>Ga0209636_10001237_pt1 | contig 25544 bp, 16 predicted proteins | sample DeeMarSWOR152_54_FD_187464 | JGI IMG/M metagenome (GOLD analysis project Ga0209636, IMG submission 187464) | Marine sediment microbial communities from White Oak River estuary, North Carolina - WOR-1-52-54 (SPAdes) (version 2) | ecosystem: Environmental > Aquatic > Marine > Intertidal zone >...
GCTTTATGAAGGCAGAGATTTTTCAAGAGAATTCACAACCGACTTGAACCGGGCGTTGCTGTTGAATGAAGAGGCTGTCAAGCAATTCGGGTTTGATTCAGGCCTGGATAAAAGACTTTCTGCCGGCGGGCAGGTGGCTCTTCCGGTGATCGGGGTGCTGAAAGACTATTATTTTAAATCTCTTCATCAAGAGATCGAACCTTTTGCCCTGTCGTTAGCGACTGAACAGGCTTTTAACTGGGTGTTCATCAAAACAACGGAAGAGAGCATGCCAGAGGTTATGCAATTCGCCGAACAAGAGTGGCGCAGAATAAACCCGGGCCATCCTTTTGAATACACATTTGTGGACAGGGAAAACGATATGATGTATCAGTCTGAAATGAAATTGAGCCGGCTGTTCAGCATCTTTACTATAATCGCTATATATATCGCCTGTCTGGGTCTATTTGGCCTGGCCTCTTTTACTGTCGTGCAGAGGACAAAGGAGATCGGCGTGAGAAAGATTCTCGGCGCATCCATCGGGGGGATAGTCCTCATTTTATCGAAAGAATATGTCAAATGGGTTGTTCTCGCTAATGTTTTTGCCTGGCCTCTTGCTTATTATTTCATGCGGAGGTGGCTTGAAGGGTTTGCTTACCACACAAGTCTAAATATTTTGGCTTTTTTTGCCTCGGGCCTGCTGGCGCTGTTCATTGCGCTTTTAACGGTGAGTTTTCAGACACTCAAGGCCGCCACTACCAATCCTGTGGATTCGCTGCGGTATGAATGAAAGAGATTTAATGCTCTGAGTCAACTACCCTGTGTTATTCACGAGTCGAGGTTGCTGCAAATGTGAGGCGTGGTTCATGAAGCTGTGGTTTACCACCGCGAATGGGCCACAACAAAGCAGGTGCAGTAAAATCGGCTCGCCCGAAGGGGAAAAGATGCCGACATAAGATAATCAGTCATCCTTCAGAGATTTATATGCTTGGGAAGTCGGCCTATTTTATGAATAATTCAGGCTAAATGAAGGTACTTCTTCCCTTCCTTGTAAGGGTCTAAAGAATTCTCAATTTTTATATTTTGTTTTGTCTCTGATAAATCAATAAATCCCTTTTTTTCTTCAGGTGAAATGACCTCAACCTTGGGATTGAATATATCGTTCTCGTTCTGTTCTTTAACTACGGCAATCCTTCCATCACTTAAAGTGACAATAGTTTTGACTGGCCAAATCCCGATTATTCTGAAAAACTCATCTAAAAGTTTGGGATCAAAAGATTTTCCTTCACCCTTCATCATTATCTCATAAATCATAAGAGGTGGGTAACTTCTCTTATAGGGCCGTTTCTGTGCAAGAGCATCATAAACGTCACATTGGGAGATGAGTAGGGAGGCCGGATGGGGTTTTTGAGGAAAAGGCAATTTGGGATAACCCCTAAGGTCATACCTGAGGTGGTGCTCGAAAGCAACTACTGCGGGCAATGTCCCCAAGGTATCTAAGTATTTAAGGAGAATCTTCGCTCCTAAATCTGTGTGATGCTCCATACGGGAAAATTCTCTTGCTTCTAATTTCCCTTTTTTCTGGAGTAATGCCCTGGAAATAGAGAGCTTTCCAATATCATGGAATAAAGCCGCTATCCCTAAATCCAAAACCTCATCCTTGGAAAAACCGACTTTAGAAGAAATATACATTGATAGAACAGCCACGTTTAAAAGATGAATGTAAGTCGTAATGTCTTTACTTTTAACTAAAGTTAAGTCTAAAAACTCCTGATACATTCCTAACAAATTTTCCACGAAGTTATTAACGTTGAACCGCAACTCAAAACCATCAAGCTCTTCTTCGTTGAGCAATGCTTCCGTATATTTATCAACCATTTCTATAGAATATTGATATTTATCCAGAAAACTCCTTGCTTTATCTCTCATATCCTGAGAAATGGCATTCATTTCTGTTGCTCTAATTCTCCCTGCCTTGATATTCTTTATCCCCATGAGACGGAGGGATTCCTGAGTATCTTGCTTTCTATCTTCCTGTGGAGCTGTTAGAAAAGAAATAAAATTAATCAATTCCTCTCTCTTCAAGTCTGGATGAAAAGCAATCCTCTCAATTTGTCTCTCTTGTAAATACGTAATCAGCGGCCTTAATTTCTGACTTAGGTCAAAAAATATTTCACTACCAATAGATAATTCTCCGTCTACAATACCGATAATTAATTCTGCTCCGTCTTTTAACATGTCTTGAAGGCTCTTATAGCCTTGATCAATAAATTCTTCAAATTTTGGATGTTCTATCGAATAAATTTTTGCGGCCTGAATGGCCGACATCAAATGAGACAAAGTATCTTTAATATTGTCTTGCATCCCACTCTTCCAAAACCCTTGTAGTCTCTCTTCTTAGTTTTTTATTCCAGAAAAACTTCCCTTCACTGAGAGCCATTAATCTGTCTCTGGCTTTTTCTAAATCCATATCTTGTATTATTTCTATATTCTCCAGGAGAATCCTGTTCTTTATGCCAAATGGAGACAGAATCGAAAAAAGCTCTTCAATCACCCTCTTTTTTGTATGCTCACTCCTCATCAATATTTTTAGCGCTATCCTCTTTAAAGGAGCCCCTCTCATTTTTAAAATATCGAAGAGGAAATCTTCATCTTGTATGGACAACTTCTCTATTGATTCCAATACTTTTATTTTCATCGACTCATCACAAAAAGAAAAAATGAATTTCAAGGACTCTAACGATGCTGGAGAATCAACTTTTCCCAAATTCTTCGTCATTTCTTCAAGGAAATCAAGATCAGAGGATCTTTTCATTAAGTTCTTTTTAAAAAGGTAGTAACTTTCAGAATATATCTGGAAAAATAATTGTATGACAACAGGACCAATTTTATTTTCTTTGAACATTTTATCAAGAAACGCATTGATGCCCAGATAGGTTTCTTTTAAGTAATTTGTGACATCATTAAAATCTGAAGGAATATCTTCCTGCATAACGCGGTACTCCGCTATAAAGTATAAAATTTGCTTATTCGCTTTCATAAAAATAGGATCATAAGATAGATCATTTCTTTTCTTATCCAAAACGGTGACAAAATATTTTAAAAACTCTAAATTTCTCTGGTTGACTATGCTTTCCCATTCACTCAAGATTTCATCTAAAATATTAATCGCCCGTTCCGTATCTTTTTCTTTACTCAGAAAATAGAGACGCATAAAGCGGTAATTTTCCTGGAGTAAATCGTGATCAAAAGTCAATTCTCCTTCATAGGAAATATCACTAAGGATAGAGGTGAGGGTTTTTTGATAACCTTTTGAAATAACAGCATCTGAAGAGCCAGTCAATAATTCTTTGATTTTATTTCTCATTTGAGGGGAACGGCTTAGAGGCCTTTGCTCTTGAGAAATCTTCTCGAAAGACTCAGCAATACTTTTTTGATCTCTTTTTTGAGTGAGTTGGGAAAATATCTGAAGACTCAAAGGATTAAAACTATCATCCGTTGAAATCTCTTCCCACAGCACAGAAGCGAAATCATCATCACTCAAATCTTTGAAAAGCATCCTTATATCGTCGGATTCAGTTTCCTGGGATACTTTATTGTTTTTGATGATCGACTTAAGCAAATCTTTTGAACACTTACGATATTTATCTTCCTCCAGACTTTTCAGACGAGTGAAAAGCTTGTCAATGTTTACCTTGAGCTCATCATTTTCGACCAGATCTTCAGTGTTTAAATCCTGCAAAAAGCCTCCAAAATTGTCTGCAAATTTTATGATCTTTTGCAAATTTTCCTGTTCAACTGCATCCTGTAACAAATATGGCCAGACGTTCTCGACTTCATCTCCCTCACCCGTCAGGAGTTGAGAGTAGTCCAGTTCTTTTACAGTCAGATGAGAAATTTTTTCTTCCTTTAAAATACAGTTTAGCCCCCCCTTTTCTTGAATAATTTCAGAGGCAAGATTGACCGTAGTGAGAAAAATTATCAACTCTTCAATGGTTATCCCCTTTCGGACCTGTATGCTCTGTATTTTACGGAAATGAAAGATATGGGCGAGTTCCTCAAATATTTTATCCTTCTCAAAATATATTTCCTCTGCCACCAATGAGTTAGACGTAAAACTGATGTTTAGAGGAGAAACAAAATCTAAGAGGGTGTCAATGTGTTTCTTCACTTCCTTTACAGATTTAATGAACACAGGATGCTCTTTAAAATAGATCGATGCATTTTTTAAGGCCGTATTTAAACTCCTAAAGAAGTCTTCAAACACTCTTTCTTTATTCATTTTTCAGTTCTAAGGAAAAAATAGAACACGATTTCGCCAATCTACCCCTTGACCCTCAACCGTTCCTGGACCTTGTCGATCATATTCTGAAGCCTTATGACCATATCCAGGCCTGTTCTGCCGAATGGACCGAAATAAGTAAGGGGAATTATTCCTGTGGATTTGTACCATTATTGGATGCCCCGCTCTCTTCTCTCATGAGATTGTAACTTAATAAAGCCAATTTTATCAAGTGTTAATTCACAAAATTATGACATCCGCAAAAAACCTTAGATATGATTTATTCCTGAATACTTCTTGTCCCTTTTTCTATTTTTGTTCATTGACGGCATTAAATTCATTATTTGTTAATAATTTCCGTTCCCACTCAATTATTCTTTCCAAGGTATCCGGTCGATTCTGCTCTTTTTTCTCTCCAAAAGGATTGAATTGAACTCCAATCTGATATTTATAATTCTCCGTGGGATTTAACGAAGTCCATTTTATCCGCCCCTTAAGATTGAGGTAAAACCTTTCTCCTGGAATGTATATTTGCAATGATATTTTTGCCACGATGGTTGAAATAAGGTTCCGGCACAGAAACCGAATTCCGCCGCGGCTGAGATCGACAACAGGGCAGAATTCTTCAGAATATCTTCTTTTAAAGTGCCTCTGACTGAAATTGACCGTTGCCCCTGGGATTTTAAGGCGTTTAAATCTCTTTCTTTCTATCCCTTCGTATTTCATTCAGCCTTTTTCACATCTTATTCAAAAGTGCTATTTCTCAAGTTATCATTTTGTTAAAGCTTTTCTGGAATTATCGAGCCATCCGCTTGAAAAAAAGCATAACTTATCTTAATCTTTATGGAACAAAAAATTTGCGATTCTGTTCATTACCAATTTTTCCCTCATTGACCTTCCCCAAAATTCCCTGTAAAACTTATAGCTAAGCTAATATTTGATGTCAAGTCAAAATTGCACAGCGATCCTTCAGGCGCCACATGTATGACAAAAAATGCTGAAAAATGTTGAATTTGGGAATCAGAATGGCAGGCTAGTTATTCTTCCAATATCTTTTTTAAAAGTTTATCGATTGCAACCCTTGAGGCTCGTTTCGCCGCTTCATAGTCATATGGAAATTTCTCTTCTGTCCAGACTTTTAATGCATTCCTGAAGCACTGAATCGCCTTTTCTAAATTATTCTTTTGGTTGCCTGTCTGTAATTCGCTGTAGGCAATCCCCAAATTGTACTGGGTCATAGCCCAATCCAGGGGAAAATCCCGCTCTGTTCGAACCCGAAGTGCATTCTCATAACATTCTATAGCCCGCCTCAAATTCTCCCCACGGTCACCTGTCGGTATTTCGCTGTAGGCAACTCCCAAATTGTGCTGGGTCGCAGCCCAATTTACAGGAAAATCCCGCTCCGTTCGAACCCGAAGCGCATTCTCATAACATTCTATAGCCCGCTTCAAATTCTCCCCACGGTCACCTGTCGGTATTTCGCTGTAGGCAACTCCCAAATTGTTCTGGGTCGCAGCCCAATCTAACGGAAAATCCCGCTCCGTCCATATATTTAAAAAGCGCCGATAAACATCAACCGCTTTAGCCAGATATTCTGTCTTGCCAAGATAATGTCCCAAATCTGCATAAGTCATCGCCAACCAGAACCGAATACTATTTTCATAGGTAGTATCTTTTCTTGGCAGCTCTAAGCACTTTTCAAACTCGATTTTGGCATTTTCGAATTCATACTGGCTGTAGTAGCTTTGTGCAAGCACAAAATGAATTAAAAATACAGGTCGTTCGACTGAAGCCGACGGCAATTTAACCTCTTCAATGACTTGAGCTTTAAAATCCCGGTTGGCTACTTTAGAAGAGAGATATTCTTCTGATATCACTGTAACGCGTGGGTGAATAATTCGTTTGCTTAAATCGCCACCTCGGCTGCCCCAGATCACTAACTTGGCTTTGTATTTCCTTCCATATTTCCTTGCCTCCTCATGCCCCATAGTTTCTGTTATTGTGAGGGGTAATGTTTTGACCTCAATGCCCATCAAAATCGTATCTTTCTTTAACTCAGTGTTCAGCGTATTCACTAGATCCTGCTGGATTCCATTTTCCTCATCACCTTCAATCTGAGCGACTAAAATTCCAACTTTCCATCCAGGAAAAGCCTTGGGAAATTGAACAAACACCGCTTGAACACTGATAACAACAACCGCTATCAATATAATCCCTATGACCCGGAGAAGTCTTTGGCCTAATCGAGGTTTTCCGACAATTTTTTTGCCAGAAAGCCACCAATAAATGGCTATAACGACCAAGGCAATAACGGCGACGACTAGATTAAAACCTGTTAATTTATCAAATATCTCCTCGACGAATCTCTTAAAGAAGGCAGACATTTATATCTTTCTCTGAAACCTTTTCTTCAGGATATCCTTTATTTCATCATCCCTAACCGGTTTCATGGATAAACATAGAAAATTCTTTTTCTCTGTCGTGTGATAATTTCACGATTTTCACTCACTGACATGCTAGAATAAGCCTATCACATTGAAAATATCCTGGTCAATGGAAGGAAAAGGAGAAAGAATGAACTTAATACGGAAATTCATCTTTCTGCTCTTGTTGGCAGTTTTTATAGTCAATCTCGCTGCCGCACAGACCATTGTCGAAGCCGCCGGGAGAGGAGACTCGAATAAAATTTCTGATACCCAACTGAAAAAGGGAGAAGCTGCGGTCTGGTATCTTTATCACTGTGGATGGGCCGTAAAAACAGCCAGCGCAGCTCTAGTGCACTACTCCTCCCTCTGAAAGTGTTTTTCTGCGAATCGCCTGAGTGTCTACAATCCTGAAACAACCACGTCCGTGAAAACGAGGCTCGGCATACGCCAGGAAGAATAGAGAAACGGATCGTTGGCGACTTCGACAAGCTTGTTCCAAAACTTTAAGTGGTTGTCGGCGATGTTCATCTCCGCTACTGCCTGGACCAGCTCGCCGTTTTCAAAAAGCTCGCCCGTTATACCTATCGAGGCATCGCCAGTGGTTGAATTGGAGTTTCCGCCGATGAATCCGGTGATTAAGATACCTCTTCCGAGGTCCTTCATGATCTCTTTCAGCGAACGTTTCCCCGGAGGGATGACCAGGTTTGCGGGCCCGCCCGTGGTCGGTTCCCAGCCCAGCTTCCGGCTGTAGTACCAATCAACAAAAAACTCTTTCAGCACTCCCGCATCAACCATGACTCTCTTCTTCAGCGCTAATCCATCCATGTCGAACAGCCGGCTTCCCATTCCACCTTTAACGAAGGGATCGTCAATGATGGTGAAATGCTTGCTGCCGATCTTTTTTCCTTTCTTATCCGCGAGGAAGGACCGTTTCTGCTGGATGCTCGAACCGTACATGGCTGTCAGAAAACCCCCGAGGAGCCGGGAAACGTTCCTGTTCTCGATGATGACAGGCATGGTCTCTGTTTTGAGCTTTTTTCCGCCCAGGAGACTGAGAGTTCTTTTCGCCGCACTCGTGCCGATCTCCTGTGGAGAAGGCATAGCGCTATTCATAACTGACGCCGCATAGTCAAAGCCCATCGGACGGCGGTCGCCTTCATCCTGGACAGTCATCTGTGCGCCAGCCTGATAAAAAGTCGATTCCTGGTATCCTTCAAAACCATTGCTGGACATCAGGAGTAACTCATCATAACTGTCGTACTCCATAGCTGTAACTGAAATAACCTTCTCCCCGCCTGCCGCAAGAGCCGCATTCTCAATGGCTTTCACTAAATTGTGCCTGTCCTCAGGGGTAAATTTTCTGTAGGCGGGATCGAGAACTCCCAGGTCGACCTTGGCCCTGCCCTTGTAATATTTCGGATCAGGCAAAGTGCGAAAAGGATCTTCAGCCAGAAGCTTCGTCGTGGCGATAGCGTTGGAAATGAAGTCTCTCAGCGCGGTCTTGCGCAGGTCTGAAGTCGTCTGGATAGAATACCGGCTTTTGACAAAGACTTCGAGGCCGAGCTGTTTTGTGGTGGCCTCTTTGATATTCTCCGGTTTGTGATCCCTGTAACTGATATTGACGAATCGTTCACTGCTCACGCCTGCCCGGCACTCAGCTGCGCCGGCGGATTTCGCAGTCTTCACAGTCCAAGCCACTAAATCATACAATTCTTTATTCATCGCTGCCTCCTCTCCTTACCTTTTAACTCCGCCGACAGTCATCGATTTAACCAGACAGGTCGGTTGTCCAAAGCCGCAGGGAACAGCCTGCCCGCCTTTCCCGCAGGCTCCGCTGCCGCCTTCGTTCATCTCGAAGTCATTGGCCAGCAGGGTGATGTTCTTCAGCATCTTCGGGCCGTTGCCCATGATGTTAACGTCCTTGATCGGTGCAGTGAGCTTTCCGTCCTCGACCATTTTTCCCTGGGAGACGTAAAACGCAAAATCACCCTCACCGATCTTCACCTGGCCGTTGCTCACATCCTGAACGTAGATGCCTTTTTTCACGTTTTGGATCACATCCTTTGGTGTGGCTGGTCCGGCCAGCATGATGGTGTTGCGCATCCGCGGCTGGACATAGTGCTGGTAGCTCTGACGGCGTCCGTTACCTGAAGACTTAACCTTATAATGTCTGGCGGAAATCTTGTCGTACATGTAGCTGGTGAGTATTCCTTTGTCGACCAGCACTGTTCTCTGTCCGGGAGTGCCTTCGTCATCCACATTGATGGAGCCGAGGTAATTCGGCATAGTGCCGTCATCAATGATCGTCACAAACGGCTCTGCGACCTGTCTGCCAATCATGGTTGAATAGGTGGACAGATTCTTGCGGTTAAAGTCAGCCTCCATCCCGTGTCCGATGGCTTCATGCAGCAGAACGGCTGTAACGCCTGGACCCAGCACAACTGGCATCTCTCCAGCAGGAGGTTGAACCGCTTCGAACAGGACAAGGGCTCGGTCTACGGCCATCTTGGAGATCTCATCCACCACGGCTTGAGTGTAGAATGAGAAATCCTTTCTGCCACCGATATTCCATCCTGCCCTCTCCCGTCTGCCGTCTTTTTCCGCCGTGACAGAAGCATACAGGTAATTCCTGGGCTGGAGATCTTCGGCCTTTATTCCGTCACTGGTCACTACGAGAATCCGTTTCTGCTGGTCATAGAATCCTGCGTTCACTTTCATCACTTGAGGTGACAGGGCAAAGCATTTGTCATTCGCATTTTGCACCAGAGGCAGTTTGGATTCGAGCGGAACCGAAGTCAGCAGCTTTTTGAGAGGATAGTAATTCTTCATTTTCAGCCAGGTAAACTTGCTTGCGGATTTCCCTGCCTTTCCACTGGCAATTGTGGCCGCAGTGGACGCCGCATTCATCATGGATTCCTCGGTCATTTCTTGAGTGAAGCCATAACCCACCTGGTCGCCTTTCACGGTTCGGATGCCCACACCAAGAGAAACGTCGCTGTAAGCTCTGTTGACTTTCCCGTCCTCCAGGCTCAGCGAGTTGGTGATGGTATGCTCAAAGTACAGGTCGGCAAAATCGCCTCCCTTGGACAGCGCTTTGACGAGCACTTTCTGACACAGGCTGTCAGAGATTCCGAACTCGCGTTCGAAATACCCTGGTTTTTCTGCGCCAGCCAGAGCATACCAGCCTCTCGGCAAAACAACAGGAGCTGCAATGGAAACAGCTGCCGCCGAAGCCGCGGTTTTGATAAAAGAGCGTCTGGAAATTTTTTTCATTAGCCCTCCTTAAATATGGTGATGTGCCTTAAATAGCCAGAATAATCCAGGATAAACATCTGACTATAATGATGGCTTAAACTACAGACATCCTCCATCAATTTATAATACGGCTTTCCCGTACATAAAGTTGCTACTTATGTCCATATTATTTTTGTTCAGTGATTTATCTTTAAATAAATAGCAGAAAGTAATATGTTATAGGAGAAGATAACGAAGAAAAAAAAGGAAAGGTAAACAATGAAGTTAAAAAGGAACAGAGAGGACTCGTCCGCAGTAAAGGTCGTAAAGGCCGTGGTGACGGTCCTCTTCATCCTGGCTTTGCTCTTCGTCCCCGCAGGAACGCTCCACTGGCCTGAAGCCTGGCTCCTCCTCCTTCTGTACTTCGCAATGGTGTCAGGAGTAATGATCTGGATGAAGACGAAAGCCCCGGGCTTGCTCAAGGAACGGATGTCGAGGAATAAGGAGATCAAGAGCTGGGATAAGATAATAATGGCTGTCTACTCCTTTCTTCTGATAATCCTGCTGGCTATCCCGGGGCTCGATGCGGTTCGCTTCGGCTGGTCAGAAGTCCCTCTCCTCGCTAAAGTCCTGGGATTTATCGGCTACATTCCGGCCCTGGTTTTTGCGTTCTGGGCAATGAGGGAAAACGCATACGCCTCCGATGTGGTCCGGATCCAGGAGGACCGCGGTCATACCGTATGTACTTCAGGGCCCTACAGATTCGTCCGGCATCCCATGTACGTGGGAGTTATCCTGTTTATCCTCTGTTTTCCCCTCTCCCTGGGATCACTCTACTCGTATATTCCCGCATTAATAATCATCGTTCTCTTCATCATCCGCACCTCACTCGAAGATAAAACTCTACAGAAAGAGCTTTCCGGTTACAAAGAATACGCTCAGAAAGTTCGCTATCGACTATTTCCCGGAGTGTGGTAATCGGATTCAATGTATTATGAAGAAAATTTTAAAATACTTTCATGCGATATCCGACAGAGCGGAGGCAAACGCCCGCATCTCTTCCATCGTCCCAAGACTCACTCGAATCCAGTAATCGCCGTTGAATTCAAAGGGACGGATGAGTATATTCCTGCTCTCGAACTTTTTGGACATTTCCCGGCTATCCTGGTTGACTTTGATTAAAACGAAATTCGCATGAGAGGGAACATAAAAAAGGCCCGATCTTTCCAGTTCTTTGTAGAGATATGACTTGACTTCTCTGTTCTTTCGCCTGGCATAATGGGTGAATTCCACGTTTTTATAGCATTCTACAGCCGCCTTCAAGCTGAGCCAGGAAACCGGAGCGAAGTTTCTCTCTATCCGTTCCAGGTCTTCCACTATATCAGGCCTGGCTATCCCGTATCCGACACGAAGGCCGGCCATGCCGAAGATTTTTGAAAACGTTCGTGTGACGACGACTTTTTTCCCTTCTTTGACCAGGTCGATCATCGAGGCATAGGCTGCATCTTCCACGTATTCATGGTAAGCTTCATCCACGACAACCACAGCTTTCTGAGATGCCCGCTCGCAGAATGAACGCAGCTTTTCCCCAGAGGTAATCGAGCCGGTTGGATTGTTGGGATTACAGATATAGACCAAGCTTGTCTTCGGGTTGATCCGCCGCTCCATATCCTGGAGGTCATGTTCAAAATTACCGTTTAATGGAACATAGTGAAGAGAACAATCCACTTGTTGAGCATAGTAAACAAAGTCAAAATAAGTCGGATCCGCCACAAGAGTTTCGCCTTTAACTCCATAGAGATGAATGAGCGTTGTCATCAACTCGGTTGAACCTGCGCCGAGGATGATATTATCCGCTGAAATATTTTCCTTCTCAGCGATCAACTCTATCAATTCCGAATAATATCTGTGCGGATACCGGTTGGACCGGTCAATCGAGCCGATTATCGCCTGCCGGGCATTTTCTGAGATTCCGTAGGGGCTCTCATTGCTGTTAAGACGGATATAGTCTTCTCCACTGGAAGACGTTTGCGGAAAAGATGCATCCTTCCGGCAGGCAGGAAAATTCGATCCGGCAATCAACCCGGCAGCAGCGATGGCGCTTGTTTTCAGCCATTGACGGCGGTTTAAGTGCATAGCCATTTCTCCCTCCCAGAACACGTATACCAAAGAGAAGTTTTTCGGTCAATGGTAAGAGATTGAAACGATGCGATCCAAATGAGGAAACAGTGCCCAAAAAATGCAGGTTTATTTCCTGTTCATTCTTATGGGGATTCCGGCGAGCTTGCCGTTATAGCTGCCGTCTTCGATGACGACTTCGCCGTTTATGACCAGAAATCGAATTCCCACACTGTATTGATGGGGATTCTCATACGTCGCCTTATCCGAGATCTCATCAGGGTCGAACACCACTATATCCGCCGCACCCCTTTTCTTGAGTCTTCCCCGACTATCCAGACCCAGCACTTCTGCGGGAAGGCCGGTCGCCGCCCGAATGGCCTGTTCCATCGTGATCCATTCATTCTCGATCACATATTGGCGGATTTTTCGCGTGAACGTCCCATAGCTGCGGGGATGAGGAAAGCTTCTGCCCGGAATCTGGATGTCCCCATCCGAGCCTGTCATGATATAAGGCCTTTTCATGAAGTATTCAAGGTCCGATTCTGTCATGTTGAATGATATGACACTCGGGCTGCCGTTCAGGACCAGATATATTGCTGTTTCCACGACCGTATTCTTCATCATCCTGCTGATTTCCAAAAGGTTTTTCCCGTCAAAATCTCTGTTTTTCGGGAAGGAGACAATAACCAAAGACTCGGCTCCTCCCCGCCGGTCAATATTTTCAGCGATTTCTTTTTTTATCCGGGGTAAAAGCTCCGGGTCGCTCAATTTTTTTTTCATCTCGCCGCCTGCCTGAACCCATCTCGGAATAACAGCGGCAGAAAGTCCTGTGCTCGAAGCCATATAGGGATACTGGTCCGCATAGACTTTAATGCCTCTCTCTCGTGCTCTTTCAATAATTTCACAGACTTCAGCGGATTGTCCCCAGACGGGTCTGCCGAGCGCTTTAATATGTGATATCTCCACTGGAATACCGGCCCGTTCGCCGACCGCGATGGCTTCTTTAATGGACTCCTTTAATCCGATGGTGTAATTGCTTTCATCGCGAATATGGGAGGCATATATCCCGCTATATTCTTTGACTGTAAGTGCCAGCTCGACTATCTCTTCTGTTTTGGCGAAGCTTCCTGGAGCGTAAAAAAGACCGGTCGAAAACCCGACAGCCCCGCCTTCCATGCCCTGAACGACAAGCTTTTTCATCTGTAAGAGCTCATCCGCGGTCGGCTCCCGGGCCTCCTGACCCATCACGGCACTCCTGACCGTTCCATGGCCGACTAAATGGATGACATTCAGCCCGACTCCCTGAGATTCAAGTTTGTTGAAAAATTCTTCGACTTGATAAGTCCCGCCTCCGCAATTACCGGTCACAACCGTCGTGACGCCTTGAGTGAGATAATTCTTCGCATTTTTCAGTTCATCCACTTGAAGACCCCGGTCACAATGAGTGTGAATATCGATAAACCCGGGCGCGACAAACAATCCTTCCGCATCGATATTCACCTTCCCGAGTGCCTTAATGCGCCCGATTGTCTTTATTTGCCCATTCGTTATACCGATATCGGCCTCATACGGAGCGCCTCCTGTGCCATCGTAGACCAGCCCACCCGATATGACCACGTCATAGGAGGGCGAGCAACTCACCAGTAAGAGTGCCGCTACACCTAAAAGGAGGAAAACGATAAAGCGATGTATGCTCAGAGAAATTTTTTTTCTTCTAATCATGATGTCCTCATCTCCTCATGAACAAAAAGGGGACAGGCCCCTTTTTTTCTTTTTTTCGAGACTGTCCATTTTAGTCACTATATCTAAAAAGAAGAGGGACTGTCCCCCTTCTTAAAAAAGGGGCCTGTCCCCTTTTTGTTCTCGCAATGACATCAGTAATGTTAAGGTTGCCACACTCCCTGAGGTTGCTCGCAGTGTCATATCAAAAAGCTAATATTTATATAAATACTATCGACGGATGGACGCATTCACCATTTCTAAAAATGGCGCGCGCAGTCCTCCTCCTCCTCGGGTTTGGGTGAAGATCAGGATGACAAGCTTCTTCTCCGGGTCGACCCAGGCGGCGGTTCCATCCGAACCTCCGTGCGAAAACACGCCTTCCTTGGAAACACTCCATCCGTATCCGTAAAACTCTGTCCGCTTCTCCCGCTCTTCAGGCGTGTAGATCGAGGCTGTCCGTGGCGATGTCATGAGCTTGACCGTTTCTTCCTTGAGAATGCGCTTCCGGTTATATATACCTCCGTTGAGAAACATCTGGCAGAAGACCGCATAGTCCATAGCGGTCGAGATCATACCGCCTGATGCTCGAATGAACGGATACTGGGGCGCGTCACCGGGCGTCCAGGCCGGCGCCCATTTGCCTCCCCTTCTTCCGTACACTACCGACATTCGCTCCAGTTTTCCGTCGAGCTTTTCAGCCACTTCATGGTGGTAGCTGTCTCTCATGCCGAGAGGCTTGTATATTCTTTCCGTCACAAAGACCTCCAGCGGCTGTTTCGATGCGATTTCGATCAGCGCGCCCAGAGTGTTGAAACCGGCATTGCTGTAGCTGTAGGTTGTGCCGGGCACCTCGTCGGCGCCTGTCTCACCAAAACGGGCAACTTCAAGCTGCAGGTTGGGGGCATCGGGATGTTCGGCTGATTTCTGTATCAATGGGCTGTAAAAAATCGGACGGATCCGGAAACCGCTGGTGTGCGTCAGGAGGTGGTGTATCTTTATGAAGCCGGAACGGTAGTTGTCAAACGATGGGATATGCTTTCGCACGTTATCGTTATAACTCAGCTTTTTTTCTTCAACGAGTATGCTGATAGCTGTGGCAATAATCGGCTTGGTATTCGAGGCCATGCGGAACATCGTGTCCTTTTCCATCGGAATCTTTTTGTCTTTGTTTTTCCATCCGATCGCCTCATGGAGCACGATCTTTCCGTCGCGTGCGACCAGAAGCACGACACCACGCAGGTCATCCCGCTCAACAGCCTCTCTAAAAAAACGGACGCCTTCTTTGAGTATCGCCCCGGACATTCCCGCGTCTTCGGGTGCTCCAGAAGAAAGGACGACATCCTGGGCAAAAAGCGAGGATAATCCAAAAAAAAGAACCAATAAAAGAATAAAAATTCGTTTTTTCATTTTAATCCCCTATTCAATATGTCCAAGTGAAGACGCAACTTCTTTAGGATTGAGACACATTCCTTTCCTCAATCTTTATCTGCGTTCTCGATCCTTTTAAACGGTGTTTTCAATTTTTCCTGGGCATAAGGGCTGAGCTTGTAGGTTAAGCGATACTGAGAATGCTGCCAGGACTCATCGATATTCATATCTGCCACCTGCTTATAGCAAGCGACGGCCTCTTTCCTTTTCCCCAACAAGTCCAGCATATGCCCCTGCCAGATCAAAGCGAGAGCTTCGTATTCTCTTTCCTCTCTTTCTTTCATGAAAGCCTGCATTTGTTCAAAAATAAAGAGTGCCTCTTCATAGTTTTTCATATCATAGAGGGCAAATCCGGTCCGCAGAAAATGCGAGGATGTTTTAAATTGGGCCAGCCACTCCCGGGAATAATCCGCAGCGAGTTTTTCACTGCCGCTCCGGCCCCAGCCAAAGGTTCTTATTTTGTACTCAAAGTTTGCCTTCCTCTTCTTATCCCATTCAGTCAGATATTCCTTGTACGCGCTAATTTCAGAAGAGGAAACGTCCGGGAGCCTTTTGACAAAGTTCTTGAGAACCTTGAAGAACTTGTCCGGCTCTTCTTCGTATATGCCGTGACCGCCCTTCTCAAAAAAGACCAGCTCAGAGCCCGGATGATTCTTGTGGAGGATTTCCGGTTTATCCGTGTTCCAGGTTAAATCCCACCGGCCTTCTGTTATCAGGGTCGGGACGGGGCAGTTTTCAAAGGCACCTGTCAAATTGACCTTGTATTGGCTGTTGAAAATCATTCCCCGATAATTGTTCTGATCATGCACCCATTCATAACGCGCCATCCGCGCCAAGCCCTCCCGTGACGGTCTGTAATAATTCTGCCTCTTCCAGTCTCCGTTCAGATGGTTATTGTAAACAAGAAGCGCGAGAGTCTTTTCCGGAGGCCAATCGTTCTCCTGGGCTATTTTCCTTAATTCTTTTCGAATCTCTCTCATCCTGTTTCTTTCCTCATCGGAGATGAATTCTCCCTGTCTGGAACGTTCCATCTCGACCCACATGCCGGTGGAGGCCCCCACCAGCACCAAGCCCGCCACACGTTCCGGATAATGAATGGTGTAATACTGCGCCAGGAACCCTCCGTAGGAGTAGCCCAAGACAACCCATTTGTCGATATTCAGAGCTTTGCGGATGCCGTCAAGGTCCTCCACAGCCTGTTCAACGGAATAGCCGCTCTCACCCGGATTGAAGTCCGACAGTCCGCAGCCTCTCTGGTCATAATAAATGACCCGGGCATATTTCTTCGTTCGGGAAAACCAGGGGTGAAAGTAATGATGTGTTCCCCCGGGGCCGCCGTTGATCAGAACGAGCGGTGTTCCTTTGCCCTCCTCCTCAACATAAAGTTCACAATCACCCACATTGATGCGTTGTATTTTAAGCTCCAATTGACCGCACCAGCACGGCACCTCCGGAATCTCTGTGTATATCTCCGGTTCAATATTGATAACTCTGTCAAAAATGGATTCTCCTCTTATTGGCTCCAGCTCCCGCTGCTTCGCATTTTCCTGGCTGCACGACAGGAATAAAAGGCCCATAAAAACGAATACAACGGACCAACGAATAAGATGACGTCTCATGAGTCGTCCTCCTCGTAAAAAAGTGGATCATGCATAAAAATATCTATTTGTTTATGCCCGGTCAATAAAATTTCCTGCGCACGAAGTGCATTGACTTCTCTCAATTTCAAATTTATTTGTGTTATGGTCATTTGTCAATGAGTTGCTTATGAATTTATCCGCTCACTCATGCAAACCCTTCCTCCAACGGTGACCGCAGAATAGGAGGAAGTGCTGCAACTCACTGACAGACATCAATTAATGGGCATGGGCCTTGGCTATGTGGATGTGCCTCTTCTTGCCTCCGCTCTCCTTTCAGAAACACCCATATGGACAGAGGATAAGAAGCTAAAAGAAGCCGCAAGAAAATTGAATGGTTCGTACAAGTGAACATACTTTAATCAAGAAGAAGTAAGACGAATTAAAATGTTGAAATTATTTTTGTTTTTATGTAGAGTTTTTACTCCACTCATCCAGATGAAAATGTCCATTCTGATTTTCCTTGAAACATTCAGGCCCTTAATGCATTCAGGCCAAAAAAAAATAAATAAAGGAGGATAATCTATGAGGAATCTCTCTAAAATCACTTTAACACTCTTGTTGCTTTTTTCACTTTTTCTTCTTCCAGCGGCAATCCCTGCAGATGACAATCCCTCTGCAGGGTACAACAACTACCAAGCCCTGACCAATGCCTTGAAGCAAGTCGCTGGCCAAAACACGAAGATCACCAAATTGACATCTATCGGAAAAACTCTCAAGGGCAGGGACCTCTGGATGCTGCGCGTATCCGGAGTGAAAGGACCTTCTCCCTTCGAAAAGCAGGCACTCCTCATCTGTGGCAACCTGGAAGGAGACCATGTTATCGGCAGCGAAGTCGCTCTCGGTATCGCCAAATATCTTGTGGAACAGTATGGCAAAGATGAAAAAGTGACCAGAGTTCTGGACACACGCACATTCTACATCATCCCCCGTTTGAATCCGGATGGAGCTGAGCTCTTTTTCAACTCGACTCTCCAGGAATACTCCGGGAATCTCAAGCCACGCGATGAAGATTACGATTGGCTGGTCGATGAGGATGGCCCTGAAGACCTCAACGGTGACGGAATGATCACGCAGATGCGGGTCAAAGACAAGGAGGGGGACTGGTTCATCGATGATAAAGACCCAAGGCTGATGAAGAAGAAGGAAGCTGACACTCCTCTAGACAAGCTCTACAAAATTTACACTGAAGGTATCGATAACGACGGGGATGAGCTCTACAATGAAGACGGCCAGGGAGGTTTTAACATTAACCGGAATTTCCCTCACAACTTCGGGTACAACCCCAAAGGTTTAGGGGTTTATGCGGCATCAGAGCTGGAGACTCAAGCCTTGATCGATTTCATGACGAGATATGTTCCTGAACAAAAGACTCAGCCCCACAAGAACATCTGCGGAGTCCTGCTTTTTTCAAAATTCGACAATCTGGCTGCCGGGACAGGCATTGAATGCGGCACCCCGACTTTCCCTCAACCCGCTGGGGTTGGACGGCCAACCGCAGCTATGGGGATGGTTTTCATGATGGGACGCCGCAGAGGGGCAGCGGCGGAACCCCAGCTGCCCCCACCGACTGATCCCCAGCCAAAGAAGACGAATAGCGGAGATGTCAATCTCTTCACGAATGTCAGTAAAGAATACAAGGAAATCACAGATATTCAAAGCGCTCAATCAGAAAAGCCCGCAGGCTCGCTGCTGGAATGGGCGTATTTTCAATTCGGTGTCCCTGCATTCTCCGCTAACCTCTGGTCATTGAGACAGGAAGAGCAGAGAAGGCCTCCGACCAAGAAGGAAGGCGGGGCCCAACCGCAAGCCGTGCAGCAAACGACGAGGGACCGGGCCGCGATGTTCCGTCAATTCCAGATGGGTGCAAGGGCTTCAGCCCAGACTCAGGCATCAGGCAATGATGAACAATGGCTGAAATGGATCGATGAGAAAAACGAAGGAAAAGGATTTGTCAAATGGACCAAATTCAACCATAAACAGCTCGGCGAAGTGGAGATCGGTGGATTCCAGCCTTATCTGCGCGTCAATCCCCCAGCCGACCAGATTCCAGCTTTAAGTAAAAGCCATGCGGAATTCGCCCTCTCCCTGGCGTCTCAGTTCGCCGAGATCACGATGGATGAACCGGAAGTGAAGAAGCTGTCCTCTAACCTCTTCGAGTTAAAAATCAATATCCGCAACAAGGGAAAATTTCCTTATGTTACGGCTATGGGGCAGAGAACCCGGAACATCAATTCGATCATGCTAAGGCTGAAATTCGAAGACGATAAGAGCATGAAGCTCTTCGGAGGCAATAAGCGGAACGATACGTCATCCTTAGACGCGGGAGCCGAACAAGAATTCAAGTGGGTCATCATATCCCCTCCAGGAAAAAGGATCGATGTCACTCTATGGGCCATGAACGGAGGCGGGACAACGAAGAAAACGGTTGTCCTCAAATAAAGGCGGGAGGTGAATGAAATGAAACTCAATCAAAATAAAAAAGTGATGATATTGGCACTTGCAGTCCTTATGATCACAATGAGTGTTTCCCTTATCGCAGCACAGAAATTTTTCCCAAGAAAATGGAACGCCAGAAAGGTCGAATTGTCTTTCAATCACTACTATGACTGGAAGGAAGTGGAAGACGCCCTGCGCAAACTGGAAAAAGCCTATCCTAAATTCTTGAAACTGCGCTCCATCGGAAAGTCTTTTCAGGGGCGCGAACTCTGGTACATGACGATCAACAATCCGGATACAGGAAGCGAAATGCAAAAATGCGCGATGTACATGGACGCCAATATTCACGGCAACGAAGTCCAGGGAGGTGAAGTCGGGATCTACACTGTCTGGTATCTGATGGAAAACTACAACTATAACGATACCATCAGAAAACTGGTCGATGAGCGCGTCTTCTATATCTTTCCCTCAGTCAATCCCGACGGCCGCGACCTGTGGCTTCACTCTGGAGACAGTGCCCGCACAGGACAGGTCCCGATGGACAGTGACAGCGATGGTCTCTACGATGAGGACGGGGCTGAAGACCTGGATGGCGACGGAGAAGTCGGCTCCATGTTCATCAAGGTTAAACCCGGCGAGGGAACACACCGTTTGAGCGATATCGGCGACCAGCTGGTCCCGATCCAGAAGAATATCAAGGGCAAACCGGATGAACTGGGCGATTATAAGTACATCGGCAGCGAGGGGATCGATAATGACAGCGATGGACGCTACAACGAGGATGGAGGAGGCGGCTATGACGCCAACCGCGACTGGCCTTCATACTGGCAGCCGAACTACATCCAGCGCGGCGCTGGAGGATATCCGTTTTACTGGCCAGAATCCAAGGCCACCGGAGATTTCTTCTATGCCCATCCGAACATTGCCGGAGTCCAGGCTTTTCACAACTCAGGCGGCATGATCCTGCGGAATCCCGGAGCCCAACTGCACGGAGAGCTTCCCAGGAGCGACCTTATGGTTTTGGATGAAATTGGAAGGAAAGGCGAAAGAATTATAGAAGGTTACCGCTACATTGTCATTTGGAAGGATCTGTATACGGTCTGGGGTGGTTTTGTCGATTTCACCTACGACATGCTCGGTATTTACTCCTTCTCTAACGAACTGTGGACGTCCCGGTCTGACCTGGATAACGATGGAAGCACCACCCAGGAAGAAAGAGAGTTCTTCGATAAATACATCGATATGGACAACACAGCCATTTCCATCCACGAAATCGACCATCCCCAACTCGGAAAGGTCACGATTGACCGTGACACCACCAAGCTGAGCGGACGTGTTCCTCCCTCCTGGCTGCTGGAAGAACTCTGCCACAGAAACATGGCTTTTTGCCTGCTCCATGCGGACGAGATGCCGCTGCCAATAATAAAAGATGTGAGCGCAGAAAAAATCGCTTCGGGTTTCTATCGATTAAAAGTGACTCTGTACAATGAGCGGTTGATGCCGACCATGTCTGCGGCTGCTGTTGCAAACATGGTTCAGCGGCCGGATACTCTGTCGATCGACGGAAACATCAAAGCCCTTGCAGCCGGTCAAGCCGCGGGAACAGGAATGCCCGCAGGAGTGCCCTCACAGTTCCGCCGTTTCTTCCGCGGCCGCGGAGCAGCGGACAGCGATGTGACCTTTATCGACCAGAAGGATCTGAAGAACTTGAAGCTGACAAACGGGATTCCAGGAAGGAGCGAAGTCGAATATCACTTTTTGGTTGAAGGCAAGGGAAATGTCACGGTCAAACTCGATTGCGCAAAAGGTGGTAAACACACGAAGACGATCGTTCTCAAATAAATCCTAGAGCTTGTCCCAGAGTGACAGGATTGAAGTATTTAGAGTAATAAAGATGCTTCAATTGTCATTGCAGGCAAGATCTTCTCACACTCAAGCCCTCGTCGCATTCTGCTCTTGTCGACCTCAGTTCTTATTCGCTGACCAGGTAAAGCTGGCGGTACCGGAACACCCCCCGGTAGTTGTGACGCTCCCCGAACCGCTCGCTGTCGTCGACGACAAAAACGTGCCGCTGAATGAGTATGTCATCTGGTAAGCCGATCCGCTGATTGTGAACGTGTTGCCGTTGAATGTCTTCGGTACTGAATAAGTGATTTCAACCGTTCCACTCGTCGTACAGCCGAAGCCGCTCACCGCGAATCCGAATTTGAATTGAGTGAAGGCGTTGTTCACGATTGTGAACGAAATCTCCCTGCCCTGTGATGTGGTGCCGCTCCAACTCCCTGAGTAGTCCGCCTGAAGCATCAGGTCTGCAGTGGCAGTCTGCCCAGCGGTCACCGCGACGGAAGTGCTGTCATCCATGTAGTTGCTAGCCGACGCCGTCACCGTATAGGACCCCGGCGATACATCGCTGATCGTGTAGCTTCCTAGACCGTCTGTGTTCACGGTGGTCGTCGCAGGCGACGTGCTCACGCTCGCTCCGACTATCGGCAGACCGGAACCTTCGTCGGTCACAGTGCCGCTGATCGTGCCGGTGGTGGCCTCGGGCTGCAGCGCCAGGTTGGCGGTCGCCGTCTGCCCCGCAGTCACAGTGACACTGGTGCTGTTAGTCAAGTAGCCGCTGGCCGACGCCGTCACCGTATAGGATGCCGGCGATACATTGCTGATCGTGTAGTTTCCCACAGCGTTCGTAGTCACGGTAGTCGTCGCAGGCGACGTGCTCACGCTCGCCCCAGCGATCTGTGTACTGGTGTTCGCGTCGGTTACTGTTCCGCTGATCGTGCCGGTGGTGGGCGTTTGATCCCCATTAGTGATTTGGTCATCCGGACTTTCCGGACTCTTGCATGTCGAGCAAAATAATAGGAGTGTCAGGATAATGAAAAAAATTTTTAATTTCATATGAATACCTCCCAAAGACATTAAATTAATTTTTATGGGACTCAAACTTGTAACCTTGTTTAACTCACCCTTACGGATTCCATTTCCGATGCAGGCACATGGGGAACCTCATCCTTTCCTTTCTCTCTTCGTTCAAAGCAAAGGCAGTTTACTATTAATATTCAGAATGTTTTTTCGGGATAATTTTGCCTATGAAATCCTCTTACTTCAATTTTCCCCTTAAATCTCCTCTATGAAACGCTATCCTAAAATTATCCATATTGAATGTCAAGAAATATATTCGAAGATGTGAATATTCAGATGGATGATCCCAAACAAATTCTGTTGCCTAGTGTTGATACTCCATTAAATTTCACCATGGCAAAAAGAACAATGGAAAATCACATTCCATAATTCCTCTATTTAAGGCAGAAGGAAAAGATAACAGGACTAAAAAGAACTAGGATGGTCTGGCAGGGATTAAGATACTAAACATCACTTAATGCAAATTCTATATTCTTCACAGGATCATTAAATTTTCCGGCGAAGTCGAATATCACTTTTTGGTTGAAGGCAAGGGAAATGTCACGGTCAAACTCGATTGCGCAAAAGGTGGTAAACACACGAAGACGATCGTTCTGAAATAAACCGGAGAGCTTGTCCAGAAGAGACGGGATTAAGTCGCTCTGAGGAAAATAACTCTTTAATTGTCATTGAGCGAAGCGAAGCAATCCCAGCTTGGCGTCTTTGCGAGCGAAACACGGCAATCTCATTAAAAGAGATTTATTTCATAAAATCGCCAAGAGTGTTCTAAACGAAAAAATTTACTAAATCCTTACAATGACATTGAATCCTGTCACTTTAGGATAAAGCCAATCCCTAAAAAAGCGGTTCTTCCACCAGCTCAGCTAAAGAGAAACGCGGACAATTAAGGGCATCTCCTCTGCGGGAGGCTCCCCACTGAATTCAGGTTAAAGATTTTACTTCTTTTCTTTTTTCTCGTCCTCTTTTTCGCTGATAGGAGTCAGATTGACATGCTTGGCAAAGAATTCGAGGTACCGCCTTAATCGGTCCAGTTGGTGCCTCGGTTCTCTGATCCCATGACCCTCGCGCGGATAGCGGATAAAAGTAACATCTTTCCCCAGATCGCGTAAAGCCTGGTAAAACTCGACAGCCTGCGTCGGCGGCACGCGAGCATCGCTTGCCCCGTGCAGGATCAACACGGGACTCTCTACGTTCTTCACATGGCGGAGCGGAGAGTGTTTTCGGTACAGGTCTTCATTATCCCAGGGCGTTCCGAAAAACCAGGCCAGGTAGCGGGGGATATCCGTTGTGCTGTACATGCTGTACAGGTTGGGAAGGCCCGCCCCTGGAGAGACCGCCTTGAAGCGGTCGGTCTGTGTCACAATCCAGAAGCTCATGTATCCACCGTAGCTCCATCCATAACAGATCAGCCGGTCCTTATCCGCCCAGCCTCTCTCGATACAAAAATCCACACCGGTCATGCAGTCGTCGTAATCGACGACCCCCCATTTCTCACGGTTGGCATTGAGAAATTCCTGGCCATAATTCGAGCTCCCGCGGAAATTGGGCTGGAGGATCATAAAGCCATTCCCGGCAAAGAACTGATTGGTTGAGCTGAAGTATTCAGTGGACGCACCACTGGGTCCGCCGTGAGGATTCAGGATAAGAGGATACTTTTGGCCGGCTTTATAATCCACCGGCCAGGTCAGCACGCCCTCGATCCACTGTCCGTCGCTGTTTTTCCATTGAATGGTTTCGGCTCTGGTCAGTTTGATTTTTTCCGTCCGCAGCCAGGGATTGGCATCTGTCAGCCGAGTTTCATTTTTGAGGTTCAAGTCCGCGGCATAGATTTCATCGGGCCAACCCGAATAGGAATGCGACCAGACCCATGACTTTCCATCCCTGGAGAGTTCCCATCCGGAATTCGAGCCGCGAGGTGCTTCTATTTTAGTCACTTTCCCGGACCTGACATCCACCGAAAAAAGATTCCTCGTCGTCCGGTCACCGGTTCCCCAGTATATTTTTTTCCCGTCAGGGGACCAGATGGGAGACGAGAAATCCAGGTCAAGGTCCTTGAGCAACACCGTGGGCTTTCCTCCCTCGGCAGGCACCAGATAAAGCTTCCTGTACCATGTGTTCGTCCCGACGTACTGATGCGATGCGAAAGCAATAGTCTTTCCATCCGGCGACCACCGGGGGTTGGAATCGCTTCCAGGATTTTCATACAGCTTTTTGGGAGTTTTCGTCTCTATATCAACAACCCAGACATCACTGTTCCAGCTGTCATCCACCTTGGTGTTGACCCGGGAAACATAGACGATCGCGGTTGAATCAGGTGACCAGTGGGCATCGCTGACTGTAAAATCCCCCTCCGTGAGTCGAGTGGCCTCTTTTTTGGCGATGTCATAGGCCCAGAGATGGCTCCATCTGAATTTCTCATCAACCACTTCCGCATCATCCTTGTCTTTTCTCTTTTTCTCTTCTTCATCACTCAGGGAATCCCGGGCTGTGAATAATATCTTCTTTCCATCGGAGGAAATCTCAAAAGATTGGATGCTCTCTTTATGCTCAGTCACCTGCCATGCCTCTCCTCCATCCACATGCATGAAGAAGACCTGATTCGTGGACCCACTTCCTGAACCGGCTGCCTGGTTGCCGCTGGCCTTGCCGCGTGTGGAAACAAAGGCGATCATTTTCCCCCCGGGAAACCAAGCGGGTGAAGAGCAGCTCACATCGCCCTGAGTCATCTGCCTTGTTTCGGTCCCATCCACGCGGACCCGCCAGATGTGTGTGATGCTTTTCATGTCTTTATCTTCCATGTCCCGTATCCTCTTGGTGTAAAGCACCCACATTCCGTCCGGGGACAATCTGGGGCTGGAGACCGCGTTAATCCGCAGAGTATCCTTCGAAGACAAAACGCGGGGCTTGACCTGAGCTACCCCCTCATCAGCGCCGTAAAGGGCAGTAAAAAGTAACGCCTGAATCAAGAAAGCAGCAAAAATAATCCTTTGAGACTTTTTTCCTCTCATTATTTCCTCCTTCAATCATCTATAAGAATATCCTTTTTTCTGATTTCTCTTTCTCATAATTAATGACTATCTTATCAAGCTCTTTAAATTCATCATGAAGCTTGTCAAGGGCAATCTGAAGTTCATCTCGAAGCTTGTCAAGCTCTTCAATTTCAAACATAACTTCAGGCGTCATTTGCCTGGGGCTCTCAATCATATTAGAAATATACTCAGACGTACGCACGAGGTAATCCAAATAAGCATCGCAATAAATTGATGCTTGTTTCAAGAAAGATTCGATTTTTTCTTTTTCCTCTTCATTCAGCATCTCATCAATTTTTTTTAGATCTTCCTGAAAATGAGTCTT
>Ga0209636_10001238_pt1 | contig 25541 bp, 24 predicted proteins | sample DeeMarSWOR152_54_FD_187464 | JGI IMG/M metagenome (GOLD analysis project Ga0209636, IMG submission 187464) | Marine sediment microbial communities from White Oak River estuary, North Carolina - WOR-1-52-54 (SPAdes) (version 2) | ecosystem: Environmental > Aquatic > Marine > Intertidal zone >...
AGATCTGCCTGGGTGCCACCTCAATCTTTGCAAAGATTTCGGGAGGCCCTTTACTTCTGGTCAACGCCCTTGCCTTTGATAAAGCGGGCAACCTCTATATCGCCGACAGCGGCATCGGAGCTGACAGTTTCAAACCGGCCATCCCTTATAACGGCGGAACATGGAAGGTTCCCGTGGAGAGTATTGATGCCCTGGCAGAGGGAAAAGCTGCCCCGAGCCCGCCCCAGTTCATTCCCAACCCCAGTTGGCCGGATGGCGTTGAGGTTTCGCCCATCACCGGAGAGGTATGGATCAATACGGTAATGGCCCCTCCGCTTGAGGACCCATTCAAGGGCGGCATGTGGGCTCTCAGGGATGCGGACTTCGACAAGGGCGTTCAACCCCCGCCTCTCTTCACGGGTCTTGGGAGGCTGGACGGCCTGGATTTCACCGTAAGGGGCACCTGTATCCAGACGGAAATCTTGCACTCCCCAAACAGCGTCGTGGTTGTACCTCTCGGCGGAAGGCCGCATAAACTGGCACTGGAACCGGATGTAGAGTTGGCTGGGCCGGCAGATGTTGACATCAAGACCCTGGCGGATGGAAGCTACCTGTTGGTTGTGCCCGAGCTAACAGCACTGGACCCCACACCATGGGATGACGAAATAACGGTCATATGGCTCCCCGCGAACTTTGACAGTCCGTAATGACCAGAGCACCGATTTGGGTGCCTAGAGGCGTCCCGAGCATTTCCTCGGGACGCCTTTTTTATCGATTCGTTACAGTCAAATCTCCTGGTTGAGTTCATAAGAGATGAGGGATAATCAACTTCGGCATAGTCATGGCTATTGCCTCGATATAGGAGACCGCAAAGAGAATGAGCAGCATAACCAGGTAGAACAGGGCAGTCGATTTTACTGCCTGCCTGATAGGCATCCCGGCCAGGGTGGCCGCCAGAAGAAGACAGAGGCCATAGGGTGGGGTGATAAGCCCCAGAGCGAGATTCATCACGACGACCACTCCCAGATGAATGGGGTGAATCCCAACGTGCTCCGCTAGTGGAATGATGAGGGGCACCAGGATGATCATGGCAGGAACGGCGTCCATGAAGGTCCCCACTGTTAGAAATACGATGTTAATGAGGAGGAAGACGAAAAAGGGGCTTTTCCCGAAGTGCTCCATGATCCGAACGATATCGTCCGGCACATCGTAGTAAGCCAAGAGCCATCCGAAGACAGAGGCCGTTGCCACACAGAAGAGGGTCAAAGAGCATAGAATGGCATTTTCTGCCAGTATTTTGGGGAGTTCCCGGACCTTAATGGTCCTGTAGATCACCACCCCCAGAAAGAGCGAATAGACCACCGCCACCATAGCGGCCTCCGTAGCGGTGAAGACTCCCGCAACGATGCCCCCTATGATGACCAAGGGCGTGCCCAAGGGGAGCAGGGCACCAGCAAAGGCCTTGAGAGATTCTCCCAGGGAGGCCCTTTTCTCCTTCGGGTAGTTGCGTTTGATGGCCAAGATGAGGACGATGCACATCTGACCGAGGCCGATGAGAATGCCGGGGATCATTCCCCCTAGAAAAAGTCCGGCAATTGATACCCCAGCAACGGATCCGAAGATGATCATGAGAATAGAGGGGGGTATGACCACGCCTAATGTAGAAGAGGCCGCGGTCACGGCCACGGCAATACCCTTTGCGTAGCCCTGTTTGATCATGGCGGGGATGAGGACAGAGCCGATGGCCGCTGTATCGGCAGTGCTAGAGCCGGAAATGCCCCCGAAGAACATGGAGACCACCACGTTGACATGGGCCAGACCCCCCGTAATGTGGCCCACCATGGCGTGGGCCAACCTCAGGAGCCTCTCGGATATCCCTGATCGGTTCATGATGTCTCCAGCCAGCATGAAGAAGGGAACCGCCAGGAGGACAAAGGAGTCAAGACCCGTGAACATCTGTTGGACAATAACCACTGAGGGGAGGCCAGGTGTAAGAAGGATGGTGACAAACGAAGTGAACCCCAAAACGAACGCCACTGGAACACCGATGGTCATAAGGCCGAAGAGGAGGAAAAAAAGAATCGCCACCTCCATATCAGGCCCCCAGTGGCTCTTCTTTTACAGTCACGATTGTTTGTGGGCCACGGAATAGCTGGGCGAAGGCTTCTAGGTTATATATCACCATGAAAATGCCGCTGGTGGGGATCGCACTATAAGCCCATGCCATGCGCAGATATCCGGTGGGGGACATCCTGATGAGCCCGATTTTGAAGAACCTCCACCCATGTACGATGAGCACTATGGCAAAGGCCATGACAAGGAGGTTGATGAGGATAAGGATGATCCATTTGGTTCGGGGGGACAGAGTGGAGGGTAGCAGGTCTACGGCAAAGTGCCTTTGTCTCTTTACGCAGATACTGGCGCCCCACAGGACGATCCAGATAAAGCAGAACCGAGAGGCCTCCTCTGTCCAGGGAAGAGGACTTTGAGTAACATATCGGGTGATCACTTGGAGGAAGACGGAGACGTTGAGGCTGGCGAAGAGCATGATCAATACAACCATCTGTGCCCTTACCAACCATGCAGTGAATTTGGTCATAAACCACCCGCTAGAAGATAGCCGGCGCACGGCGGACCTCGGTGACCCCGCGGTCTTGGTTCTACTTGACGGCCTCGATTGCCTCGACCATCTCGAGGACGCCGATATCTCTAGCCAACTGCTCCTTTACCTTTGATACCTTGGTCACGAAGGCCCCTTTGTCCACCTCGTTGACCTTCGCACCATACTTGTCCACCAGGATCTTCAGGGCCTCCTCCACCTGCCGGTTGTCTTCTTTCCGGTTGACATCCGTGGATTCCTTGCCAGCCCTCACGATCTTGGCCTGAATTTCTGTGGGATAGGAATCGAAAAGCCTCTTGCTCGTCAGAAAGAGGCGCACTGTGTTAGTGTGCTCGGTGAGGGAGATATACGGGCAGGATTCATAGAACTTCATCTGCAGGATGTTAGCGAAATCGTTCTCCGCGGCATCAAGGACACCTGCCTTGAGGGCGCTATATATCTCGGGAAAAGCCACCACCGCGGGAATTGCTCCCAGCTCCTTCCAGACTGCCCGGTGCACCGGTCCTGGCATGACGCGAATCTTGATTCCCTTCAGATCTTCAGGGGAGTAGACGGGCCTTTTGGAATTAAAGAGGTGTCTGACGCCGGATTGCCAGTATCCCAAGACCTTCACCGGGATCCGTGATTCGATAATCTTCGTCATCGTGGCACCGATCTCTCCGTCCAGCACCTTATATTTGTGCTCCATGCTCCGGAAGAGAAATGGAAGGCCGAAGATACCCAATTCCTTAACAAAGCCTTCCAGTTTGCCAGGGGCAGCCACTGCCAGATGGACGGTACCAAGTTGAAGGCCTTCAACCAGTGTGTCCTCATCGCCGAGAGCCGCATTCGGGTAGACCTTGACCTTTATCTTGCCGTCGGTCTCCGCCGCAATGCGTTTGGCAAAGTAGTCACTTGCAACCTGGTAAGAGTGATCCTTTGAGCAGACATGACCCAGCTTCAATGTCTTGGCATGGACTGTCGCCCCCAAGCAGGCGACAAATAAAAAACAAAGAATCCCCTTTAGCCAGTTTTTCATTGTGCTCTCCTTTCCATTTGTGGTGATCCGGAATGAGGGCCTGGATACGCAGGGTCTGGATGGATGCTGAATCATTGCGAAATTCATGGACTTTGTCAAACGTATTCTTGAGGATGAAACGGCCAGTGATTTTGGAACGGATAGGCAGGGGATGTGCAATGCGTCAGTTATGGCCGGTCGTTCTCCTCTATATAGGGCTTGATGTCGATCACCGGAGTGCCGTGCACGGCATCCAGTCCGCGGACCTTCAGCCAGTTTCCGGAGACCTCGATGACGTCAATCAGGCTAAGGGCGATTGGATTTGGCCTTGAGGGGCTTCGTGTGGAGAATACCCCCTTTAATGGTTTACGGAGGTCTCCTCGAGGATGGACCTTGAGCAACTCTCTGTCTGCCTTGTGGAACCACAAGAGCACCCATAGGGTATCACCTTTTTGTACATCCTCAATGGCCTCCGTATATTCGTGAAATATCTCCAATTGAGCAGCGGTCTTTTCCCTTCTCCCCTGTCGGGGTGCTTGCCAACGTTCTTTAATGTCAGAATGAACCCTGCCAATGGGTCTGAGTAAAAGAGATCTGCTCTTCATTTCCATAGATCATGCTGAATAGTCGTGAGAAAAGCCTTATATAAGAGGATATGGTAGCCATACCATCATGAGCTGTGGATGTAAATCCCCTGTTCCCACTATAGTTGAGCCCGCGGAACGGGAGGAGATTGCTTTAGCCCATTGTCGAGGTAAAAAGAACATTTGACTGACTATGAAAAAAGGGGTAGATGTGAGGGCGATTGGGATTATTGAGAAAGGAGGGTACCATGGGAGATCATGGAAAGACGATGCTGACCACGGTCATATGCGCTCTGTTTGCCATTACAGCGGCAGCTACATTTGCTTACGCCGAAAGATACCCAAAGGAGATCCTTGTTGGTGAGGTTCTACCTCTGTCAGGACCTTCAGCCTCGGCAGGTGCCCAGATAAGAGCTGGCATTGAGATTGCCGTTGCCGAGATAAACAACATGGGTGGCATCAACAATATGGGTGGTGCCAAACTCAAGGTTATCTTCGGCGACAGCAAGACCACCCCGGACGGAGGAGTCGCCGAGGCCGAGCGGCTCATCACCAGGGAGAAAATCGCCGTTCAGCTGGGTTGCTATAATAGTGCTGTTACCTTTCCTACCACCGAGGTAGCTCAGCGTTACAGGTGTCCCCATTTGGTCAACGTGGCCGTTAAAAATGAGATTACCGAGCGTGGCTACGACCATGTTTTCCGGGACTTCAATAAGGCGAGCTACGATGTCGAGGAGATGGTCAAAGCGGTCGAGCTGTTCACCGAGGAGACCGGGGTAGGCCCTAAGACCGTAGCATTCCTGTGGGAGGGCACCGACTGGGGGAGCTCTACCCATGATTTCATGACGCAGCTTTACCCTAAGGCAGGGTTCAAGGTGGTACTAGATGAGTCGTATCCGCCGGGACAGTCCAGCTTCGCAGCTCAACTTATCAAGATCAAGAGGGCTAAGCCTGATACGCTGATCGTCGCCTGCTATACCCCTGACCACATCATCTTCTCCAAGGAGCTGCTGACGGAAAAGCTCTATTTTCCCTTTGGGCTGTGGTCAGTGGGTGCAGGTTCCGAGGATCCCACCTTTTATAGGGCAGTTCCCCAGAAAGCCGTGGAATACATGTTTGTGCAGGAGGACGGCGACATTATGATCAAACGACGGCCTTTCTACGATACCATAAACAACAAGGCCAAGGCCAAGTTGGGCTATGACCTGAACATCTACGTTTTGTGTGGCTATGGTACCATCTGGGTAATCAAGGATGCCCTGGAAAGGACGAGTTATGATCAGGACCTAGCTACCTTCCGCAAGAATATTCGCGATGCCCTCGCTGAGACGGACATCAACGTGGAGAACTGCGCGGACATGCTGACCGCACCGAACGGTGAGAAGTATTGCCCGGCTCTGGTTCGTGGTATCCAACGGATCAAGTTTGATGCTGAGGGCCAAAACACTTATTCTCACGGGCAGATCAGCCAAAACATCAAGGGTATCCACTGGCCTCTATCACCCAAAGCAGTGAGGATGCCCGATTCTCCTCCCGTTGTCTGGCCGGTTCCACCTTGGGATAAGCGCTAAGAAATGGTACAGAAAGGGAGTAGCCATACGAGGAACCATCCCTCTCCTCTCTATCCACGCCTTAGGTCTGAAATGCGACAGGAAAGGAATCCACGGTGGTCGAGACTCTTATTTCAGCACTAGTCGCTGGTCTTCTCGTGGGCGGCCTGTACGCAGTGGTGGCCATTGGTCTTAGCCTCATCTTTGGCATCATCCGGGTGATCAACTTTGCCCATGGCTCTCTTCTTATGGCCTCTATGTATGCTGGGTTCTGGTTGTGGCGTCTCTGCGGCATTGACCCGTATCTCAGTATCGTTATAGTTGTCCCCCTTGCCTTTATTGGTGGCTACGGAGTGCAGCATTTCCTTATCCACCCCATGTTCCAAAGGGAGAGGACGTACGTCGTGGAACCTCTCGGGGTCTTGCTGCTAATGGCTGGGTTGGACATGGCGTTAGCCAATGGCGCCCTGCTGTTGTTCAAATCCGACTTCCGAGCGGTAACCGTGCCTTACGGAGCGGCAGCAATCCATTTGGGCTTCTTGACTATCCCCATTACCCGCCTCATCTTGTTGGTAATTTCTATGCTGCTTGCCCTTGGTCTCTCTTGGTTGTTGAGTCGCACCGAACTCGGGAATGGCATCCGTGCGGTGGGACAGAATCGGGAGGCTGCTGCTCTGTGCGGTTTGAATGTTTATCATACTTACGCGCTTACCTTCGGTCTAGGATGCGCTGTGACTGGTTTCGGTGGTTGTGCCATGCTGCCCTTTTACTTTGTTGATCCGAGTATGGGCCTGCCGTTGGCTATCAAGTCCTTTATCATTGTGGTCCTCGGCGGGCTGGGAAGTATCCCAGGTGCGTTGGTGGGCGGCTTTATTATTGGAGTCGTGGAATCAGTAGGGGGTCAGTTTGTTCCCGCTACCTCAGCGTCTATCTTCTCTCTGATCATGTTCCTGTTCATCGTGTTCTTCAGACCGAAAGGCTTAATGGGCGTATTGGAGGCATGAGGGGGCAATGGAGCGGAGATCAATCTCCTTTAACTGGATAGTTGCAGCCATTCTTTTGGCAATAGCCGTGATCATACCATTCGTTCTAGAGAAGCATCCATACTACGTACATATTTTCATACTAGTTTTCCTCTTTGGTTACCTATCCACTGCCTGGGGACTGGTAGGGCAAAGCGGACAGCTCTCCTTCGGTCATGCTGTCTTTGTGGGGTTGGGTGGCTACACCTCCACTATCCTGTTCATGGACTATGCGATTACCCCTTGGATTGGCATGTTAGCCGGGGTCATTGTAGCCAGCGTGTTCGGCATTATTATCGGCTATCCTACCCTGCGACTGCGAGGCCCTTATTTTGCCCTCGCTACTCTAGCGTTCGGTCTGATTCTGCAGACCTATGTGGTGAATACACAAGAGCTGGGGCCCATCAAATTGAGAGGGGCTATGGGTCTGCTCCTTCCCCTGAAGAACGGGGGTGATGCTCCTGCTGTTTTTCAGTTCGCCACAAAAACGCCCTACTACTTCATCGCCTTGGCAATGATGATTTGCGCCGTTTTGCTAAGCTACCTGCTCAACCGGACTCGTATTGGATTCTACTGGACGGCGATCAGAAGTGACCAGGATGCGGCGGAATCTCTGGGCATCAATGCCGGCAAGTACCGCCTCTTAGCCTTCTTGCTCAGTTGCGCCTTGACTGCCCTCGGCGGCACTTTATGGGCTCAATACTTCCACTACATCAACGCCGAGCGAGGTATGGCGTTGAGCCTATCCATCGAGATTGTACTAGTGGGTGTGGTGGGAGGTTGGCAGACCATATCCGGGCCAATGATAGGTGCTATGCTCATCATACCCATCAGCGAGCTCCTCCGCGCCGAATTGGGAGGTGGTTTTGCCGGGCTGCACGCCCTTATATATGGTTTGATTTTGATGGGTGTTATCCTATGGCTTCCCAGAGGCCTCAATCCTTTGGTCATGAGTGGATTGAAGTGCCTTGGCGATAGGCTGTGGAGCACAAATCCGGCAGTAAATACTCCAGGGATTGTGGGAGGGAGTGGTAAGGTGGAAGGCAGGTAGTCGCAATGGCCATACTAGAAGTCTACAGCCTGAGCAAGAGATTCGGGGGCTTGACGGCGGTCAGTGACCTTTCTTTCAGCCTCAACGAGTCGGAAATAGTCGGCTTAATTGGACCTAATGGGGCGGGAAAGACCACCGTGTTTAATATGATTGCTGGCTTTTACAAGCCGGACAACGGCAGGGTAGTCTTTCAGGGCGAGAATCTAACAGGTCTTAGGCCATATGAGATCTGCAGGAGAGGCATAGCGCGCACTTTTCAGGTTACCAAGCCATTTCTCGATAGCACTGTACTTGACAATGTCATGGTGGGAGGCTTTCTGCAGGCCCGCAATGCTACTGAGGCACGTAACATTGCCTGGAAGGCTCTGGAAACGCTCGAGTTCAGCGACAGGGCTGATGCTATCGGACATGAGATCAATGTACCTGACCGCAAGCGCCTGGAGCTAGCTAGAGCTCTGGCTACAGGGGCCAAGCTGCTCCTGTTGGATGAGCCCATGGCTGGCCTAACCCCTTCGGAGAAAGGACATATCATTGACCTGTTGCGAAAGATTAATGAAGAGGGATTTAGCTTGGTGGTAGTGGAACATGACATGAAAGTTGTGATGTCCCTTTGCCCTCGTATCATACTCATGGATCGTGCCGTGAAGCTGGTGGAGGGGACCCCTGAGGAGGTATGCAGCGACCCGAAGGCAATCACCGCCTACCTAGGAGAGGAATATGCTGCTCGGGATATAAGCCAAGGAGATGAAGATGGCACTGCTTGAGGTAAGACAACTTGGCGCAGGGTATGGAGTGTTGCCCATACTGCACGGTATTTGCTTCCATGTAGATAAGGGCGAGATTGTGGCAGTAGTAGGCTCTAATGGAGCCGGGAAGACAACCTTATTAAGGACTATCTCAGGACTGATCGAGCCTTTCTCCGGTGAGATTATCTTTAATGGAGAAGCAAGCCAGGGAATGCCACCCCATGAGCTCGTGGGAAAAGGTATATCTCTTGTGCCTGAGGGCAGACAGCTCTTTAACTACCTAACCGTGGAACAGAACCTGATGATAGGCTCTACCACGCCAATAGCTCGCTCTCACAGGAAGGAGAATTTCGATATGATCTTTAACCTGTTTAGCGCATTGAAGGAACGGAAGATGCAGCAGGCTGGGACCCTAAGCGGGGGCGAGCAGCAGATGCTGGCTACTGCCCGTGGCCTGATGGCTAATCCCTTGTTGCTCATGATGGATGAACCATCGTGGGGGCTTGCACCAATTCTCACGAATGAGCTATTCGAGACTATCCAGCGGGTCAATAAAGAGATGGGAACGACCATCTTGCTGGTAGAACAGAATGTATACAAGGCCCTGTCCATTGCTCACCGTGGCTATGTTCTGGAGCGAGGCCACGTGGTGATGGAGGGTGAGGGAAGGGAGCTTCTGCAAGACGAAGGGCTCAAGCAAAGCTATTTGGGGATGTAATTGGACCGGAGTCCTAGCCAACCCTTTCTTCATGCCCTTTCCAGAACTCTTCCTTGAGCTTCCGTTTCGAGATCTTGCCAGTTCCACTCTTAGGTAAGCTCTCTCTAAATTGCACTATCCTGGGGATCTTAAACCCAGCCAGTTTAGTCCTCAAGTAAGCGATCAGTTCTCCCTCGGTAAGGCTCTGGCCTTTCTTCAGTACCACCAGTGCCGCCGGGGTTTCCCCCCACTTCTCATGCGGTGCGGCTACCACCGCCACTTCCAGTACTGCCGCGTGTGACTGTATCGCATTCTCTATTTCAATAGAGCTCATGTTCTCTCCGCCGCTGACTATCAGGTCTCTTGAGCGGTCTACGATCTGTATATACCCGTCCTCATCTATGGTGGCTATGTCCCCAGTGTGAAGCCACCCGTTGACAATGGTCCTCTCGGTCTCCTCCGGGAGCTTCCAATAACTGTCCATAATGCTGTTACTGCTGATCAAGACCTCCCCCATCTCCTTGCCATCTGGCTTAACATGTTCCCTCCTGTCGTTAACTACCCTGATTTTTGTGAGCAGGGTTTCATAGCCGGCTTTGCGTGCCTTCTGGAGCTGTACTTCTCTCGGCTCGTCCCTTAGATAGTCCTTGATGCACGCCATCGTGGCGCCAGTACTCTGCTCGGTTAAACCATAGGACCCAAAGATGTCGCAGCCAAGCTTCTCAATCACTGCCTTCTGTATTGCCTCAGGCAGAGGGGCACCTCCGGTCATAATGTGGTCCAGGCTGCTGAAGTCATATCTATTGATGTGCTCATAATTGACCAGCATGTTTGCCATGGTGTGAACCATATGGATATAGGTTACCCTTTCCCTCTGAATGAGCTCACACACGACCTCCGGTCGGAATTGTCGCAACAGTATGTGCCTCCCACCTACTGCTGTCAGCGTGTGCGGCACCGCCCAACCATTAGCGTGAAACAGTGGAACGGCATGCAGAAAAACAGAACGGTCAGTCACATTCTCCAAGAGAAAATTAAGGGCGGCAGTATAGCACATTCTGTGGGTCGCGATGACGCCCTTGGGATTTCCAGTGGTACCGCTGGTGTAAAACATCTCGGCGGGGTCTTTCTCGTCCAGTCCGAGATCCCTATCGAAGATGGGTGATGAAGACCCTAATAGTTCCTCGTATTCCTCGCCTTTTAGCTTTAAATCAGGCGTGGGGTTGTCACCACGCATCAGTATATATTGTTCCACAGTTTTCAGTTCCTCTTTTATGGGCTCTACTAAATGCGTGAGGTCTTGGTTCAAGATGAGACATCTTGCCTCAGCATTGTTAAGGATATAGGCTATCTCCCTGGTTGAAAGCCTGATGTTTATGGGCAAGAGGACAGCCCCAATCTGAGGGACTCCATAATACATCTCAAGCAACCGATGGGTGTTAACCTCTATAGTTGCTACCCTGTCGCCCTTCTCCATCCCTAAGGACAAAAGGGCATTGGAGAGCCGGTTCACTCTTTGACCAAACTCAGCATACGTGAATCTCCTCTCCCCATCGACAACGCCTACCTTCTTGCCATAATGTAGAACCGCCCTTCTCAGGAAGTCCGTAATTAACATGGGGACGTACATACTCCATCTCCTTTCAAGTGGACAGAAATCCGGTTTTCATTTTACTCATAATCTACTATACGATCAATGAGGACGGAGTTTATTCAAACCGGGGAATAAGGGAATTGTTTGATTTTCTAATTGCCGAGTTTTCAACGTCAGGCGTTAAGACATATGTCTTCATACCTCCCCTTGTCGCCTTCTTGATCTCCCTTTTTACGTCAATGGCCGGGATTTCGGGGGCATTCATACTCCTCCCGTTTCAGATGAGTGTCCTGGGTTTCATAACGCCACCGGTGAGCTCCACGAATTTCCTATACAATGTAATCGGGACCCCGGGCGGAATTTACCGTTACATGAGGGAGCGCAGGATGATGTGGCCCGTGGCCTCCATCATCATTACGGGAATGATACCGGGAGTGCTGATAGGCTACTACCTCAGGGTTAGGTACCTGCCGGATCCACGGACCTTCAAGTTTTTTGTCGGCATAGTCCTTATGTACGTAGCCATAAGGCTCCTACGAGCTGTCTGGACGGACAAGGCCCTAAACGTGGAACATACCCGTAGAGGCACAGACAGAGTAGAAAACGTCTTGATGGAACTCAAGAAGACCCGGTTTGATTTCCAGGGGGCCAGGTTTTCCTTTGTTACTATCGGATTGTTAATGCTCTCTTTCGTCGTGGGCATCATCGGAGGTGTCTACGGTATCGGTGGTGGTGCGATCATAGCCCCATTTTGCATTACCTTTTTTAAGCTACCAGTTCGTGCCATAGCCGGCGCGGTCCTTTTGGGGACATTTGCCTCATCGGCCGCCGGCGTGACCTTCTACAGTCTTATACCAGTTTGCGGACGGGTTGCTGCGCCTGACTTGCCCCTCGGCATCCTATTCGGTTTGGGTGGCTTGGTAGGCATGTACTATGGGGCTAAGCTGCAGGAGAATGTGTCTGAGAGATGGATAAAACTCATACTCGGAACACTAGTGCTGGTCGTAGCGTTAAGGTATATCCTACGTTTTCTCAGCGTATAGCCCTTGATATCTTTATGGCCGTTCCAGAAGGAAAGGTTTGTAATGCGACGGAGAAGAGAGGCACACTCAAATCGTTGGCCACGGATGTTGACTCAGACGGAACACCTTTAAGGAGACTATGAGATGGAGAAGGATAGCAAAGAGCAGGAAATTACCTCTTTCCTGAGGGGGATAGTGGGGAAGGATAATGTCTCAGTGAGCGTTTTTGAGAAGATCAAGCAGTCAGTTGATGCATTTCCCTATCACGTTACTATGGCTCACCTACCTTACACAGTCGCCCTCCCGGAGAATAAGGAACAGATTTCACAGGTACTCAAATATGCCAATAGAGAGAGAATACCTGTCTTTGTACGTGGTTCGGGCACTCAGTTGGCTGGCTCTTCCAGACCACACAGGCCGGGGATTATGATCAACACAAGCCGGATGAGGAAATATGAACTATTTGAGGATTACGGTTATATCGAGTGTGAGCCCGGGCTTCATAATAGAGAGGTGATAGATCTCCTTGCGGAAAGAGGTTGGTTCTTACCACAGCTTGTTGGGAGCGCCTTAATCGCTTCCTTGGGAGGACTAGCTTCCAACAATACCAGTGGACATGTTATTGATGCTGCCATTGGCAAAGTGGGGGATTATATTCATGGTGTAGAGGTTGTTCTACCCACTGGTGAGATAATTGAAACTGGCACGAAGGGAATGCGGAGACCTGCAGGAACCGATTTAACCAAATACTTTGTTGGTGGTGATGGCCTTCTCGGCGTCATAACAAAGATCCGATACAGGCTTGTTCCCCTCGGAAAGCAGGCCTACGGCATTGCCATCTTTAAGGATCTGAAGCGGATTGCAAGGAGCGTCAAGAGGATGTACACGGAAAAGGTACCGCCTCCTCTCTTCATGGAATTTATGGATCATAAGGTGAGTACCATCGCCTACAGTGTCAAGAACATGGAACCACCGCCAGGCCCGGTTATCTTTTTTGTTGGATATGGAGAAGATGAGGATATTGCCCGGAAGAAGATGAGTTTAGTCTTAGAGGTTTTCAAGGGTGAAAAACCGGTCGAGGCCTACCAGGTAACAGATCAGGCTGAGTGGAGAAAGCTCTGGTCCGCGAGAGAGGTTATTGCACCCTACTTGATGAAGGCCAATGAGGGCATTCTGGTGGGGGCAGAGTTGGTGGCAAATCTGGCCCAGACTGGAATGAAGGAGGGATTTCCTTTTGGAGGAGGATAGATGAACGAATTCGATGAGGAAATCAGCAGCCTGATATATGAAATCAAAGAAAAGACAGTAAAGTGTTGGAATTGCAACTTCTGTTTTTCAGGATGCCCCATGTTTCAAGCGGGAAGGGGCTGGTGGTCTTACGGCCCCTCAGGCCTCACATGGTCACTTTACTATGGCATTGAATTGGGACTATTGGATAAATCCGGTCCTGAAGCCAAAGAGCTGGTGAGAAATATCTATGGCTGCACCACATGTAATACCTGCACCAACACGTGTCGAGATTCCAGCGCGAGCATCCCGATCCTGGAGATCATTGAGAAAGGCCGAATGCTTCTGGTTGAAAGGGGTATCGGACCTATGACCCAGCAGAAGAAGGCCTTAGAGAGCCTTCAGAACTATGGGAATCCTTACGCCTTGTCTGCTAATAAACGACTCGATTGGCTTGGAGATAGGGGGGTGAAAAAGCTACCGGAGCAAAAGGCCGGTGTGCTGTATTTTGTAGGAGATGCCGCCTCTTATGAACCAGAACTTCATAATGTTGCCCGTTCCATTGTCAAGCTCTTCGAGTTTTTCGGGATAGATTTTGGCATTCTTGAGCAGGAAAAGTCCTGCGGTGAGGTGGCGTTGCGAATCGGTGATCGAGGTCTTTTTGAGGAACTCTCCAATCAAAATATAAGATCCTTTAAGAAGAGCGAGGCAAAGACGATCGTTACGACATCGCCTCATTGTATGAATGTTCTAAAAAAAGACTATGGCTCTTATCTGCAAGATATTCTCGAAATCAAGCATTATACGGAATTCTTTGCAGACGTGCTAGCTCAGAAGCCAGTATCGTTCCAAGGAGAATTTCCACATAGTACCACATTCCATGACCCCTGTTATCTTGCCAAACATAACGACATTACAGAACCCGCCCGCAGACTACTTAAAGCAATTCCAAGACTGAGCTTCAAAGAGATGAGGCTAAGCGGTCAGGACAGCCTCTGTTGCGGTGGCGGAGGAGGGCGTATCTTTGCCGATGTGGATGAAGAACACCGACCTGAATATACACGGCTCGAACAGGCCCTCGAGGTGGGTGCGGAAGTCGTGGCCACGGCCTGTCCCTGGTGCAATACCATGCTCCGGACTGCGGCCGCAGACCTGAAGGCGGATGACAGAATTCGAGTCATGGATGTAGCAGAGATCCTTGTGGAGGCATTGGGAATTTAGCTCCGATTTTTCTTGACTTAGAGATTCCTTTCTGTTTTCTTAACAGGTGATTTTCCCCTCAGTCAGCGCCTATTCAGGAGCTTCCCGCATGGAGAAACCCCTCAAAATGGGCCCATGTTGCTCCTAATAGAACTGATCCCGTTCTGTTAGGAGCGTACGGAGTATCATCTCATGAGTCTAAACCCAGCGTTTAACTTATTTTCAGACCAAATGGTCAGTGAACCGAAGGAGGGAAAACGATGGATAACGATATAAACAGAAGGGAGTTTGTTAAGTACTGTGGACTATCTATGGGCGCTGTGGGGCTTACTCAACTGAGTAAGACCGCCTATGCTCACCCGGGAAAACCCGGTAACCCTGCTGCTCGCATTGGAGGCGCCAGGGTGGTGGATTATCATAAGCTGAAACGGCAGTGGAGCGCCCCGGGCGTGCCCAAGGTCCCGCCACATTTTATTTCAATCCCTTTTTTCAAAAAGGAGGACGGGATATCGGTGACTCTGCGTTATCACGTACTCCTGCCTGGTGATAGGCCAGATCCTCCCTTGCACACTCATCCCTGGGAACACCATACCTTTACTATCTGTGGTCGGGGAGTACTTCTTGTGGAAGACGGGGAGATATCAATAAGGGAAGGCCTGGTGTGTTTCGTTCCAGGAAATCTGCCACATATAATGTCACCTAGGGGGGATGTGCCATGGGTTGCCATCGACTGTATCAATTATGTCGAATAATCGATAGCCTAAGCGAGTATTAGCAGCCCACCGACTGTCGATCATCGCATCAAGGCAAGGAGAGGGCCCGCTGCAAACCTGCCGACTCTCTCCTTGCCATCAAATTATCCACTCGTTATTGTATCCGAAATCAGGGATCGGGGTTACGGGTAGCAACGTGAGCCTGTACCTGCGGTATGGGTGAGATGTTATTGACTTTTTATGGCAATTATGGAATAAGCATCTTTTGCCAATGGCGGAGCAAAGGGACGCAGTGATCAACAGCACACCACGGGGCACATATCTTGGAATGAAGGAGTCTTTATGAGAGTGGTACCGGTTCGGGAAGCCGTGGGGATGGTGCTAGGCCATGATGTCACACGCATCGTTCCCGAGAAATTCAAGGGGAGGGCCTTTAAGAAAGGCCATATTATTCAGCCAGATGACGTCCCTGAGTTGTTGAAAATCGGTAAGGAGCATGTATATGTCTTGGACCTAAAAGAAGGTTTTCTCCATGAGAATGACGCAGCGGAGCGGATTGCCCAGGCGGCGGCGGGCCGGGGAATTGAGCTTACGGAACCTGTCGAGGGCAGGGTGAACATGGTTGCCGCTTACAAGGGGCTCCTGAAGGTCAATGTGGATGCGCTCTATCAGATAAACTCGATAGAGGAAATGGCATTTGGGACATTGCATACAAACCAACAGGTAACCCCAAAGCGGACTGTCGCTGGGACGCGTATTGTTCCCTTGGTTATCGAAGAAGAAAAGATCCAGAAGGTGGAAGGCATATGCCGGAAGAATGCCCCGGTCATTGAGGTAAAACCCTTTCGACCCTTTAAGGTTGGCCTTGTGATCACCGGCAGTGAGGTATATCAGGGAAGAATTGAAGACAAATTCGGTCCTGTGGTTAAGGCCAAATTCTCCGATCTTGGCAGTCGAGTCATACGAGAAGTCCTTGTATCGGACAGCGTGTCTCTCGCTTCAAAGGCTATTCAAGATGTCATAGAGGAGGGGGCCGAGATGGTCGCGGTGACCGGAGGCATGTCCGTGGACCCAGACGACCAGACCCCCGCCGGCATACGGGCTGCAGGGGGAAAGGTGGTCACATACGGATCGCCCATATTCCCCGGAGCCATGTTCATGTTGGCTTACATCGGCGATGTCCCCATCGTGGGGCTGCCTGGGTGTGTCATGTACTACAAGGCGAGCGTTTTCGACCTGGTCGTGCCCCGTCTTTTGGCCGGCGAAGCGGTGACCCGGGCCGATATCGTTGCCTTGGGTCATGGTGGCTTTTGCGCCAGCTGTCAAGAATGCAGATACCCGGTTTGCCCTTTTGGCAAGGGGGGTTGATGTTGAGTATCGTAGCTGAATTGATATAGATCCAGGCCGGAAGGGAATGATAATGAAGACCAGGGCTACCGCGATTGTACTTGCCGCGGGTTACTCCTCTCGCATGGGCAAATTCAAACCGTTATTACCCCTAGGAGAGACAACGGTTCTAGGAAGGGTAATCACCCTTTTTCGAGATGCGGGGTTCAGCGATATACGGATTGTCGTAGGCTACCGGTCAGAGGAGCTGTTGCCCCTGCTAGGAAAAATGGGGGTTCCCTACATTGTCAACCAGAATTTTCACGCAGGTATGTTTTCCTCGGTAGTGGCAGGGGTCAAAGGTCTCGAGAAATCAACAGATGCCTTCTTTATCCTTCCTGTGGATATTCCGCTGATCCGCCCATGGACTGCCCGCCTACTGTTTCAAGCTTATCAGGAGGGAAAGGGGAAGATTATTCACCCGTGCTTTGGGGGCAAGCGTGGTCACCCTCCACTTATTTCAGCTTGTCTCGCAGGCCAAATTACTGCCTGGAACGGACGCGACGGACTCAAAGGGGCTTTGGCGCAATTGGAGGCTGATGCGATCCAGATAGAAGTTCCCGATGAAAATATCCTCCTTGATATAAATACGCTGGATGACTACCATCAATTGCAGGCCAAGTGGCGACGATATGACATCCCCACCAGTCGGGAATGTGAAGTGATCCTCACCACAACGTTTCATGTGGAAAAAGGCGTTTATGACCATTCTCATATGGTGGCCCGGTTAGCGGTGCAGATGGGAACGGCATTGAATGATGCGGGGTGTGACTTGGATCTTGATCTCATCTTGGCAGGTGCCCTGCTGCACGATATCGCAAAGGGCACATCACAGCATGCCGTGGCCGGGGGCCGAATCCTCAGGGAAATGGGCTATCCCAGGGTAGCGGATATAGCTGCCTCCCATGTGGACATCGTCATCCATGACGGGGAGGAAATCAATGAAAGCGAGGTAGTCTATCTCTCGGATAAGATGGTTCTGGGCGATCAATATGCGGCGGATTTTAGACCACGGTTTGAGGCTAAACTGAGGGAATTCTCCCATGCCCCCGATATACAGGAGAATATCAACCACAGGCTGGAAAATGCGTTGACCATACAGAGGCGTGTTGAGAGGAGGCTAAACAGGCCATTGGAAGATATTTTGAGTCAAGTTGTTTTTGAGGCAGCGGAGGCTTTTTGATGGGAGATTCGCAACAGGATACCAACACGGATACACTGTATTTGATGTGTCACGGGGATAGCCGGCAGGATGATGTCAGACGCTATATTGGGCAGACAGACCTGCTGTTGAATCAGACGGGGGTAGAGCAGGCCAAATACTGGCAACGGAGGCTCTCCTCTGTATCCCTTTACCGCATTTACTGCAGCAATCTTGTCCGTTCCCTTGAAACGGCCAGAATTATCGCGCAGGACAGGGAGATACCTGTCCGTCCCTTACCGGAACTCAGGGAGATCAATCTTGGTGCATGGGAAGGGCTTTCCGTGACGGAAGTGCGCCAACGCTTTCCAGGAGAGTATGAAAGGAGGGGAGAGGATTTCCCAGATTACCGCCCGCCTGATGGAGAAAGCTTTTCCGATCTCCGCAGAAGAATTGTGCCTGTTTTTGAACGAATTGTGAGCGAGATGGAAGGTAATGTCCTTATAGTGGGACATGCCGGTGTCAACAGGACTATCCTGTGCCATGTGCTCGGAATGCCGTTGGCGAATCTATTTCGTCTGGAACAGCAGCCTGGTTCGCTGAGTATTATAGTACGTAAAGGGACCACGTTCCGGCTGCGAGGTATAAATATACTTCCACCAACCCAGGAAAATCAAAGGGGAATGTGAGGTTCAGAGTAGATTATGTTTTATGAACGGCTGCACGAAAGGCTTCTTCAGATCGTCGAAGGGAATCGGCTATTGGACAAAGAGATAACGATTAAAACCCATATCTTGAAGCCAACTGAGGCTATTGGAGATCCTGAAAGAAAGGACTTCCCTTTGTTAAAGGGAAAGGAAGTCCTGATGCAGGCCACCTTTTTGGGGAGCAAAGGGCAGGCGTATACGGATGCCCCTTCGGAGTTTTCCGGACCCCTCAGAGAGATCATCGATCTTAGATTAGAGGAGTCCCGGCAAAAGGCACTCTTTATCGCAGCGCTCAATGCTGTAATGAGATATTTGTATCCGGATATACGGACGGTTCACTGCAAGAATAACGAACCGGAGGAGTGTGCCCAAGAATTCAAACGATTTGTGCGGACCTTAAATCCCGGTTCAGTGGGACTCATTGGATTGCAGCCAGCGATTTTAGAGGCCATGGTGAGTCTCTTGGGAGCGGGCAACGTCATCTGCATAGATAGAGATGAGGATAACAGAAATCAGGTACGATACGGCGTTGCCATTGGGTGGGGAGATGATAAAGGGTTGCAGAAGGTGTTTGAAGCCAGTGACGTGGTTTTAGCAACGGGGTCCAGCAGTTCAAACGGCTCAGTGGCGGATATCATCAATATGTCCGATAAATATAATAAGCCGGTGTATCTTTATGGCGTAACGATTGCCGGAGCCGCTCGGCTGATGGGATTGAACCACCTGTGTTTTAAATCGACCTAACGAGCGGTTAACCCCTATGACTCCGACGAAAATGTGTCAAATGGTGGGAACGAGAAGGGGGGCCTTATTTCTTCTATCAGTAATTGTATTATCTCTCGTTATTGGACAACCCGCCTCTGGCGAGAACAGGCATAAATCAGAGATCCCCGCAATTGGTATGGCTGTGGAGTTTATGGACCATGCCGCCTGTGCCTATGTGGCAATCGATAAGGGCTGGTTTAGGGAAGAAGGGCTTCCCATATCCGTTTATGAAAGCTATGTGACCGGCATGGCTTTGGCGGCTGCCCTGGCTCGAGGAGATATCCAGGTAGCCTATATGTGCCTTGCTCCCGCGATCAATGTGTATGCCAATGCCAGGGTACCGATTAGGATAGTGGCCGGGACCCACAAACACGGCTATGGTCTGGTCGTTAATCCCGAGAAGGTAAAGGACTGTTATGGCCTCGAAAGCCCTGGCGTTCGTATTGGATGCGTGAGGGAAGGCGGCACGGTTGACGCGGTGCTGCACAAGACCATAGACAGATACCACCTTAATAAGGGTAAGGTGTTGAAGAATGTCAGGCGGATGAACCCGCCGAAACAGGTTTTAGCGATAAAGATGGGCCGACTGGATGCCGCGTTCCTGCCCGAACAGTGGGCGACCATGGCAGAGGATTTCGGTTTCAAGATGCTCCTGACAAGCCAGGATGTCTGGCCCGAGATGCAGGGCAGTGTGCTGGCCGTCAAGGAAGCGCTGATCCAAAACAACCCCGAAGCGGTGAAAAAACTGGTAGCGGTGAGCAAAAGGGCGACAAAGTGGCTCAATCAAAATAGACATAGCGCATCGATCATTGTTGCTCGACAGCTGTCCAGCACCAAAAGGGAAGTCCTGCCATCCAAGGCGGGCAAGCTGACAACGGCTCTTGATATTACCCCTCAAACCATATCCCGTTCCATGGACAGGATGGTCTTCACAACTGACCTGGACCAACGGGTCATTGAGGATATGATTAACTATATGACCCAGTTGGGATACATTAGGGGCGCTATAAAGGCCCAGGATATAGTGGACACGAGTTTTCTACATGTTGAATAGATTGAAGCCAAAGTGGGGAATGCTACCTGTATTGGTCTTTCTAGCCCTTTGGGAAGTGATGGCACGTCTTGGCGCAGTCCCAGGGCAAATCTTCTTCCCCGCATTCTCCGAGGTGATAGGAGAGTTTTTCTCGCTTATAGTTAGTGGGGTGCTGGCAGAGAGTTTTTTCCGCAGTCTCTTGCGTGTCTTGATTGGCTTCTTTACCGGTTCCGCATGTGGACTGTTGGTGGGAGTCCTTATGGGATGGAGAGGACTTGTCGATAGGGCCTTCAGCCCCATCATCAGCCTCATGTATCCCATCCCGGCCCTGGGGTGGTTGCCTTTACTGATGCTCTGGATAGGAATCAACGAACTGTTGCCGATTGCCATCATATTTATCTGCTCGTTCTTCCCCGTGTGTTACAATACCGCAACCGGCGTAAAAAATGTTGGTCGGGACTATATCCGGGCAGCGAGGACGCTAGGGGCCTCGGAGATCAGGACACTGCTTGCCGTCATCGTTCCGCTGGCGCTCCCTAGTATTTTTACGGGCTTGCGGTTAGAGGCGGGAATGGCGTGGAGGGTCGTCATCGCAGCGGAGATGGTGGCTATACCCACGGGAATTGGCGCCCTGATGATGCGGGCGGAGAGCCTGATCCGCATTGATGTCATCATTGTGTGCCTTATGGTTTTGTCAGTGATGTGCTTCTCCTTCGAGAAGTCCCTTTCCTACTTCGAACAAAGGCTCACCGCCAAATGGAGCTGACTATGCCCTGCGTGGAACTACGAGGTATCAGTAACTTCATTTGCCGTAATATAAACCTGAGGGTAGAAAAAGGGGAGCTTTTGGTCCTTCTCGGCCCAAATGGTGCTGGCAAGACGACCCTGCTGAATATCATCGCGGGTCTTGTGGAATATGAGGGCTCAGTCCTTTTTGATGGGTCGAGTATCGATGCAGTGCCGTCTCATCTGAGGAGGATCGGTTACATATTTCAGGATTTGGCGTTGTTTCCCCACTTGGATGTCGAGGCTAATATCGCCTTTGGATTACGGGCCCAGAAGAGGAATTCCCTGGAAATCGAGGAGCGGGTTAGAGAGATGTTATATCTGGTGAGGATTGAGAATTTTGCGCATCGTTATCCACTTGGCCTGAGCGGTGGAGAACGGCAGAGGGTGGCTATTGCCCGTGCCCTCGCCCCCTATCCTCAGGCATTGCTCCTTGATGAGCCCTTCAACAGCCTTGATTATGGAACGTCGAAGTACCTCCGGATAGAGCTTAAAGGGCTGCAACGGAAGCTGGGGATAACTACCATCTACGTTACCCACAATCAAAGGGAGGCAGAAGAATTGGGGGATAAGATTGCCGTCCTCCATAACGGAGAGCTCGCTCAGGTTGGAACACCGGAGGAGGTCTTTTTTGAGCCTCTGAGTGAGCAGATCTCGGAATTTATCGGCTCGCCGAATATTTTTCGCTGTGAACATTCCCGAGAGCTTGGTAAGGGACTCGCTGAAGTCAAGTGTAAAGACCTGAGCATTGTGGTTCCCGATGATGGTAGTGAGATAAAGAAGATCGCTATCTTACCTCGCGATATTTTCATCTCAACGAGCGAGCCACCCGGGCCGGATATCAACAGGTATACAGGGACAATCATCGAGATGAGGCCCTCGTCGAACCTTACCTGGATACGGTTACGGGTGGGAGAGCATACCCTTGTGGCGGAGCACCCAACTGAGAGGGTGGAGGAGCTCGGTTTACGCGTGGGAGATAAGGTGTATATTATACTAAAGTTAAGATGGATCAGGGTGCTTTCTGCCGGTGAAAACCGGTTAAACCTCTGAAAATGATTTTTTCGCGATTTTTTTCTTGACATGTCAATAGATGTTGTGTATGAAACAGCCTTGTACAGATCCAACCTAGGCTGTGTTGAATCCTGCGTAACTAGCCTACTATGTGTATAGTATCTTCACCGAAAAAGGAGGGATTTCTCGCAGTTCTAGAATCCCTGCACACAGTAAAAGGAAGAGACACCTATTAACCTATGAAGGGGGGAGAATATCCCCAGGGAGGTGCCTATGAAAAAGGACCGTAAAGAACAGAAGGGTAAGGTTCAAAAGGGGATAACGCGTCGTGGGTTTCTCACGACGGTAGGAGTCGGCGCTGTAGGTGTTGCTGCCTCCAGCACGCTCCTCGGTCAGAAGGCAAAGGCTGAAGAGGTGAGGGAGGCCAAGGAGCTGACTAAGCTTACGCTGGTGGTCAATGGCCGCCGCCGTCGCGTTCTCGCGGAACCGCGCTGGACGCTGCTCTATGTCCTTCGAGAAAAACTCAGGTTGACAGGAGCCAAAGAAGGGTGCGGTCGCGGCGAATGCGGGTACTGTACGGTACTGATTGACGATGTACCCCGCTATGCCTGCATGACGCTGGCCGTTGAGGCAGAGGGCGCAAAAATCACCACCGTTGAAGGGCTCATGAAAGGTGAAGAGCTTGGGCCGGTGCAGGATGCCTTTGCCGAGGAAGACGGCTTCCAGTGTGGGTTCTGCACCCCAGGCCAGATCATGGCAGCCGAAGGCCTGTTGCGCGCCAATCCTAACCCGACCTCTGAGGAGATTCTGGAGGGCATGAGTGGTAATATTTGCCGCTGCGGGTCTTACCCACAAATCTTCAAGGCGGTTAAACGCGCTGCAGCGTTAAAGTGAAAGGGAGGTGAACTATGGCAAGTTACTATGAAGAGGGTGTTTCTCTCCCGAAAACCCCAAAACCAGGTGAAGAGCCAGAGCCGTGGCCAAGGAAAACACGGGTTGTCGGCACACGGATGCGCCGTGTGGATGCCCGGGAGCGGGTAAGCGGTGAGGCGGTTTATTATGATGATATATCCCTGCGGGGGATGCTCTATGGCGCTATCCTCCGCTGCCCGCATGCGAATGCCATGGTCAAGAACGTGGACACCAGCGCGGCGGAAAGGATGCCTGGCGTTCATGCGGTGATCCATGGCGGCAGCCCGGAGGCCAAACAATACACTCCCATCGGGACATGGGCAGATCCGACGGCCAAACGTGAGCTGTTTCCCTCTCACTGCCGCTATCACGGCGAGCCAGTCGCTGCGGTGGCCGCTGAGACCCCTTACCAGGCATGGGACGCTGTGCGAGCCATCAAGGTTGACTATGACGTCCTGCCCTTTGTGGTAGATGAGGTGGAGGCACTCAAACCGGGCGCCCCTCGTGTCCGCGAGAAAGGCAACAAGAGGGTGACGGATAAATATGAACGGGGAGATCTTGACAAGGGATTCAGGGAGGCGGATGTGGTCCTTGAGGAGAACTACAGGGTCGAATGTCAATTCCACGATTGTCCGGAACCGGCAGGGGGCGTGGCCAATTGGGATGGGGATTCCCTGACCCTGTGGATAGGTACCCAAGGCGTGTTTCATCCAAGTCAGGCCGAAATTAGCGCGGGACTGGGTCTGCCCCTTTCCAAATGCCGTATCATTTCGAAGTATAGTGGTGGCGGATTTGGAGGCAGGACCCACGTCTATTTGGCCGACTTTATTGCGCCCCTATTGGCCAAGAAGACGGGTCGGCCCGTTAAGATCGCTACCACACGCGAGGAGAGCTATCCTGACGGAGGAAATGCGCCGCCTCACAACATGAAGGTAAAGGTCGGTGTCAAGAGGGACGGTACGCTGACCGCTTACCATTATGCCACCATCAATACCGGCGGGGCCATATCCTCTGGGGGGATATTCTGGTATGATAGGCCTTACAGGGATCTCTACCTCTGCCCCAACGTTCTCACGGAGGGGACAGATGTTTATGTCAATGGGCCTCCTTCATGGCCTATGCGGGCACCATGCCATCCACAGGCGGCGTGGGCCATGGAACAGATGATGGATACGCTGGCAGAGGCCATCGGGATGGACCCTGTTGAGATGCGGTTGAAGAATATGCCCACCTATGCGCAGGACATCGAAGGTAACCCGCCGTATACCACTACCGGACTTAGGGAGTGCATTGCGGATGGTGCCAAGGCCTTCGGATGGAAAGAGGCCAGAAGGAAGGCAGAGCGCACGAGGAAAGGCGAGATCCGCCGGGGCGTAGGGATGTCGTCCGGCAGCTTTGAGATGGCCTTTATCTGGCCACCTACGACGCCGATCCTTAAGCTATCTCGCGATGGCAGCGTTAAGCTCAGCATTGGGGAAGCCGACATGGGTACAGGCACCAAGACGGCGCTGTCCATGGTGATTGCTGAGGAATTGGGCATAAAGCCGGAATTTATCCACGTTGAACATGCGGATACGGGCACTACTCAGGTTTGCCAGGTAAGCGCCGGAAGCAGGACCATTCCCACTTCTACGCCGGCCGTGCGGGAGGCTGCTATCAAGATCAAGCAACAATTGCTCGACATGGCAGCCAAGGATCTGAAGGTTGATCCCTCCGATCTTGTCGTCGAAGGTGGACAGATCGTCTCCACAGGGGGTAAGAAGGTCAAGATCACCGATGTCTCCGGGCTGAAGGATCGAATGGTGATTGTTGGTGTTGCCCATGCTGGGGCCAACCCGCCGGGTAAGAGGGTGAAACCCTTCTGTGCCCATTTCTGCGAAGTGGAAGTGAACATGAAGACCATGGAGGTCAAGGTTCTCCGTTACCTGGCCGCCCATGAGAGCGGGCGGGTCATATGCAAGGTGGGCTACGAAGCTCAGCTGGCAGGCGGCGTTACCCAGGGAATTGGCCTCGGATTGAGTGAAGCCCGGGTATTTGACCGTCAGACAGGCAAGCTCCTAACCACGAATATGCACGACTACAAAGTACCAACGATTAAGGACGTTCCCACGGGTATGGAATATCTCCTCATAGACAAGAACGACACGTTCAGCAGCACAGGGGCCAAAGGAGTTGGGGAACCGCCAAAGGTACCGCCAGCAGCAGCTGTTGCGAACGCGGTTTACCATGCCACCGGGATACGCTTTACCAAAAGCCCTATTAACCCGCTTCAGTTAGGGGCATAATGCTGAAAGGAGGGTAGAATCATGTTACCGAGCTTTGATTACGTCCGCCCAGGATCCATAAGGGATGCCATCAGCCAACTTGCGGCCCGTGGTGCCAGAATTCATGCGGGTGGAACCGATCTGCTCAGCTGCCTTCGCGATAGGGTGTTTGATGTTGAAAAGGTGGTGAGTATTAGCAAACTCAACCAGCTGAAGGGCATCGGTCAACTGAGTGATGGCAGTATGCGGATCGGGGCCTTGACCACTATTGCGGAGGTAGCCGGAAACCGTGTTGTCCAAAAACGGTACGCTGGGTTGGCACAGGCGGCCTCTCAGGTGGCAAGCCCGCAACTGCGCAACCAGGCAACCATTGGCGGTAATATTTGTCAGAGGCCGTGGTGCTGGTACTTCCGCGGCGATTTCAACTGCCTGCGGAAAGGCGGTGATATGTGCTACGCCGAGAATGGTGAAAACCAGTACCATTGCATCTTCGGCAGTGACGGCCTATGTTACATTGTGCATCCCTCTGAT
>Ga0209636_10001240_pt1 | contig 25470 bp, 25 predicted proteins | sample DeeMarSWOR152_54_FD_187464 | JGI IMG/M metagenome (GOLD analysis project Ga0209636, IMG submission 187464) | Marine sediment microbial communities from White Oak River estuary, North Carolina - WOR-1-52-54 (SPAdes) (version 2) | ecosystem: Environmental > Aquatic > Marine > Intertidal zone >...
ATTGTCCAGAGGCTGCCGAATGATAAGGCGTATCTCGCCTACCTGCCGTTTCCTACCGAACTGTGTATCTTGTGTGCACCTCGCACCAAGAAGGGACTTGAGCCGGCTTGCGTGAAGCACTGTATGGCGTCCTGCATGAAATACGGGCGAATTGAAGAACTGGCGAAAGAAATGGGCAAGAAGCCGAGAATGGTACTCTGGGCACCACGGTAGTCTTTTCGTTGGCAAACCTTCCTTCACCAGCCGGGGGGCGGATGATCGCATGGCATGGCGGCTGCACTCTCGGTCCATCACATAAGGAGGGAAATGGTCAAGTCCCCGTTTGATTGGGCTATCGCTGTTTCAGGTTATGTCCCCTTTTTTCTAAAAGGTCGAGGATGCCATCAGGTCCTACCAGATGCCCTGCGCCAACGATGATGAGAACCGCTTTATTTTCCCTCATCACATTCTCGATTTTCGAAACCCATTCTTTATTGCGCTGAATCAAGAGTCGATCATGGATATTCGGATAATCCCTGAAGCTTTTGAATAAAAGTCCATGTAAGCTATCCACGTCACCGGTTTTCCAATAGCTCACCATCTCACCGGCAAGCTGTGAGATGAGATTCAAATCCCTTAATGTCTGACTCAGAAACGAGCTTTGATCCTGTTTATTCATGTTTGCAAGTAAATTTACTTGATATTCGGCCGGTTCCAAATAGCCTATCTCTTTCCTATCCCTTACTGCTCTTTGAAAGAAGGTGATATCGATACCGTAGTTTGGGTCAAAGCCCAGTCGCTGAAGTTCCAAATGTGCTAATGTCAATGCTACAATCCAGGGTCGAAGCATGGCGAACTGTTCCAGAGGAAGGCCGAGTTCGGACAGCTTTTTTTGGAGCGATCTTCGTGTATTTTCATCAAGTTCCTGATAGAGGTTTTGGCCCTCAGGATAGAGACCACGTTCAAGCATTTTCGCCTGGATTCCCGGACTTTCCATTGCCGCTATGTCGGTTTCAAAAATGATCTTTTGGCTGGCCACATAGGCATCCTCGATTACCCTTTCCAGCGGGTAGGCATCATGCTTCAGAACGTGAATGGAACCTAACAGATACATCACGCTTGACTGGGTTTGGAGGGACCAGAGGCAGCTTTTTCGGGTTTCCTGTGCGAGACCTTGTGATACCAGGGTGGTTGACGCCGAAGACCAGATGAATAATAACGAGATAAGGACGAATACTACTCTGTAACGATTACGCTTAAGGATTTGTTGGATTTTCATGATAGTTCCTCTCCTCAATCTCGAGCAGTCCTTGATCTCTCTACAATAAAGCGTGTGATAGACTTTTTTTGATAGATATTCTCGTATTCCTCGGCGATATGTACCGGCCCCATGGGGGGCTTCAAAGGGATTATAAATCCGTGAAATAAGATTGTTCGAATCGTTCAGATCTTTCGAAAAGCTCGCGGTTTAAGAGGTCAAGAAATTATTCCCTCATGAGTCGAACCAAGTGGCGCGCAATTAATGGTAGGCGCGCCTTGCTTCCCTTTCCCGTTTTTTTATTTCTACCCTTGCTATTTCCCTTGCAGAATTTGTGAAGAACCATTTGTGTAAATGAGAGAGAATCCTATTGCGGCCTTCTAAAAAAGTTTCTCCAAATCGTTCAATGTCTAGCTGAAAGCCTTTCTTTGAAATTCTCCACAAGCGATCAGCATCTTTTACAATTTTATCATGTAAAGAAATTGCTTCTTTTCTTGAATCATGCCCATCAATTATCTCAAGGATTTCTTCAATTTTCTGTGCATCATAATGGAGCTTTTCAAGAATATCTTTTGCTATTTTCACCCCCTCTGTTTCATGTACCCGGTTTATGTTTGGATAGAGAGCTTTCGGACCAAATGCCCTTAGCTGAAGGTTCTGTGGAACTTTCTTCCAGCCAACATCGTGTAAAATTATCGCGGGAATTACGATATCCTCATCTCCGCCTTCCTTCTCCAGCAATCTATAGGCAAATTTGATACAAATCTCGGTATGAATGTCATTATTTCGCGTGTTGAGATATGGTTTTGCTAAATGATGGATTTTCTCAAAAAGAGCTTTCATCTTTCCAGATCAGACATTCCGCTGATTAAAACAGATTAGGGAGGTGTTTTCCCCAAAACCAGGGTGACCCAACGATTTTCCTCCATCTTATCATGCACCTTTCCATGCCAGTTCTCTAAAAATGCCAAGAGTCCATCGATTTGTCCGGGAAAGATCCCCGATAAAACAAACCAGCGATTTGAATAGAGCTTTTTCCGCCTCAGAAGGGCATCGATCGCCTGGAAGTGGAGGTTTGCAAGGACCATTTCCGCCTCCTTCCCCGCATATACCTCCGCCTGACCCAATTTGGCTTCTACCCGATCTTCAACCCCGTTAAGCAATATATTTCTTCGGGCCGTTTCCACGGCCAGCTCGTTATGGTCGATGGCCAGGACCTCTTGGGCCCCGAGCTTTGCGGCCGCGATGGCCAGAATCCCCGTCCCCGTTCCGATATCCAGGACCTTCCGGGGAGTGTCGCTCTGATAGATTTCCCAGAGGGCTTTAAGACATCCACGGGTAGTGGGATGAAGCCCTGTACCGAATACGACACCGGGATCGAGGCGGATAAGGATTTCATTATCAGCTATCTCCGCGGCCTCCCATGGGGGGCAGATGGCAAGCTTTTCGATGCGAAAGGGTTTAAGATCCTCCCCTGCCTGCCAATCACGATAATCCATGACGTGTCGCGATAAGAGCTTTCCCCTGTCCTGATGGGCCAGCCATTTCCTTACCTCCTCATCGTGATCTCGAGAAAAGAAGAGGAATGAATTCCCAGCCTCGTTCCAGCACCCGATAAAGTCCTGGCCGAAAACATCTCCTTTCACCGAAATCTCATCCGAGAGCTCATAGATAAAGAGTGTGTGATATGGTCCCATACTGGCTGATTATAAGATACGTTCACGCGGTGTTTTTTATAAGCTGATGAATGGTATTTCCGAAAACCGAAGCCTATCCTCGGTTACATCAGTGGAGATCAATATGATTCAGACCTCTTTTTAACCTGATGAGGGGCTTCAAAGGCTTCGTTTAAGACATCCACGGCGGCTTCAACATCTCCTGCATCCACCACGCAGGAGACGCTGGAGATGGAGGTGCTGATGGCGATGGAGTTTATCCCCACCGAGGCCAACGCCGAAAACATGGCCCCGGAGATTTTGGGTTTCTCACGGAAATGGGGTCCAAAAACGCTAACCACCGCCACATTTGGATTATAGGAGATCACCTTGGCCTCTATGGACGATTTGATCGATTCCAAGGTCTCAATAGCGGACTCCAAGTCCTTTCGATCGATACAGAGGGTGAAGTTGGAAAAACCATCAAGGTCGTAACTCTGAACCAGGAACTCAATATTGATATTCCTCTCTCCAAGAGCACCCAGAACCAGTCCCACGATATCCGCGCGATCGGGGCAGGACATTACCTTAACCGCGGCTCGTCCATCACTCTGCATGATCCCGCCGACCTTAATTCTTTCCACCCTAGAAGACCCCTTTTTCTACTCCCATCTCCTTTTATCTTCTATCTTCTTATGTTTATCGAAAATAACCCCCTTTCGCACGAACTCAATCTTCCCCTTCACATTGAGGGCCTCCTGGATATCCCTCTCAAGCCTTCCCTTGAGCAGATCCCTATCCACTGAATCATCGGCTAGCTCGACGAGGAAGGTCATTTCGTCCACATAACCACTCCGGGATACCACCACCTGATATTTATCTACTTCGGGGTATTTGGCCATCAGTTCATCCGTTTGCCAGGGGTGTATGAAAGTTCCTTTCACCTTGGTTACCTGGTCCGTTCTCCCCAAGATCTTCATTAACCTCATGGAGGTCCTACCACATGGACATGGTTCCTCGGAGATAAAAGATAGATCCCCCGTGCCATATCGAATCATGGGAAACGTGTGGTTGAAGTTCGTGGCTACAACCTCCCCCGGGGACCCATTTGGGACCCGGTTACCCGTATCCCTATCTACAATTTCAACAATGACATCATCAGGGACGTGCATGCCCCGCTTTTCGATACATTCATAGCCGAGACAACCCACATCCACTGTCCCATAGCACTGCCTGATGGTCATTCCGAAGTCCCCTTCCAACCTCTGCCTGAGGGTTTCAGGAAGCATTTCTGCCCCAACAAACCCGACCTTTAGGGAGAAGTCCTTCCCCAGGTCGAATTCCATTGCCTCTGCCCTCTCGGCAATACTCATTAAAAAACTAGGGGTTCCCACATAGCCCGTTACCTTCAGTTGGTGCATGATCTTCACCTGCATCTGCGTATTTCCCACCCCGGTCGGTACTGTGGTGCAGCCCAGCATCCTCAATGACTCGTCCAGCATGAAGGCAAAAGGCCACATGTGGTAGTTGAAGGTATTCTGAACGATATCCCCGGGCCTGAAACCACAAGCATACATTGCCTCAGCCCATCGCGTATCCCAATACTCCCATTCCCCGGGTTCGTAAATGAGACCTGGAAGGATATAAATGCGCCGCATCTTATTGAGGGAGACCCCCTCGAATCCCCCAAAGGGAAGGTTAGCCTTCTGCATTTCCACCAGGTCGAATTTTGTCGTAATGGGGAGGCGTTGCAGGTCATCGATGGTTTTAATTTCTCCAGGCTTAATCTTGGCCGCTTCAAGCTTCCCCTTTATAGCTCTGGAATGGTTATAGGTATACTGGACAAATTCCCTCAATTTCCCATTGAGGTAATCCCGCCTCTCCTCCTTAGGCATGGTCTCCCGTTTTTCGTTGAGATACCCTGAACTCCTATCCCCCTGGGCCATGTCCTCCTCCATTCATACGCATTGAGTAGAAGCCTCACGGAGGCTTCTCAAAATAGATCCAACCATCTATGCCGGAAGGGAGAATGAATTGGTACAGCCTACATCACGCTGATGGGGTCGACATCGATGGTAAGACTGATTCCCCTTCCAATCCATCGTTTATTCATCTCCGAAGCCAATTCCTCCACGAATTGATGAAGGGAATGTGCCCGCTTCCCCTTTACGAGCATATGGTATCGATACTTTCCCTTGAGCTTCACTAAAGGGGCTGGAGAGGGTCCCAGTATTTCGATTCCTCCCCCATAGGTTCTCTCCTTCACCAACCTTCTTCCCCACTCCCCCATCTCTTCAGCGGCCTTTATCGATCTCTTCTGACTGTTTCCCCCAATCCTGAAATTGATCAACCGTGAGAAGGGAGGATAGCTGAGTTCACTCCTGAACCGTGCCTCCTCTTGATAGAATTTCGCGAAATCCTGATCCTTTGCCATCTGAACGCTGTAGTGGTTCGGGTTGAAGGTTTGAATGATCACCCTGCCCGGAGCTATCCCCCGTCCCGCTCTCCCGGCCACCTGGGTCAGTAGTTGAAACGTCCTTTCCGAGGATCGGAAATCGGGAAGATTGAGGGAGAGATCGGCGCAGATTACCCCCACCAAGGTGACATTGGGGAAGTCATGCCCTTTGGCGATCATCTGGGTTCCAACGAGGATATCAGTCTCCCCGGATTTTACCTTTTTCAATATCCTCTGGTGAGACCATTTTCCCCTGGTCGTGTCCCTATCCATCCTGTCAACGGTTGCCTGAGGAAACATCTTGCTGACTTCCTCCTGCACTCCCTCGGTCCCAATGCCGAAGGAACGAATCCTGTAACCCCCGCAGGATGGTATAGTTGCAATAGTGACAAATGAGCTTCTTGCCGCGAAAATGATAGGTCAGTGAAACGCTGCAATTGGGACATTTAAAGACATATCCACAATCCGGACATTGGATGAAATTGGCAAACCCGCGTCTGTTCAAAAAGAGGAAGGACTGCCTTCCAGCGGTCAAGTTTTCCGCGAGGGCATTCCTGAGTTTCCTAGAGATGATAATGCCCCTCTTTTCTTCCTTCCTCATGTCGGCAATCTCGACAGAGGGCAAGGGCTTTCCCTCAATGCGTTCATCCAGTTTCAGGAGGTGAAATTTTTCCACCATGGCGTTGTGATACGCCTCCAGGGATGGCGTTGCCGATCCCAGGATCAGGACCGCATCACACAACTTCGCCCGGACTACCGCCAGATCCCGGGCATTGTATCTCAGCTTTTCCTCCTGTTTATAAGAGGTTTCATGCTCTTCATCGACGATAATCATCCCTAGACGTTCAAGGGGGGCGAAGATGGCTGAACGAGCCCCTACGACGATATCCACGTTTCCATCTTTGATCCGCCTCCACTCATCATACCTCTCTCCCCTAGAGAGTGCGCTGTGTAACGTTGCTACTCGTCCCCCAAACCGCTTGAGAAATTGGCCGATAAGCTGAGGGGTCAGGGAGATCTCGGGGACCAAAACGATAGCGGTCCTCCCCATATCGACAGCCCTTTCAATGGCCCTCAGGTAAATCTCCGTCTTGCCGCTTCCCGTAATTCCGTAAAGGAGAAAGGGAGAAAATCGAAGGGAATCGATCCCCTTGCCAATTGTCTCCAGTGCATTGATCTGTTTCGAGGTTAGTCCCGGCCTTACATCCTCGTCAGTCATAAGGTGAGAAAGAGGATCTCGATAAACCTCCCTGAGTTCAATGGATATCAGCCCCTTCTCCTTTAGCCTCTTCACGATGCGAGAAGCCCCTTTAATCTCCGTACAAAGGGACTTTTGAGAAATTTCTCCCATCTCTCGGATGAGGGCCAGGACCTCTATCCCCTTTGGGGAGAGAGGCACATTTTCCATTTCAGCTTCTCCCCGGTACTTTATCACCTTCTCTCGCTTAGGCTTTACGCGGACGTTCTTCAATCCCACATCGATCTGTATAAGGCCCGCCTCCACCAGGGAATAAATCCGCCAATGGAGGAATCGTTTCGCCACTCTTTCGAACGGCATCTCGCAATGATCGGCTATGGATCGTAAAATCTTCAGTTCCTCTTGGGCTGAGTTTTCCGAATCCAGAAGGGTTTTTCCCTTCGCTGTGAGGCTCACTACTCTGTGGCTTTCCAGGTTGATACCCGGTGGCAATCCCCCCTTAATAACCCCTCCCAAGGGATAGAGGTAGTAATTCGAAATCCAACGATAGAAAGACAACATCCGCTCGTCGAAGAGGGGCCTCTCATCAAGGATATCCAAAATGGACTTAGGCTGATCGGCTTTTGGGTAATCGGTAAGGTCGGGCGGAAAGGCGATAGCGTATCCCGTCACCTTGCGTCCCCTGAAGGGGACGAGGACTCGGCTTCCAAGCCTCAAGCGTTCCCCAAAAACTGGGGAGATTTCATAAAAGAAGGTCTTTTCAATGGGAAGACTGATGGCGACTTCGACGAATCTTTTCTTCCCACATTCGATATCTTCCATTCCAACAAGGAAAATTATCATCTACCCTTCCCTTTGTCAAAGATGAAAAGTATTTGACAAAGGGGCCGGAAAGGTGCAATTGTCTACTGGTCTCTATTTTTAGCAACAACACCCTGTAAGATTTTCGAGGTCCAGTCGGATATGAAGGGGTCCCCGCTATTAAAGACATTCAGTCAATCCCTGGATAGGTTCTATCTGTGGTGGACCTTGGAGAAGAGCCGTGTAGATCATCGACCCTCAAGCTCCGATTTCAACTCCTTCGCCAAGGAGAAATACCTTGATTCTCCACAGCTCTTCTATTCGAAGCCCAGGAAACTTCCGGATATCCGATTCATGGAGACGAATCGGATATCGGGAATTGAGGTATCGCGGTTGACATTTCCCAGCCCCGTGCAAACGAGATATAGAGAAAACAATATTGTCTACGGCAAACTATTCAGGGCTATCGGGAAAACTCCCATCTCATCCATAATCGTCTTGCATGGATGGAGCCGGCCCGGTTTGAACTTGGAGGAGAGGCTCTGTATCACCTTAGGGCAAAGGGATATTACAAGCCTCCTCCTCACCCTCCCATACCATATACAACGAGCTCCTGAGGATTCGTGGAGCGGGGAATATGCCCTGAGCGGGGATGTGCTCAGGACCATCGAAGGCTTTCATCAGGCGGTCTTAGAGGTTCGGGCAGTTATTCCCTTCTTGAAGACCTATTCGGAGGCGATTGGACTTTTGGGGATTAGCCTTGGCGGCATGATCGCCCACGTGGTCATGGACCTGGAAGATCTCGATTTCGGCATTACCTTGCTTTCGGGGGGGAATAGTGCGGGAATTGTATGGGAAAGCATAGCCACGAGGGACGTTAAAAAACAGATCCAAAGGGTCGGGATCACTCGGGAGCAGTTGAGCCAAATATGGGCCACCATCGATCCAGCCCGTCTGGCCAAACATAATCGGGTGAAGAGGGTACTCATGATAAACGGTCACTATGATCAGGTGGTACCCCCAAAGTTCACCCTGCAGCTATGGGAATCCCTTGGACGGCCGCCAATCCATTGGTATCCCTGTGCCCACATCAGCTTCTTTCTCTTCCTCAAGGGAATTGCTCGCGATATCATCCAATTCATACAGGGGAATTGAAGGTTTACCTGGCGATTGCAGGCAAGGAGCGTTAATCGAAGTACTGCATCGCTGGAACGGAAAGGTGATAGCCTGAAAATAGTTGACTCAATGCGTTTAATACGATAGATTTTGATACCAATTTTGAAATTCTGCGGCATCTTTTCGTTCCCGTCTTTCAACGGGAAGGAGAAATGGGATTTGATCTTTACCCCGGTAATTACAATACCCTGATCGAAAAGCCGGAAAGACCGGTGCAAAAGGTGGTGGCCGTGGTCGGGGTGGGGGCCATCGGGGCCGAGATTGGTTACTACCTCAAAGACGCCCTACCGGATAGTGAGCCCTATTTGGTGGATATTCTCGAGAAGCCCCTGGAAAACAACAGGAAGAGGGGAGAGGGGTATATTCAAAAGGCCATCGAAGACGCCGCTTGCGCCCCAACGCTCGAGGAAGCCCTGGAGGTGAGCTATAAAGCCTTTGGTCATGTGGCATGTACTGAGGCGGCCAAGGAGGGCATTTCAGCCTTTCTGGAAAAGAGGCCCCGGAGTTTAAGAATTGATGAGGCAACCTCTTTCGGTCCCCTCTGCAATGACGAGCCATAATAGGTAATTCGTGTACCGTTAATCCAGATGAAGAGGTCCGACGATTCCACGGTAAAAATCTCATAGAGAACAGCCCCAGAACATTCAATGCTGAAATAAATTTGGTGGAGACCGATTCAATATCGAAGCCTATTCTGCTTGTCGCGGGGAAGGGCTTTTTTTCTGATAGAGCCTATGGTAACCATGATCTCATGTATGACCGGTAAGTGCCCCGCAAGCCCCGCCCTGTCGGCGGGAAGCTTCACTTTTTGTGAGATCAACAATTGATAGGAGGAAAGAACCATGGAATTTCTCAATACCTGGGGTATTCCATCCGGGGCCCTGATCATCTGGCTTGGGCTCGTCTTCTTCCTGATTCCCATTACCATGCGATACCTCAGGGCAAAGGCACAGAAATCCAAGATAGCCCTGGATGATCTCTTGGTAAACGCCCTGGAATTACCGATAATCCTTTTACTTGTGGGTATTGGCCTAAGGGTCTATTTCGATGTCGTCCCCCTTTCACCCAAAGTGGCAAAATATGGCGCTGCCCTGTTGACTATTCTCTTCATCCTCACAGGATACCTCTTCCTGGACAAGCTCTTTATTGATGGCCTGAGCCGGTACAGCAAGAAAGTACATTTCATCGCCACATCCGCCGGAGTCCTGAAGTCCCTCATCAGAATCGTGATTTTGGGCTTGGCCGTCCTTATCATCCTGGACCGATTGAACATAACCATTACCCCCTTTCTGGCTTCCATGGGCATTGGAGGATTGGTAATAGCCCTTGCGCTCCAGGATACCCTTGCCAACTTCTTTGCAGGTCTACACATCTTTGGCTCCAGGCCCATTTCAGTGGGAAACTATGTCAAGCTGGAATCAGGGGAGGAGGGGTACGTCAGCCATATAGGGTGGAGGAATACGCGTATCCGAATGCTTCCCAACAACACCATCATCATCCCCAATTCCAGGGTGGTGAACAGCCAGATCATAAATTACTACCGCCCCCAGAAGGAGATGTCTGCTCTGGTTCAGGTAGGGGTGAGCTACGACAGCGATCTGGATCATGTGGAGAGGGTAACGATAGAGGTAGCAAGGGAGGTGTTACGGGAAACCCCGGGAGGAGTGAGGGAATTTGAGCCCTTCATTCGCTACCATACCTTCGATGACTTCAGCATTAACTTCACCGTAATCATGCGGGTGAAGGAGTATGTGGATAGGTACCTGGTGACTCACGAATTCGTCAAGAGTCTCCACAAACGGTATAAGCAGGAGGGCATCGAGATCCCCTTCCCCATACGGACGCTCCAGTTCGCGAAGAAACCACAATTCCTCACTGAAACCAATGGGGAATCCAACTAAAACCAATTGGGAAGCCAACTGAAGCCAATGGGAAGCCTTGTAAAAACTGCCGCTTTTGCTTCCGCCTAGGCTATGTCCGAATGGGCGGGTTCACAGATTGTGTTCAGGAATAATGGAATCCTCCAGAATCAAGCCGAGGCCGTTCGGCCGAGCTCAGGCCGAGGCCTTCTTACCATCAAAGGACACCGCACCTCTCCAGCAGAGTACGCTCAGAAACAAGGGAATCCCTGAAGAATCAGCAAGCTCCAAATAGTAAGAGGTTGATCTTCCAGCGGGAATCCATTATAGTACAACATTGAGTTTCGATGGTGAATTCGAGTCCATTATGGTGATCGTCGAGAATAAGGTCGTCGTTCGGTTTCGAGACGGGAGGATGGTGAAGGGGTACACTCATGATTTTAACCCCAACAGGGAGGTATTCCATGTCACCGAAGTCCAAGAAGGGGGAAAGGTCATCGAAGTATCCCCCTCTCTCCTGAAGGCGCTCTTTTTCGTTAAAACCTTCGAGGGAAATAAAGACCATAGAAGCAACGATGACATCTCCAGGGAAAGCCTTAAAAACGTTTCCGGATTGAAGGTTAAGGTCACGTTTTCCGATGGAGAGGTGATGTACGGATCAACCCATGGGTATGCACCGGAGAGAAAGGGCTTTTTCATCTTCCCCACCGATAAGGAGAGCAACAACGATAGGGCTTTTGTCATTGTGGAATCGACGGATGGAGTTGAGACGTGGAGGTGAGAAAGGCCTGGTAAATCCCCGGTGTGATTCATTTCCCCCTATGGTTGTCTTACGTGGTAAGGAAAAGAGGAGTCAGATAACCTATCAATAGGGATAATAGGTATGGCGATGGAGATCGAGGTCAAGCTATTCGCTACATTGAGGGATTATCTACCCAAGGGAGGCGATCAGTTCTCCTGTAAGCTCGATCTCAATTCAACCGATACGGTGAGGGATGTGCTGAAAAAATTGAAGATTCCCGAGGAATCCCCCAAGATCATTTTGGTCAATGGAATCCATAGCGATCTCGACCGAGTTCTAGAGCTCGGGGACGTAGTGTCCATCTTTCCACCAGTGGCCGGGGGTTAGAATCCAACCCCCGTCATTTCATCTCGATAATCTCTACCCCCTTTGGCACATCCAAGCGAAATGCATCCTCATCCAATGGGGGGTTGATTTTCCATTCCAGGAGATGCATTTTCATCCTACTACCAGTGCTGAAGCCCTGAAATTCGATGCCCATGGGAAAGGGAATCCCATCTTTTTTTCTAAAATTCCCAAACAGAATTTCCCACTGGGGATTCTGGAGGTTATCGAGCTCAGCGGCTCTGACCAGGGAAAAATGGAGGGGGTTTATCCAATATATTCGCCTTGACCCTTCTGGGGTATCTTCCTTGAGAATATAGACCTTATCCCGTTGACTATAGTGAATGGCAAGGGGATCATGGTCTACCCAGGTAATTTCCCCAACTATCAACGGAATAATCTCCCTTGCATCTCCATTGAAGGGGAAGAAGCTGGAGAGGTATTTCATGGCCGCTTCTCCCCGATAAAGGCGATTTTCGGCGGGGATGAGCGCCTCAAAAAACTCGCCGTCTGTCGTCAAATAGAAGAGGGGTTGGCCAATGAGGCTGAGGGCTTCTATCCTCATGAAAGCGGGTTTCTTGACGATGATGAGCTCTTCTAACCTGAAATGGTTTTCCCCGAGGGTGATCGTGACCCTTGCAAGGGCCCTTATGGACTGAATCCGTCGATTTCTTGCTTGTATCTTTTGGAGAAGATCAGTAGAAGAGAGGAGTTCCCTTGGGACCCTTCCCGGCCACAGGAGTGCACAACCTGAGAGGAATGAGAGACAGAAGATCAGCAGTCCCCCCTTCCTCAAAAGGGCCTTCACGAGGGTCCTCCCTTTTTCGCCTCGATCTCCTTAATCTTTTTCCTCAAACGGTTTAATTGATCCTCCTTGGGTTTTAGTTGCAGCGCCCTTTCGTAGAATTCAAGGGCCTTTTCTACCATATTGACCTTAAGATAGCCGTCCCCCAGGTGTTCCGTAATAATGGGATCATCGGGGGTTAATTCGATTGCCTTTTCCAATTCCTTAATGGCCTTCTCATACTCCCCCTTCTGGTAATATACCCAGCCTAAGCTATCGGTAATGTAGCCACTATCCGGTTTCAATTTGAGGGCTTTCTGTATCAATCCAAGCGCCTCATCGAGATGAATTCCCTTATCGGCGAAGGTGTAGCCGAGGTAGTTTAATGCATCGGCGTGTTCGGGATGTAACGTGATCACTTCCCTCATGAGGCGTACCATCTCCTCAAATTTACCCAATTTGTCGTAAATAATCCCCTCATGGAAGAGGAGATCCACGTTCTTTTCATCGAACTGGTGGGCCCTTGTCAACACTTCGAGGGCCTTTTCCATCTGATTCCCCTTTTCATAGAAAGAGGAGAGTAAAAGATAGAGGTCCGTTTCCTTGGGCTTGATTCGAATCGATCTATCCAATAGATCGATTGCCTCATCCAATCTCCCGAGATCTTCGTATATGAAAGCAATAGCCTCCATGGAATCGACATAGAGGCTCGATTCTTCAGGTATCTTCATGTATTCAGCTATGGCTTGGTCGTAATTCTCCTTCTTTACATAGGACGTTGCCAGATAGAACCTTACCTTGTCATCCTTTGGGTTGGAGGCTAAGACGAAGCTGAATTCCAAGATGGCATCATCGTACTTTGCCTGTTCGAAAAAGATGAGCCCCATCTTAACCCTGATATCCAAATCCTCCGAATCAAATTTTCGGATCTCTCGATATTGGGTTAGAGCATCTTCCCACTGGTTCTTCGTAATATATAGTTGGCCGAGTCGATCACGGGCCATCTTGTTTTTGGAATCGATCTCCAATACTTTTTGGTAGATTTCAATGGCCTTTTCCGGCTTTTTCTGGATTTCATAAATGGTCCCGAGGTCGATCAGACTCGATATGAAATCAGGTTCGATGGAGAGGGCCTGTTCATAATAGCCGATACTCTCTTCAAACTTTTTCATCTCCGCGTGGATTCTTCCCAGATAATAGAGTCCCATAATGTTGTTCGGGGATAGATCAATCAAGTCCTGTAATATCTCAATGGCTTTATCGTATTGCTGGGACTCCCGGTATAATGAACCGAGATAGAGATATGCCTGCTGATTTTGGGGGTCGATTTTCAAAACCTCCTGATAATGCTCGATGGCAAGGGGTGTCTTTTTAAGGGTGGAATAGAGACCACCGAGGACAAAATGGGCCGGGACGAAATTTTTATTGATGGTAAGGGCCTCCTTGCACTCCTCAATGGCTTCGGTGACTAAACCCTTTTTGATGTACCAATGGGCCAATTCGACATGGAGAGAAGCTGCTCTTGGGTCATAAGAAAGGGTTCTCCTCAATTCATCTATCGTTCCCTCCAGGTCACCATCATGGCTTTTCAATTGAGCGAGGATGTAGTGGTAATAGGCCAAGGAATTGGGTTCCCCCCTCTCGGAGACCATGGGGGGATTTTCCATCAAAGCTTGGGGTTTCACCTCCTTTTCCACCTGGGAGCAGGAGAGTACCAGGAAGGGCAAGAAGAGGATGAGACATTTCTGTCTCAATAGCGTTAACATATTCATTATTTAAGCATAGATTCCCTCCAGCGTCAATTGGGGGATGTGGATTTCAGAGTTACTGGGCAACCCCATTATCCCTATGTATAACCTGCTTGAGAGTCATTCCAGGCTTTCGTGGTTCGATGAAAATCAGGAGGAGAAAATCGGAGAATCTTTGTGCAAATGGTCTTTTCCTTTACAAATATCATCTTAAGACCAGAGGTAAAGGGAACCTGTATGGGGATTGCCATACCGCATGGATTGGTGTATAGTGAAACCGTTCAGTGAGTTCATCGTCTAAACTGGGGGATCGGCCACGAGGTGAGTAGAATCGGATTTACGACGACCATCCCCATTGAAATTCTCTTCGCTGCCGGCAAGATACCTGTAGACCTCAATAACGTCTTCATTTCCCATCCCCAAAAAAAGGCCTTGGTCGAGGAAGCCGAGCTGGAGGGATTCCCCCGGAATATTTGTGGTTGGATAAAGGGAATTTACGCGGTGGCCATGAGGTTGGACTTGGATGAAGTCATAGCCGTCACCCAGGGCGATTGCAGCAATACCCAGGCCCTGATGGAGATCTTGGAATTGAAGGGGATCAAGATCTTTCCCTTCTCCTATCCCTATGACCGAGATGAGGAACTCCTTCATCTTCAGATTAAGAAGATGATGATGCACTTCGGGGTTACGGAGGCTGAGTCCGTTTATGTTAAGATGCAACTGGATATGATAAGGAGAAGGCTGGCATTGATCGATCGCCTAACCTGGCAGGCGGGCACCGTAAGCGGATACGAAAATCATTACCTTTTAGTTTCCGCAAGCGATATGAAAGGAGACCTTGTAGCCTTTCGAGAAGAGGTGGAGGATTTTCTCAAGAAGGCTCAGGGGCGGAAGACGTCGGACCCGGAGATTAGATTAGGATATGTAGGTGTTCCCCCCATATATGACGATCTCTATTCCTTTATTGAGGAGTTGAATGCACGGGTTGTATTCAATGAAACCCAGCGACAGTTCAGCATGCCCTATCGAACGAATACCCTCTTGAAGCAATACCTAAGATATACCTACCCCTATGATATCTTTTCCCGGGTAATTGATATTCGGAAGGAGGTAAAGCGAAGACGGATTGATGGACTGATTCATTACGTCCAGTCCTTCTGTTTCAGGCAGATAGAAGATCTTATACTCCACTACGAAATGGATTTGCCGATATTGACACTGGAGGGGGATAAGCCAACCTCCTTGGATGCCCGGACGAAGGTGAGGATCGAGAGTTTTATCGAACTGTTGAAGGGGAAGAAGGGGGGAAATCCTTCGCCATGAATATCGGAATCGATTTGGGAAGCCGAAGGGTCAAGATTGTCCTGATGGAGGGAAGTCAGATCGTAAAAACCAGGAGCTTCGATACCCTCCTCTTCTATAAGCGATATGGCAGGATCAGGGAGGGAAAGCTCAGGGTCCAGTTTAATCGACTTGGACTGCCCTTCGATCCTCATGTAAGGATTTCCGTCACGGGGTATGGGAGAAACAATATTAGCCTCTCGGGGGGAAACATCGTAATGGAAATCCAGGCGCATACCCAGGGGGTAATATTCCAGACCGGGTTAAGGGATTTCACCCTTGTCGACTTAGGGGGACAGGATACTAAGGTTGCCCATGTGGAGGGGGGGGAGGTCAGGGATTTCCTTATGAATGATAAGTGTGCCGCGGGAAGCGGGAGGTATTTGGAGAATATGGCAAGGGTTTTAGCCGTATCCCTAAAGTATTTGGGGGATCAATATAGCGATCCCATCGATCTGGATACAACCTGTGCCATCTTCGGAGAATCCGAGATGATCGGGAAGATCATCGAGGGAATACCAATTCCCAGGATATGTGCGGGGGTTAACCTTTCGGTGGTAAGGCGCGTGCTCCCCTTAATCAACCGATTTGCCCGACAGAATATCGTCGTTTCCGGAGGCGTTGCGAGGAATAAGGCTATCCTTGAACTCATGAGGCGTTCCATTCAGGCCCCGGTTATCGCCTCCAAACGCCCCGCATTCAACGGGGCCATTGGATGCGCTCTCCTCTCACGGCCCCCTCGTTAATCAGGATCTTAAGGGAAGCAAGAAATGGATTGCCTCACAAGAAGGTCTTTTATACAGCGTTTCCTTTCAGGGATTACCCTTCCCCTTTTCCATTCCAAGCACATGAGGATTTCTATCCTTCATGGAGGTCTCCCCTTGATGTGGAGGAGAGGCTGGGGGGAGAAAGGCATTGTCACCGGGTTCCAAGGGGAGGAGCTTCGTTATCAAATACAATTTCTTTGGTTTACCTGTGCTGCCATCGGAAGGGTCTTATTCGAGGAGGATAAGAGAAAAGGGGTTTACAGGGCCACCCTGGAGGGCAGGACCTCAGGAGTCATTGGATGGCTGACTCAATATCGCCGAGATACCTACACCTCCTTCATGGAGCTCATCGATGGGGGGAGGAGGCTTAGATCACGGCGGTTTGAGGAGGATATCGTGATTGGAGGGAAGATCCGAAAGAAGAGTATCCATTTCGACTATCGGAAAGGAAGATTAATAAAGAGGAGGATGAATCGAAAGGGGGTATTCATTCAAACCGAGGAGAAGATCCCCAAGGGCTTTATCTATGATGACTTCATAACGGCCTTCTATAACTTCCGCTGTGGGGTTTATGGGAAGATCCAACGTGGCAAGCGATATCGAATAAGGACCCTGCCAAAGGCCGGGGTTTCAACCATCGATGTGGAGATTGCGACAAAAGAAGATGAGAGGCGAATGCGCCATGGCGAAGGGGATAAAGGGCCCAGGGAATATTACATTATGGTATTTTTGGATAGGGAGATCACGAGATCGAGGACGGGAAAGGTAGCGGGTTGGGTCTCCAAGGATCTCGTGCCCTTAGAGGGCACTATAGAGGATGTGGTTTTCTTCGGAGATGTCCATGGGGTACTGATAGAAAAAAGGTCGCTGAGTTGAGGGGAAGATGGATACCACTAGCTGGTATTTCAAGATTAAGCCCAGTGATATTGCCTACATGAAGTTCATCCTGGAGTCCTATGAGGGGCTTGGGGTACTCAGGACCATTGATCCTCGAAACGGGATAGTGGAGGTGATGGTTCCGCCGGGATTGGAAGAGGACTCGGAAATGGTCTTGGAGGGTCTCAGGGATGAGATATTCATCGAGCGAATCGAGGACCCACAGAGGGAAATCCCGTAATGAGGATATGAGTAGTTACCTTTGTTCCCCCTCTTTCTGGACATAATGGTATGCCGTTACCCAGTTGGGGGCCATGGAGGAGGGAAAGGTCACCTGTTCGATCCAGTGGGTATTTTCCTCCTTTAGCCGCTGCACCTGTGCTTGAATCGTTTCTTTTTCATAGCTAAACAGGGGTACTTCACGCCGGGAATTGGGCTTTTTCGGCGATAGCCGGTGCCTCACCATGCAGCCCATGAGCACCATCATTTTCCCGAGTAGCAGCACGGAGAAGAGGGTTATCCATTTCGAAGAGCCCCTTTGGTAACGGCTCAACATTGATTTTATCCCCTCAATGGTATATAGAGGATTGTGACCCATTGTCCCGACAACTCTAAGGTTTTGCTATGGTTTCGAAAGTCGACTTTTCCAAGATATTGAAACGGGCCTTGAAAAACGGTGGGGAGTTTGCCGAGCTCTTCCTCGAAAAGACGAGCACGTGCTCCATCATCTGCGAGGATAATCGCATCGAGCGGATTATTGCGGGAACGGATGCAGGGGTGGGGCTGCGGGTGATCTTCAATCATAAGACTTCATATGGATACAGTAATACATTTTCCGAAAAGAGCCTCCTGGAATTGGCAAGCTCTGTGAGCAGCGCTGTGGGGGCAAAGGCGAAACGAGCTGATATCCAATTGACCACGGAGCCTTCCTCATCGAGCCTTGAGGTTCGTTTGCTGCCAGATGGTGTTCCCCTGTCCCAGAAGGTCTCCATGGTAGGGAGGGCCAATAAACGTGCTCGTTCAAGGGATCAACGGGTGAGACAGGTGAAGGTCGTTTACCGGGACTTCAATCAGAAGGTGACGATAGCCAATTCAGAGGGCGTTTTCGTGGAGGATAATCGGATTGGAACCCTCTTTTTCGTTCAGGTCGTCTCCGTTCAGAATGGAATTACACAAACGGGCTATGAGCCCGTCGGGGGGAGCATCGGATTTGAGCTCTTCGACAGATACTCCCCGGAACAAGTGGCCGATGTCGCCGCTAACCGATCCCTGCTGATGCTTGAGGCCAGGGAGGCACCTATGGGCAGGATGTCGGTGGTCCTCTCCAGCGAGGCAGGTGGTACAATGATCCACGAGGCCATAGGGCATGGTCTCGAGGCAGACCTAGTCCAGCAAGGTCTCTCAGTTTATGCTCATCGCGAAGGGGAAAGGATAGCCTCTTCATTAATCACTGTCGTGGACGATTCCACCCTCCCCCAGAAAAGGGGATCCTTTTGCTATGACGATGAAGGGACACCTTCCCAGAGGACGATCCTTGTGGATAAGGGCATCCTTCAGGGCTTTCTCTTTGATCGGCTAACGGCGGGAAGAGATGAAGTTCAATCCACGGGAAACGGACGGAGAGAATCCTATCGATACAAACCCATTCCCAGGATGACCAACACCCTCATCGCCCCCGGGGCCTCAAATCCCGAGGATATCATCCGATCCGTTCCTTCGGGACTCTTCGTGAAGAAGATGGGTGGAGGGCAGGTGGACACCGTAAACGGAAACTTCGTCTTCGAGGTAAGCGAAGGATATCTCGTCACCAACGGGCAGGTCCAAGATCCGGTGAGAGGTGCTACATTGACGGGAAACGGACCGGAAATCCTCAAGCAGATTGATATGGTGGGAGATGACATCGGGTTCACCATTGGTACCTGTGGGAAAGAGGGTCAGGGCGTCCCCGTAGCCAGCGGGCAACCCACCTTGAGAATCCCCGAGATCGTAGTGGGGGGAAAGGCGAAATAATCCCCCTCGCTCCTCGCGTCTTCTCCAGCGGGTTATGCTCATGGATAACGGTGTACCTGAGAAAAAGCAGGAGAGTCCACATGAGCATCTGTTGACAAGAGAGCAGTTCCCCTATACCATTTATGATGGCTTCGTAAAAAGTCCAACTTCCGCGTTGCGCTGTATCCCCTGCCCTGTTAAATTGAATGCAGCCATATCAATTTATATGGGTATAGAAGGTGTATGAAAACAGTAACATCAAACAGAGAAAATATTTAACAGGGTAAATCATTGCAGCGTACTGTAAGTACTCCTCATTCCTCAGGATTTGCGCGCCTTGAATTTGGAGCTTTTTACTTTGCCATCGAATTAGGACTTTTTACGAGATCATCATCTAAGATCATGCACGGAGGGATCCAAGAAACCCTTCCATGACCAACAAGCTCATTGGCCTAGCCATTTTACTCTGTTTTTCCGCCTTTTTCTCCGGCTCGGAGACAGCCTTTTTTAGTTTAAGCAGGCTCAAGGTGAGGCAAATGGCCACAAGTATCTCCTCAGCGAAACGACTCGTGGCCAAGATGCTCTCCAATCCACACCGACTCCTCGCCACAATCCTCTTTGGGAATATGCTTGTCAACGTCGCCTCATCCAGCCTCGGCGAAAGCATCTCATCCCATTTCTTCTCCGGCGGCACTGCGCTTTTTGTGGCGGTATTGGCCATGACCCTCCTCATCCTCCTGTTCGGCGAGGTAATGCCCAAGATCATCGCTGTGGAGAGACCGGAAAAAGTTGCCTCACTGGTGGTCATTCCCCTCAACCTTTTTTCTACGCTCGTTAGCCCCGCCCGAAGATCCATCCGGTGGATTACGGACCTCTTTGTGGGTGCCGTGACTCACCGGCCTATTCCCTCCCAGGTGGTAACGGAGGAGGAATTGAAAACGGCACTTGATATCGGCTATTCCGAAGGGGCGGTTCACCTTTTGGAGAGGGATCTCATAGAGAAGGTGATTTCCTTCGGGGATAAGCGGGTGGAACAAGTCATGACCCCTCGGATGAGGATGGTCAGCATGGAGGCAAATGTCCCCGTGGATAAGGCCCTTCGACGCCTCAAGAGGAAGGGGTATTCGAGGGTGCCCGTATATGAGGGAAGTGAGGAGAATATCGTCGGCGTCCTGCACATCAAGGATTTTCTCCGCCAACCGAAAGGGGAGTCGCTGAGAGACTACCTTCGGCCCGTCTACGTTATCCCGGAGACGAAGAAGATCGGCAAGCTGTTCCGTGAATTCCAATCCAAACGGCAGCACATGGCCGTGGTGGTCGACGAGTATGGGGTTGTATCCGGTGTGATTACCATGGACGATCTCCTGGAGGAGATCGTTGGAAAGATAGCCGACAAGAAAAGAGCGGCATGGGCCGCATATAAAAAAGTCTCCCCTGATAGAATTGAGGTGGATGCGACTATGGAGCTGGAGGATTTCAACCAGCAGATGAAAACCAAGCTCAAAGATGATCAGGCACAGAGTATTGGAGGATACGTAATCAATCAATTGGGTAGGATTCCCAATGCCCATGAGAAAGTCCGAATCGGGAATTTGGCGTTCGAGGTCTTGGAGGCGGAGCCGAGGCGGATTCTCAGGATGCGAATTACCAAAGAACGGCCAGGGATGAGGGGGCGACCTGGATGATTTCCATTCTCGGCATCATCGCATGTATCATCTGTGCTGCCTTTTTCTCCGGGGCTGAAACAGCCTTTGTCTCTTGCAACCGGATTCGGATACGCCACCTGGCAAAAGGCCTTGACAGAAATGCCCAGGTGGCCGAAAGGCTCTTGGCCAAGCCAGAGAAGGTCCTCGCAACGACCCTGGTCGGGACCAATATCTTCATCGTCCTGGGTGTTGTGTTGGCGGCCACCTATGCAGGAGGCCTCCTCAGTAACTATGAAGGCCTGGGTGGAGTCGTCGCCACCCTGGTGATGACCCCTGTCATCTTAATCTTCAGCGAGGCCATTCCCAAGGCCTATTTCTATTGGCACGCGGATATCATTACCCTTCGCATAGGGCGTACAATCAGGTTTTTCTCGTTACTCTTTTCCCCCCTGGTGATCCTCTCCACCTTCTTGACGAGGCGCTTTACCACCTTGATGGGAGATGAGAGTCCAAAAAATCCCTTCGTTACTCGAGATGAGCTGAGGGTTCTGATGTGGGAGAGCGGGCGTCTGGGTATCCTGGAGAAACATGAACAGAATATGATTTACCAAATCTTCAAGTTCAGGGAAACGGCCGTCAAGTCGGTCATGGTTCCCCTGGTGGCCGTTGATGCGATAGAGGTAAGCCGAAAGGTGGCCAGCGCCCTCAAGATGATCGGTGAGCAAGGTCACTCCCGCCTCCCCATTTACGAGGGGAGGATAGATAACATCATCGCATATGTCAGCGTAGCTGACCTCATGGGGAAGGATCCAAATACCTCAATGAAGAAGGTATTGAAGCCGGTCCTTGTCGTTCCAGAAACCAAGAGTATCGCTGATCTCCTGTTGGACCTGAAGGCCAGGGGAGAACATCTAGCGGTTGTGGTGGACGAGTATGGAGGGGTTTCGGGAATCGCTACCCTCGAGGATATCGTCGAGGAGATTGTGGGCGAGATCGAAGATGAATACGATATACCCGAAAAGGAACAAGCTGGACCGGAACACGGGGGAATGATCGTGGAGGGATCCAGGGGCCTCGACAGGCTAAACGAGGAATTCGGCCTATCGCTCCCGGAGGGAGATTACGAGACCCTGGCCGGGTTCATCATGAGCCTCACCGGGCGAATACCCAATAAGGGGGAAAAGATACGATATGAAGGGATTACCTTCGAAATTCTGGAGTCGAGCGATCGGACCATCCAGAGAATCAAGGTGATACTCGCTCGATAGATGAGCCCCGCCTCGCGGCGTTGCCTTGGGTCCGTTATCCCTCAGATCTTCAATGCCTTCAAACGGCTCGCTGCCTCGCGCAAGCGATCCTCCCCTGACGTCAATGAAAATCGAATATAGCCCTCGCCGGCATCGCCGAAGCCGATACCGGGAGTAGCGACAATACCCGATTTTTCCATGAGAAGGGCGGCGAACTGCGCTGAGGTATATCCTTCCGGTACCTCTACCCAGAGGTAGAAGGTCGCCTTCGGGGGTTCGACTTCTAAGCCCGCGGCCCGAAGCCCCTTCACTAAGAGATCTCTTCTCGCCGAGTATATTCCGACGATTTCCTCAATTTCAGTTCCGTATCCATCGAGGGCTTCAGCTGCTGCAAGCTGGACGGCCTGGAATGCCCCCGAATCGATATTGGTCTTAATTCTGCCCAGGCCGCCGACGATTTCCCGGTTGCCCACGGCGAAGCCGATCCGCCATCCGGTCATGTTGAAGGTCTTTGAGAGTGAGTGAAACTCAATTCCCACCTCCCGAGCCCCCTCGACTTCCATGAGGCTCATGGGGCGGTATCCATCAAAGGCGATCTCTGAGTAGGCCGCATCGTGGCAGACGATGATTCCGTGCTTAGCGGCGAATTCCACTACTTCCTCGAAGAAAGGCCTTTCAGCAACGGCGGCCGTTGGGTTATTGGGGTAATTGATAAACAGGAGTTTGGCCTTTTCCGCAACATCGGTTGGTATTTTCGAAAGGTCGGGGAGAAACCGATTTTCCCTCACGAGGGGTATGAAGGAGGGAATTCCCCCCGCGAAGAGCGTTGCCACCCGGTAGACGGGATACCCCGGGCTGGGAACCAGGACGTAATCCCCCGGATCCACGAAAGCCAGGGGGATGTGTGCGATCCCCTCCTTGGAGCCGATGAGGGTGAGGACCTCCTTGTGGGGATCGAGGGAGACACCAAACCGCCTCTCATACCAGTGCGCTACCGCTGTGCGAAAACCCAGCATTCCCTCATAGGATGGATAGCGGTGATTCTCCGCGTCTCGTGCCGCATCTGCCAATCGATCGATGATCCTTCCGGGGGTTGGAAGATCGGGATCCCCGATGCTCAAATCGATGAGGTCCACTCCCTTTGCCCTCAAGGCCGCCTTTTTCTTATCGATCTCCGCGAAGAGGTAGGGGGGGATTTGTTTTACCCGCTCCGCCTGTTTGATCTTCAAGGTCACACCTCCTCCTGAATTGTGCGATTTATCTTAAGGATTTCGGATGAAAATTGCAACCCGAATTCCGAGGGTTTCCGGGGTTAATGCAAATCTGCCTTGAATATGAGCATTTCGAGCTGCAAACTCCCTGACAGGGTGATGATGGCCGTGACGAGAAATACATCTAAAAAAGTTTGATATTAAAATACCTTTTGAGGTAATAGGGGACATACTGGGGTTTGACTAACTACTCTTTTCCCCATAGAATCAAAACATTGGTGGAGTGGGCTTGAAATAACACCCGACCGCAGACCGAGAGTGACGGATCACGTCTGAGTGCAGCGTGTTCTTCACAGGTGGTGGGCGAACACACTGCTGGAGCAGAGGGGCTGTCGGCCCGCAGCTCAGGCGCGACCCGTTAGACAAGCATGAAAGGAGGTAATGATGACTAGGCGAACCTTAGATAGCGATTACGTGAGAAATAAAGAGACCATTAAACTCGTCGCCTCAGAGATCTGGAGTAAAGGAAATGTGGATCTAATTCCAAAGATATTTGCTGAAAATTACGTTGGGCATTTCCCTGGAGAGACAATTAGCGGACTTGTGGCATTAAGCGCTTTTGTCGAGTCTCATCGGAATTCTTTCCCTGACTGGAATGAAGAAGTCCTAGAGATAATCATAGAGGGTGATAGCGTAGCGACGCGATACAGGTCACGAGGTACCCACCTCGGATCATTTCAAGGGATTCCGGCTACAGGAAAGGAAATCGAAATCTTAGAGGCTTCGATTATTCACATGGAAAAGGGATTAATTGCAGAGCAATGGGCATTTCCCGACATACTGAGTCTGCAGCAACAACTGTCAAATGAATGACATGTATGTCGTCTAACCAACAAGGATTGAGATGGCTTGAAAGGTCGTTTTAATCCATTGTTCAAGAAGCCCGGAGCGGCAGTGGTTATCTATTTCTATAGGGATATTGCTTCTGTGGATTGATAAAGAAGAAGTAAAGAAAGGAAGAAACAAGAAAGGGGGACGCGGATAAATAATAAATTAACATGAAAAAAGAGATTTAGTAAGTACCTCCCATACTAAGATTAGCTCGACTTGACGTTCCCGGTGTCATGTATCACATCATGATCCGGGGGATAGAGCGTCGCAAGATATTACTCAATAATAAGGATAGCGAGGATTTTCTTGAACGCCTTTCGAGACTGTTGCCCGAGATGAAAACTTCCTGTTATGCATGGGTATTCATCCCTAATCATGTCCATTTTCTTTTCCGAACTGGCCTGGTACTCCTTGCCACATTAATGAGAAGACCACTTATAGGATACGCAGAAAAAAATGTGAGACGTTCGTGCAGAACGTGCATAAAATATAAAATACTTATTGCTCGAATTGACAATATCAAAATTGATGGCTTCGTAAAAAGTCCAACTTCTGCGTTGCGCTGCATCCTTCGTCACTGCAGCGCACTGTAAGTACGCCTCATTCCTCAGGATTTGCGCGCCTTGAATTTGGAGCTTTTTCCTTTGCCATCTAATTAAGACTTTTTACGGGACCATCAAAATTGTCTTGCTATTTTTTTACTAACCTTTAAAATCTACTCAAGTTATGGTTGAGGAATAGTATAGCAATTTCTGCACGAACGTCTCCTAAAATAGAAAGCAGAAATTCCAGTTTGAGAATTGGAATATAGCAATAAACAAATCTGCCCCCGAATCTGCGCAATAGAAGGTAATAGAAAATGGCTGAAAATAAAAAAACCGTATCCGGACGGGATATTACAGAGAAATCAGGATGGTTGGATATATCATACCCGATAAGCCAGGATATGATACACTGGCCTACGAGCCCCGTTTATCCCCATATCGAACCAGTCAAACATCCCTCTAAAGGTGACGAAGTCACCATGTTCCAGATTAACATCAACGTACACAACGGTACCCATGTTGATGCTCCTCGCCATTTCATTGACGGTGCAATGACTATTGATCAGATGCCTCTCGATGCAATGTTGGGGGAAGCCCGTGTCATTGAAATAAAAGATCATGAGTCGATAAGACCAGAGGAGTTGGTAGGTCATGATATCCAGCATGGTGAGCGTATTTTATTTAAAACAAGAAATTCTTCTCTTTATAGCTTAGGCAAATTTATTGAAGATTACGTATACATCTCAAATGAGGCAGCCTATTTCCTGAGAGATAAAAAGGTATCAGTAGTTGGGATTGATTATTTAGCCGTAGGAAGTATCAAAGACAAAAAAAATATATTTGAGGTGCATCAAACACTTCTGGGTAATGGTATTTGGATTATTGAAGGACTGAATTTATCTGCAATCAAATCTGGCC
>Ga0209636_10001242_pt1 | contig 25464 bp, 19 predicted proteins | sample DeeMarSWOR152_54_FD_187464 | JGI IMG/M metagenome (GOLD analysis project Ga0209636, IMG submission 187464) | Marine sediment microbial communities from White Oak River estuary, North Carolina - WOR-1-52-54 (SPAdes) (version 2) | ecosystem: Environmental > Aquatic > Marine > Intertidal zone >...
GGGAAGCCCTGGTATTCAGGGAAGTTGTATTGTCCGAGGTAGTATCGGCAGCCGGTCCATGCCCAATCGGTTGTGCCGCCCATTGAGTCACACCACATCCACTCGAGTTCCTCGATCCCTCCTGTTTCGTTGGTAATTGTCGTGAAGCAGTATGGGTCGATGTCGGATTCAACGCTTGTGCATTTTGTGTAGCCGTAGAAATCCACGTTGCGGATCACACTGTATTTGCCCAGATAAGGCAGGGTGATGTCTTCGAAGGTGTACATTGATGTCATGGCGCCGTCCATCGTTGAATTGATGAGGCTCTCGTCTTCGATGATGTCAAGCCATGGGCTGTCCCCGTAATGGTTCCAGCCGAATTCGTAGACATCGTGGTAGCCATCGCAAAATAGCTCTGTGTACGGAGGCTCTCCGCCAAGATATCCGCCCAGATATGTCTGCCCTGTGTAGAAGGTGACTCTTCTGCCGTCTTCAAGGCGTTCTATGTCGAAGCGGACTCTAACATAGAGGGTTGCGTTATCATTGTTTCTTACTTTGCTCCAGAAGGTGACGTTTTCCCCGGCCTTCACTCGGCGAGAAGGCAGCACGAGGACTCTGATCAGAGTTGCGGTCGCTCCGTAATAGTAGCTGCCGGATGTCGCGTGAGGAATGGTGTTCCCATTGCTGTCCAAGAGAATATCGTCTAGAAGGTCTATTGGTGACTCTCCCGCATCAACAACCGTTAGCTTGAACGTCATCAGGGTTCCGCTGCCAGAGACTCCTGGCACGTCTCCTACGCGTGTGATGGAAACCTTGATTGTTCCCTCGAACGCACTGATCGTGTAGTAGAAGAATGTTGGGTAGCTTCCTTGCGATAGGAAGTCGCCCTCTGCAACGTTAGAAGCCACCAGCGTTCTGGCGTAGGGCGCGAATTTTACGGTGAAGCACACTGCATAAAGATCTTCGACCTTGTTCACTTCGACAGACATGTTATATTCGTCGCCGGGATGTCCCGTCTGCCCAGGCTCAGGAATCCTGTTGGGCTCTATGTATAGCTTTGTACTTGACGCAGCGCTTGTACCAGCATTCACCATCAAGGCACTCAACAGCATTATTAGCTGGAAAAACCACAATGCGCTCTTTCCTTTCACTTCATTCACACCTCTTGCTCTATGATTCGTTTTTCCAGCAAGGATAACAATGGATGCCTCATGCATGCATCTCCTTGCGGGTTATACTTCAATGTGAGTAGCTATAAAATTTGTGAAAGATTCTTCTATCGCGCCCGCAGAACACGCACGCATGCGTTTCCAGATCGATTACGTGACATCTCAAACACTTAAATGGTCTACTGGGATTTTCATTGATGACGGGTGAGCAATCTTGTCAGAAACATTGCTAATCTTGATCGGCATGTCTAGCAGTGTGGCTCAGCATGCATGCTTTGGCCACCGCGTAAGTACTGTGAGGGTGGAGAGGGTGCTGCTCGTTCATGGGAGTGTATTGGGCGGTGCCGTAGACTTCGCTGCTGCTTATGTGAACTAGTCGTTTGATGCCATGGTCGAGGCACGCTTTGAAGACGTTGAGGCTTCCTAGGGCGTTTACCGCAGCCACCTGCACTGGCTTCTGGTAGCCTAGCGGCACGAAGGCTTGGGCAGCTAAAGGCATTACGTATGGATGCTTACGGATTGCGGAGGAGACGGACTCGAAATCTCGCACATCGCCCTGTACGAATCTTAGTTTCGTGTTCTCTGGCAGGCTGTCCCTTAGTCCTGTGCTCAGGTCGTCAAAAACCGTTACTTCGTATTGTTCTTTGAGCAGTTTCCGGACCAAGGCGCTACCGATGAAGCCTGCTCCGCCCGTTACTAAGACTTTTTTATCCACGCTACATGCCGCCATCGCTATGGCTTGGTCTTATAGCCGTCTCGGGCCTATATGTGAATCTCTGAGCGAGAATCTATAGGCTTGTTCTGTTTACGTTTGACCCGTCTTCTTGGAGTATAGGTAAAGGAAGATGGTGAGCCATGCGATGAAGATGGCGTAGCCTATGACGTAGTGGATCGTTCCTCCGACTTCGGCGCCGTAGAAGTAGTCTACTATGAAAATGATGAGGACTCGCAGGACGTTCAGGGCAAGCATTCCCACTACGCCGACTAGAGACCAGATCGTCTTGGATTTTAGGTTGCCGCGTTCTTCAATCAACAAGATGACCAAGACTATAGAGAAAATCAGGACGCTGGATACGCCTACACAATACCAGTTGAAAACAGCTGTGATTCCCCCTCCCTGCATTGTTGGTAAATTGATTATGGGAGCTTGACCGGAGGATTGGACGGTCGCCGCTATTCCAAGCGCGTTCAGAATGAGCCCTATAAGGTGTGCAAATGCGGGAGTGGCATAAGGGGCGAGATGGGGCTCTAGCCACGCTGATACAAAGGAGCTTGAGGCTGCGGCCACGATTAGGAATATGGATGTGAATGCCTCTTTCAAGGCGCGAGCTTCGAAGAATGTGAGGCACAGTCCGAGAAGGTAGATGGCATAGTTTGCTGCTGTGTAGAAGCTCGCGGAGGGGAAGAATCGAACCAATACGTAGTAGATGAAGAAGCTTCCGATCACTAGGAGTAGCCCAAAAACTTGCTGCAATTGTTTCGCTGAGTGGTAACGCGTCAGCTTCTGTCTTTTGATTAAAAGGAGAATGAAGCCGTATATGGGGATGATTATTGTGAATGGCCATGTTGTGTGGTAGTATACGAATATTAGGAGGGGGAGGAAGGCAAGTAGATAGAAGGCGTTGATTCTTTCTGTCAAAGTGGACAGGGCGGTGCGCAATCTTGGCAGAGCTTCCTTTCTCCTCTAGGGTTCGGTCAATGCTTTCCTCAATGTAGACGCCATGTAGTTCAACTCACTTTGGGAAAGCTGAGGGGAGTTTGATATAAAGAATCCGTTTTCGTTGGCTTTCTTGGCTACAGGATAATCAGTTGGGTTGCAAGCGAGGTGTTCATAGGGGGGCTGTGTAGGTATGAACGACAGCAGAGGTCTCGTCTCGATTCCCCCGTTTTCCAGGTTTTCAACAGCCTTTTCTTTCTGTCTCCTTCCTTTGGTGATGAGGTGATAGACGTAGTATACGTTGAAGGCGTAGCTTTTTTCGGTGGGCAGTTGTATTTTTAGATCGTTGAGTTGTTTGTTGAGGTATTCAACGTTTCTTCTCCTTTGCTGGACGTATTTGTCTAGCTTTCTCATTTGGGCAATGCCTATTGCGGCATGAATGTCTGACATCTTGTAGTTGTAGCCGAGTATTGGATGGTAGAATCTGCGGTGCTCATCCATGCCGTGGTTCCGAAGCATCCGCATTCTCTCAGCTAGTTCTTTGTTGTTTGTGAGTGCGATACCGCCCTCGGCTGTGGTGATCATCTTGTCTCCATAGAAGCTGAAGCAGGCAATGTGCCCAAGCGCTCCTACCTTTTTGCCCTTGTATATTGCTCCGAGAGCATGAGCTGCATCTTCAACGACGTAGATGCCCTGCTTTTCGGCCATTTCCATAATGGGATCCATGTCAACAGGATGGCCGAACATGTGGACTGGCAGTATGGCTTTGGTTCTTTCGGTGATCTTTTTTTCCAGGGTAGAGGGGTCGATGTTTAAAGTTGCGGGTTCTAAGCCTATGAAAATCGGCTTTGCGTGGAGGTAGAGTATAGGGTTGGCGGTGGACACGCAGGATAATGGCGTGGTTATCACTTCATCACCGTTGTGTATGCCTATAGAGGCTAGTGCCGTGTGGAGTGCAGTTGTTCCGCTGGTTGTGGCTATTCCGTATTTGGCACCGCAGTAGTCGGCAAAGGATTCTTCGAAATCTTCGACTTTTTTGCCCTGTGTGACCCACCCACTTTTCATCGTTCTTTCCACAGCCTCGATCTCATCTTTGCCTATGTCGGGTTTTCCGATTGGTATCTTCATTCAGGTTTCCTCATAAAAGCGATTGGTAAATGTCTTCCATCCTGTCAACACAGTTCTCCCACGATGCTCTTTGCTTAACTATATGAGTGCACCGTTCTCCGAAATGCTTTCTAGTGTCTTCATTCTCTACGAGGCGTATTATTTTTTCTCCCAGCATTTTGGAGTTTTTCGGTGGGAAAAGGAGACCGTTTACTCCATCCGTTATCCACTCTCTGTTTCCAGGTATGTCGGTGACTATAGGCGCAAGGCCACAGGCCATGGCTTCGAGTAGGGAGACTGAAGTGGAGTCTATGAAGGGTGTGGAGACGTAGATGTCAGCTGCAGCGAGATGCTGCGCTACTTCAGGATGAGATACTAGTCCTACAAAGCGCACGTGCTGCTCGACTCCTAGTGCATTGACCAGATTTCGCAGTTGACTTTCCAAGGGTCCTACGCCTTTAATTATGAATTTAACGTTTTCACATTTTTCTAATACGATGGGAATAGAGTCGACCAAGCATTCTACGTTATAGTGATCGTTGTAGAGCGGTCTCGTGCTTATAATGACGGTGTCGTCTTCTTCGATCCCTAGTCTGGTACGGACCTTGGCTCCATCGACACGCTGGTTAAAGATGTTAGAATCAACTCCGAACGGTATTACTTCGATTTTCTGTTCGGAAACTCCTGTTTTCATCCATATTTCTTTGAGGCAGTGCGCATCGACTACTATCCTGCGTGCCATCTTGCTTGCCATTTTTGCCACACTTCTTGTGAAAAGGTCGGCGCATGGAAGTCGCAACACTTCGGCACCCCAAGTAGTCAATAAGTATCGGTGCCTGCTTAGGATGATGGGTAAGCTATAATGGTGCTGAACATGGAGATGAACAAAGTCTGGGCTAATACGTTTGAGAATCCTTATGATTTTCAGAGTGTTTGGCGCGAATTGCTGTACAAAATTCGCCTTACATAGGGTTGGCAGAGAATAGATCTCCGCAGACTCTATTTTGGGGGCAACCCAAGCTCGGCTGTCACTTATTACAGATACCTGATACCCCCGATTTACGAATGCTTCGATCCATCGGTACACATGGATGGAAAGAGGACTTATATGACACACACTTGCCCTTTTCAAATCATCCGACCCTAATTAGAAATCCCACTGGTAATGCCATCAATTCTCTAACGGACTTCGTCGTTCTTAAGAGTTATAGTACAAGCAGTTCCTTTCCAGGTGGATGTTTCGATCCCGTAGTAGAATACGCGGAGTTTCTCTTCACCTTCATAGTAGAACACATGGTACGTTTGGACTCCGTTCTGTTGGGCTTGCGAGACTATTCGGTAGTACTCCTCGGTGCCGAGTCGCAGTTTTTCTATGAGGCATGCATGGACTTGGAACATAAGCCTTATTCACGGAGAAACCTCCATCTAATTGAAAGCTTGACACATAAATAACGCTTTAGCGTTTCAGAAGGATGCGTAGGGAGGTGCACGAAACCTGAGGATTATGCTTGTCATTGGGGCGAGACCTCAGATCATTAAGTCGGCGCCGATAGTCCACGAGGCGTCTGGGGATGCTGAAGTGGAGCTTCAGCTGGTTCACACTGGGCAGCATTATGACTTTGAGATGTCACGGATCTTTTTTGGCGAGATGGAGTTGCCTGATCCTGTGGTTAATTTGGGCGTTGGGTCTGGGTCTCACGGTTGGCAGACGGGTAAGATAATGATTGGGCTTGAGAAGACAGTTGATGAGCTGAAGCCGGATCTAGTTCTGGTTCCAGGAGATACGAACTCTACGTTGGCAGCCGCGCTTGCGGCTGTCAAGCTCCATGTGCCAGTTGCTCACGTGGAGGCTGGGGCGAGGAGCTATGATATGAAGATGCCAGAGGAGGTTAACAGACGGCTGACGGATCATTGCTCACGAATGTTGTTTGCGGCAACAGAAAATTGTGTGAAGAACCTATTGAGAGAGGGCATAATCGAGGATCAGGTACATCTCAGTGGGGATACAATGTATGATGCCTTGTTAAGGCACAAGGCTGAGGCGCTCAGAAGTCGCATTCTAGAGGAACTTGGTTTAGCGGTAGGTGAATATGCGGTGCTTACGGTTCATAGGCCTGAGAACGTGGATGACCCTGAAGCTCTAAAAGGCATAATGGAAGCTGTGATTGGGTTGAAGGAACTACCGATAGTTTTTCCGGTTCACCCCCGAACTATGGAGAGATTAAAAGCTACAGGTTTGTTAAAGGGAGTCAAAGAGACCGAGCATATGAAGCTTGTTGATCCAGTTGGCTACCATGAGATGCTTCGATTGGTGAAAGACTCTAAGATGGTCTTCACTGATTCGGGCGGATTACAAAAGGAAGCTTTCTGGCTTCACACTATGTGCATCACTCTGAGAGAGAGGACGGAGTGGGTGGAGACTGTGGAGTCGGGGGCCAATGTACTCGTTGGGAATAACAAGAATATGATTGTTCGAAAAGTAAGAGAATGCCTTGCTGTGGAGGGTTTAGAAACGAAGCTAAAGGGGTCGCCCAATCTCTTTGGGGAGGGTAATGCTTCAACAAAAATAATTGACGCTTTAAGAGAGAGCTTCTAGTTTTCTTTCTACGCGGTAGACGCAGTATGTTTTACGCGGGTCTATCTATCTTGCAGACACTCAGCGCCTTATCAACTTCTAGTCTCTTCGCTTTTTGTGGCTGCTTTCTTTTGGGAGAGAATTGTCAATTTTTCCATGAAAACTAGTAAGAGCTTGAAGAGATAGGAAGCAGGTCCGAATCCACTAAGCATTTGGCTTAGGTTATGTATGTCGGTTCTTTTTATTGCTCCTGTTAGCGGAGTGGTGGTTAGATAGATTATTAGGAAGGCTACTCCTCCAATGATTAGATTTATCCAGCTTGAAAAATTTGACAGCGAAAGAATTAGATAAGCGACGGCGCCGGCGATTGCGGATGCTACAAGGATCTTGATTGACGAGAACCAGTCGACGGTGACGCTGAAGTGCTTTTTTGACCACCATAGTCCGGCTACCAGGCTGGGCAGGACAGAGACGAGGTTTGTTGCTATTAAGCCTATGATTCCGAATGTTGAGATCAGGAGCAAGCCCATGGGAAGTCCAATTGCTAGGGTCAGAAAGGTTAGCTTCATATTGGTCGTGGTTTTCCCCTGTCCTTTCAGGAGATTTCCCAGGCTCAGATTTCCAAAGGCGGTGTATAAGTAGACAACACAGTATAGGGTTAGAAAAAGCGGTGCATAGGTGTATTTTTCTCCGAATAGCATGAATATTAGAGGCCTTGATAGGACCATAATTGCGACGGTTGCAGGTATAGTGAAGAGAGATGCATACTTGACTGACGATTGAAAAACCGTTGTAAGCGTTTGTGTTTCATTTTCTGGATCTATTTTGGAAAAGGCTGGGAAGAGCACAGTAGTGATAGGTAATGTGAAAAAGGTGATTAGCACGGAGAAGCTCACTGCCGCTTGGTAGTTGCCGATAAGCAGGTCGGTACAATAGATAGCCATCATAAAACTCAAGAATTGCATGAGCACACCCCGCGAAATCGTCGAAATTGATAATGGAAGTCCATATTTAATCATTTTTTTGAAAGTTGTGCCGAAGCTTGGTGTGTAGTGACTATGTTCATGGAGATTCCTGTAAAAGACTTGGTAGACGATCGTGATGCCAAGCATACCAGCAACGATGAAACCTATCGCGTATCCCAGAATCGCTCCAAGAGTCCCATATCCTGCGAAGACGAGGAGGGTCGCAATCACACATTTGAAGGAGGACTGGCAGATCATAGTGAGGCTCTTCAATCCCATTCTCTCGAAGCCGATGAACACCGACTGAGCGACCGTGAGAAGAGCGCCGGCTAAGATAGCCACGGACGAGATTCTGATCAACGGTTCTATCTCGGGTCTGTGGAACACTTCTATGGCTAAGAAGTCTGCTAGGAAGAAGGAAACAACGAACAAAAGCAAGCCTATGGCTGACTCAAACATTATTCCACAGGCGAGCACTCTTTTCATTTCTGCTGTCTTGTTCTCGGATCTATATTGGGCTAGATGTTTGATTACGGCGGGGTTCATTCCCCAGTCTCTAAACAATATAACAAGCAGCGACGGTATTAGAGCAACTGCATATAACCCATATTGCTCAGGCTTCAGCAATCGTACTAGAATTATTGTTCCCACAGCGGATATCACACTCGAGAGAGAGACCCCTATGAATAGGTGCAGTCCGCCCTTAGCTGACAGTTTCGCCATTTTAACAGCGTTTGTCGTTGGATCTCGCCACCTTTTCTTCCCAAGTTGCTAGATCAGATACGATACTTCCATATGCGTTAACCTTCGCTAATCCACGATGAAAAATAAGGTTTATGCCCACCCTAACACTGCATGCATGCACAAATGCCTCTTCCCTCACCAATAGACTTGTCATCTCAGCAAGATATTACATAATCTGAATCTGTTTAATGATCTAGTACCCAATTTAGCCAAAAAAGAGGGCTGAAGGATTGCTTCTAACGAAACTTTTAGGCTCCTTCAGGATTATATGAGCTAAGAATCATATCAACTTTAAGTTGTCAAGGCTTTCTGTAGTAGAATATTCGCAGTTTTTCTTCGTTTTCAGGGTGGCAGAAGACTTTGTATGTTTGGACCTTATTTTGTTGGGCTTGCTGGATTATTTGGGTGTATTTTTCTGACCCTATCCGGGGTTTTTCGATTATGAAGTAGGCGACTGTGGCGTTATTGGTATCCATCGCATCGATTAGGGTTTCGTTTGTCGGGTTGTTTCTCAGCTGGATGAAAAATGTCATTCCGTGTGGGTCTGTGTGTGGGAAGTAGAACGCTCTTGGGTTCTTGGTTCCGACGAACATTTGTCCTGCAAATATAATCCATTGATCTCCAATTACGATGTATTGCTCTGGGGTGGTTTGGTCGACGTATTTTACTGCTTCAATCTCGTATGTAGTTGTCTGCAGAGGACTGTTTCGAGGATAGGCGTAGTAGACTGACATCGCGATCCACCCGGAGAGCAAGATAACGGCTAGGGCATAGGTGGCTATGGATCCAAAGTTCATGGTTCTTTTTGTGTATGAAGATGTAAAGAAGCGAAGCTTAGAGAATATTTTTTTCGAAAAGGTGAGGACCTTGTGGATTAGAAAGGTGGTAAACGGGATGGCTATGAGATCCCGGAAAACCCAGAGCCTGTCAACCTCAATGAAGGGTACGCGTATCATGAAGAATTTTACAATTCTATCGATACCGACAAGTAGGAGAAATCCTAGGAATAGAAAGAGGGCTGATGGGTAATTCGCTTTTCCTGATATTTTCCCATTCTTGACTTTAAGAACATATATCATCGCAATGAGTCCAAGCAATGGGGCCATGCCGAAGATTAATGCGGTGATTATAGCGCTGCGAGATATAAAATCAAAGTAGCTTCCGAGCAGAAACGGAAGGATGAGCTCTGTCAGGGGGGCTTCACGAAATCTATTTAGACTGAAGAAGGCGGTGTCAGCAGGGTAGAATACTCTTCGGTAGGCTAAGGCGAACGGCAAAATGCTGGTGCAGAAAATAAGGGAAACCGATAATGTAAACTTCGCGGAGATCGGAGAGCTCTTCTTCTCCTCAGAGTAGGTCTGAACACCATAAGCCAGTAACAAAAGTGAGAAGGCTACCGTTCCAGCTAAATAATGTGACATAGTGGACATGACGAGAAATATTAGCATCAAGAACAAACTCTTTGAGCCGCGTGATTGGAAGTATCTCAAGAGGAAATATATGAAGCAAGAGAAGAAGAGATACCCCAAGGCGTTGGGAACCGATTCGTATCCCCAGACGATGCTTGTTGGAAACAAGATAACAAGTAGTCCTGCCAGAGCTGAAACATTTTCATCCAAGCCTATGGTCTTAGATATCAGAAAAACAGCCAACGGGATGAATATTCCCCATATCATTGGTATCAGCAATAAGTGTGTCCAATAGACATCTACTCCAAGCATACGGCCGAAAATTGTGCTCAAGGCTGTTTGAAGGTTTTGCCCTTTGAGGGAAGAATATACTATTGAGAGAAGTCCTCTTTGTGCCCCGCCAAATCCTGGTGATGCTATATTGTCGAAGACGAGTCGGGTGCGACCCAGTATCACTTGTTGAACGCCCACTTTGCCAGCCGGAAACATGATGATGAAGAAAGAATGAGAGACAATCGAATGTAGAATTATGAGTAGGAGCTTGTGTTCCGCTTTTCCCCGTGTCAGAGTTATGGTCAGCAATAGGAGAGTTGTGGTGAGATATGTTGGCCAAAACGCTGGATGGCTAGCGCTCCACACCGTGTAGATTTCCTCGCCACGTGAGAGGCTGAGGAGGGAGACTGAAAGCACTAGCATAACTAGGTAGAGAAGTTTCAACATATGTGAGTAGGTGGGGATCTTCCTTCTGCTAGGCGCCACTTTTAGATTTCATCCTCCTGTTTAGAAGAGACGCGCATAATGGGGGGATCGCGAGCGTTACTGTAGATCTCAAGTTGTCAAGGTTGTAGAGTAGCATGACCGCCAATCCAACGAAGCCCAGAAGAACGATGAGAAGCAAGTTTCCCAACAGGAATCTGACGAAGGGTTTTTCGTCTTCGGAGAATGCTCGTCCCAGGAAAGTGGCGTTGATCAGAAAATAGAGGGCTGACGCGGTTATGCCTATGATTGGTGAGTGAGCCAAGCTTAGATTTATGAAGATCGCCAAGACGGAAAGGAAAGAGAGGATGCTGAACAAGTATTTCTTGTCTTGTGCTATCAGTTGTGTCAGGTTTAGTAATAGAGACTTCTCGCCCATTTCCATTCGCTCTGATTTTGCGGGCACTTTCATCGGAAGATGAGTATTTAATCTTTTGCAATAGAAGGGTATTCATGCCTGCGCGGGGCGGTGCACACGTGTCTCAGCCAAAATAGGAACGCCTGATTATCAATAGTATTAAGGCTGTAAAGATAGGGGTTGAAGCAGTGGGTTTTCGCGGGAGTTCCACCGTTTCAACCGTCAAGGCGTATACTTGATGCTCCACCAGACATCTATCGCATCGATGGTTATGGCGGTTCCGTTGGTCCAATAGGCGCTCATTCTGATGTGTGTGCTGTTCACGGCGTTGCAGGCCACAACTACTGGTTCACCATTGTAGACTGTGGTGTATGGGGTCACCAAAACTGTGCTGTTGTTTTGGGCGATGTTTAAGGCAGGGTCTAAGCCATGAGCCACATATTCATTGTGGGCAACGGTTGTGATCCCGTTGTTTTCGGTTACAAAGCCGAAGTTTTCCTCAAAGGTTGTTGATGTCCCGATATTTCCTACATTATTTGCGTTGTCATAGAACTTGTTGTTGATGATGTAGTTTTTCTGGGCGTCAGGGTTAATCGTCAAGCCACACGAGGATCCGCCCAGCCATTCATAGATATCATTACCCATGACAAGGTTCTCCAGATCATGTGCCCACGTTACCGATATTCGAAGACCCTCATGGGATCCCCCATTATTGTAGCCTCTGATGGTGTTTTCCGAAATGACGTTGTGCTTGGCGTTTTTAACGAATAGTCCTGTGCCACATTTGTAGATGAAGTTATGATGCACTAGGTTGTGATGCGAATTTTCGAGTCTGAATCCGTATTTAGCGTCTTCAATACGACATGATGCAATTTCGTTTCGATAGTTTTGACTCCAGATGCTTAGGCAAGCGCTGTCGCCAACACCTTTGAAGGAGTTCAAAAGTGTGACATCAAATATTCTGCTATATTCTACTCTAGTCCATTCTATCCCGTCACAAGTTGAGTCTTGATTGTCACCGTTAAGATCAAGTATGCCACCTAAGATTTCTATGTGACTGTCACCATTGCTTGTGTCATTGTTCTTAATCATATCTTCGTTTAGACTGTTTGTGGCTGTCAATTTTGCGTTATGCAAGTCGAGAATTGTGTAGCTTGGGATTCTGATCGTCGCAGTGACTGAGAAATTTCCTTTTAAGATCACTTTTTCCTTCCAAGTTCTACCGCTTGTGAGATTGCCTATTGCCGCGTTAATCACGGCACTTGCGTTCGTGCTCTTCCATTCAAGCCGACCAGTCTGTCCGTTGAGCATGTAGGTATAGCCAGAAATCTTGCCTACGATGTAATTGACCCCTTTTTCCAGAGGATATGCTATATCATTCAGTATATTGAAGTTGATTATGTTGTTGCTTCCGCTATCGTGTATTGGATTGTCACAGTTTACAAGGATGTTGTCTTTGATGATGTTATACTGACCCTGAGGATGCGTAATTGTGATACCGCGTTGACCAGCGCCTGTGAAGTCTGAGATGTGATTGTTCGTTATCTCATTGTACAGTGATGACGCATAAAGTCGGATGCCCAAGTCGTTACCAGTGTTGATATCCTTTCCCATGATATGGTTGTTCGTGACGATGCAGTATCTTGCGTTAGACAGGTAAATTCCTCTGTGTGAGCTGAAAATGTGATTCAAGGACACTTCTGTATAGAAAGCTTGAGAGAGAAAGATTGCCGCGTAGCGGCAATCCCATAATCTGTTGAAAACGACTTTGTTGTATTTGCTTCTTACATCGTTACTTGTCTTGCCAAAGTGGATCCCTGCGGGGTTCTCGCCTGCCCCCTGTCCCTTCCATCCATGAACCTCGATGTCTCTAACTGTGGAATTACTTACACCCCAAAAGCCTATAGCATACATCTCTGCATTGGATGCTTGATTGTCTACATTACCGTAAAAGCATCCTCCAATGACTTCTATATGGCTATTTCCGTCTATTGTATCCTCGTTTTCAATTACGCTCTTATCTAGGTAGTCTTTAGGTGTTAGACTTCCGAATATTTCCAATATGGTGTAAGACGGTACTTTTATTGAATCAGTAATGGTGAAATTGCCTTTCATTAGGACCTTTTCTTTCCAGTCTCGTCCGCTTGTTAGTCCATTGTCCCGCACCCAATTCCACACTGCAACCAGATCAGATGCGGACATACTTACCACGCCGTTTTCACCGTCGACCGCTTTTATGGTGCCATTGTCATTTGTGATAATGAACTTTGGAGATTTGATGAAAGACCGCTCTTGAAGTTCATCAAGCGAGGCTTTCAAACTGTCTACTCCAGATTGAAGCTCAAAGATTATTTTCCACATCTCGTCAAAAGGACCTCCGCGATCTTTTGCCATAGATGACGCAATCAGAAGAGATATCATTGTAATGCTCGCTAGCATAATGACTTGTTTTCTCGTTAACATGTTGTTACCTCCCTTCTCTTTTGCTCAACTAATTCTTTCGACTCATAATAAAGATTTAGGAAACAATCTTCTATGTGAGATCAATTGGGAAAGAACAAGGATGTTACGGAGGAGACGATACTTTTGCACAAGTCGAATGATTGCTGAGTCTAGGCATTCAAGTGAAAAGCCCTGCACCGTCGCACCAAGTCGGGTAAGAATACTCCTTATCCGCAAGAGGTTCTTATAGGCTGAGCTATGCATAGCGTCAAGGGTAGGTGCGCAGGCGTTGCAAAATGTAATTCTGATAACTATTGACTGTCTTAGAGCAGACCGTCTTGGCTGTCTAGGGCACAGTCGGAAGGTAACACCAAATATTGATAGACTGGTTGAGAAAGGTGTCCTCTTTTCTACCGCGATTGCCAATGGTTCCTATACTGCTTGCTCGTTTCCGTCGATTTTGACTTCGACGTACGCGTTGATGTACCCTCGTTTTAAGGAAAATAACTTGTTTTTGACTGATGAAAGAATTTCGATCGCACAAGTTCTTAGCAGATACGGGTATGCAACAGCAGCTTTCCATTCTAATCCTCATTTAGCCGCCTATTTCGGGTATGATAGAGGATTTGATGTATTTGAAGACCATGTGGGGGCTAGACGCGAGAGCGCTTTTGCAGGAGTTGAGCGAAAAATCAGACAGAGATATGATAGGGAACGTGGATTTAAGATTCTTAGAAGTGCGACGAGGCTTTTTCCTCTAAGAACGCTGAAAATGTATCTCGGAAAAGAGGTCCCATATGAAAAGGCAGATATCATTAACCGAGAGGCTATTAAATGGACAATGGATAATTTGAAAGGTTTTTTCCTTTGGATACATTACATGGATGTTCATGCACCTTATCTTCCCCCTCAACCATTGTTGGAGCACTTTCGGTCAGTAAAACTGGCAAATAGAATTTCCAGAGGAGAAAGGAAGATTTCTCTTAGCGATCTCAAGATGTTAAGCGAATTGTATGATGAAGAAGTAAGATATGTAGATCATCAACTAGGATTATTTTTACAGAAACTTAAGGAACTTGGCATTTGGTTGGAGAATACTTATATGATAATAACGAGTGATCACGGAGAGGAATTTATGGAACACGGAGGAGTAGGTCATAGGCCAAAAGGTGGGCCTAAATTGTATGACGAGTTGCTCCGTGTCCCCCTAATAATCGCTGGTCCTGAACTACCACGCAAAAGAGTTGATACTCAAGTCGCCCTTCTTGATTTGGCGCCTACAATCGCGGAGTTAGTGGGTCACGGTAAGAATGTGGCCTTTTTGGGCCAAAGTCTCGTTCGACAGATGAAGTTACCCTTCACAAGAGAAAAAGGTGTCATAAGCGAATATCAGTATAAGAGAAGGAGAGCATATTCTTATCGAAAGAAGAAATGGAAATACATCCTCACCATCAATGGAGGAGTAGTAGAGGAGCTATATAATCTCCACGTGGATCCGGCCGAACAAGAGAATGTTGTAGTACAGGAAACGCTAGAAGCTAAGAGATCTAGAGATTTAATTGAAAGCCATATCTCATTCGAACAGAGAATTGACTCAGCGACAAGGGCTGAAAAATGGAGAGTTCGTCGGCACATTGGCAAAATCAGAGAAAAAACCGGGCGATGCCCGCTATATTAACGAGCTGACTTGGATTTCGTTGACCTAGCGGATCGTAGATGTCTCGTGATTACATGGAAGAAATCAGTGATCTTTGGATTTCGTAGCTCTAGTCTGGTGTTGATAGAATAGAAGGCGTGGTTGGAGTGCTCGCCATACTTCTTCGACTTATACGTTCCGTATGTTCCCAGATTCACCATGCCATGATCAGAGATTATGAGAAACAGAACTTTGCCTTCTATTTGCTTCTTGATTCGTCCAACCAGATAGTTCAATTCTAGATAGGCTTTGAGCATTTTTTTGACATCGCCAAGAAACAAGTGTCCAAACAGATCTGAAATCCCATGGATATAGAACATGAATAGATCCCAATCTCTCCTCAGCAAACTGAATGCAAGCTCGCATCTTTCCCTATAGGTCTTCATGACTATTTTCTCAAACTGCTTTTCAGTAATGCTTTTCTCGAGAACATGTTTGGTTAGGCTTTTATTTTTCATAATCTGTTTATCGTAACTGTAGGAAGGGACTCCCAAAGCTATCGGGTTTGATGCATAGTCGAATATTGTCTTTGGACCAGTTTTCTTCCAATCTGCGTGGTTGAACGGGCGTGTTTTTGAGCTGAAAAGACTCAGGAATCCGAGTTTGCTCAGAATCTTGTTTAGGCCGATTTCTTTGCTGATTGTACTGACTCGTTGCAGAAGGTCGCTGTTCCATCTATGGTACGCGCCGACTTTGTGTTTTTCTGGCATGACGCCGGATATGAAGCTTGCCCATATCAAGGGAGTCCATAGTTCTGACGAAGGATGATACCTTCTAAATTCACTGACATCAATCTTTCCATACTCTGTCTGTTTGAGATTGTTTAGACGGAATTTTTCAACTAGATCGTATTCCAAGGCGTCAATAGCAAGAATAAAAACTCTCAAGCAACAACCTCAATTATTTCAAATAAGTGCAGAAGCGGAAGTAGATCCCCGATTGCGTCCTGTGGTATATGGGCGCGCGCAATCGTCAACTTCATCCGGATTTCCAATACTGAACCACCCTTTTCATGCGCATAAGCAGGAATCCGAGCGCATCTTCGCATTCACACATTTTCATGTCTAAAGAATAGCCCAAGGAACTTCGTATAGTTTTCTAAGCCACGATTTTGAACTATGACCTACGTATCTATGTATGCCTAGGACCAAAGGAATCCAAAGCCAAAATTTCCTCTTAAACTTGAAGGGGGCATATATCCCGAAAATTTCGGAATGATCAGAAGTAAGTGCTATTTGGAAATGTTTATTTGTTGACCTGATGTCTTTCGTTAGTGATTCAACATACTTGAGAACCTCAGCAAGGTTTTTAGTGTAGGCTCTTTTGAATTCTTTCCTAGCTTGAAAACTTCTTCTGGCCACCTTGTATACGCCTAGCGCAACGAGACCTTTGTGTGGACATGCTTCGCTAGGTTCCTTCGCACTTCTTCGCCGCTTCGCTTCTTCAGGTTCCTGAACGTAAGAGTTTAACCATGTGTTAGTTAAGAAAGGAGGATGGGGTTGCATATAATGGGCGATCATTTTCCTTTCACCAGCAATCATGTTTTCTTTCACAAAGAGATTTACTGCATTGGGTCTGACTGTATGTAGCCTATTATCCCAGCAAAACATGTATAAATCAACAACTCGTTTGAACATTTCTCTAACATTCTTAACAACATAGGCGAAAGGATTAGACGAAATATAGACTACATCTTTTAACGGCACGACAAAAGTTTTTGTCAACCATTCCCTAGTGGCTGACCCCTCTGATCGCACAACTGAAACGTTCCATTGAGGTCTTAGCGTAGATAAGGTATCAGGTCTGCAAGCATCCAACACCACTAACAAAGCGCTATCATTCTTTCTGAAAAAGTCGTAGATTAGATTCCTCTGGGATTCAATTACCATTTTAACAGCCCCCGGAGAACCGACACTTGCTGGAATATCCCAACAAAGTTTGTTCTTGGGTGAAACAAAAAAGTCACGACAAGCATAGTTATTACTCCGACACGCATTATTACACTCTTCCCAAGGAGCATGCGAGATGGGTTCAATTTCTTCCATCCCTTTGTAGCCCAGATCGCATTATTCTTGATTTTGTCCCATGATTGTTTGTGATAGGACTCTACTGGAACTCGTATCCACCGGTATCCTTTGCCTAGAATGTGTTGTGTTATCTCGTAGTCCTCAAAAGCAGAAAGGTCTCTTCTTGAGGGTTTCCAATCTTTGACACATTTCGTTCTGATTAATGTATTATGGGTAAATCCTCTTTCTCCTTTCTTCAGTTCCACAATCCTTTTCTCTCGATTGTTCAACGACCTATCCCATTTTTCACCCAAACCCTTCACTAACAATATTCCTTGGATCGCCCCTACATCATCTTCAATGCATCTCGTTATTGTAGAGAACCAACTCTTGTCTATTTCAACATCGTCATCAACAAAGGCAAACCACTCAGTTTTGACTTTTCGAATTGCTCTACGACGGGCCAGCCCCAAGGGTTTGCTTCTTTCAATTATTAAATTCTGGATAGGAATATGCTCAAGCCCTTTTGCAGGACACCCATTTTTCAGAGTGACAACACACACGTCGATGGCACTGATGATTCTTTTCACCTCGCCTCTTGGTGACTCCCTTTCAACGTTCAGCTTGTGGCATGAAGGTGATTACAGTGAATCGACCTGTAGAGACACCCCAAAGCGACCAGTGGGTCTAAATGTCATCCGGGATTCCATCTCTATTTTGATCGATTCTGGTATCTACGTCTTTCGCCGAAAGGAGAGAGAAAACAGTTCCTGAAGGAACCCCTACAACTATGGATTCTATTGTACCTGATTCATCTTGAGTAATGCTTAGTGATGTAGGCTTTCCCGCTAATGATAGACCTCCCACATACTCAGACGCTCCTAGTCTATAGAATTTTATTACCCCTTCTTCCATATTGCGAACACCATAGTATGCGTTCTCGGAATCCGTGAAAACATAGCTTACCTTCAATGGGCGAACATAATAGACAGCAGAGCCCAGTCTTAATAGAGCTCCATCCGTCGCGGGCAAGTACACGCCGAAAATAATTCTATTTTGCGCACCCCCCGAGTCTGTATAGCTTCCGGGGAGTTCAGGAGAACCCCCATTCGCCTTGGCGTACGAGAACCACGTTTCAGGAACTTCCCAAGGAATTCTCGGTTTGCTGACTATCCAGTTTACGTCGATTCCATCCAGAGTTCTTACTGGTTCAGGTCCTCCTGTTTCCACATTAAATCGTGGTTTGACCCATGTTTTACCATCATCTACACTGTAGTGGAAGGGAGGAAATGACCCCCCATACACTATGTCTGGAACCCATACTTCAATGAAAGCCCACTGATCTATGTCTGCGTTGTTCTGTACATATAGATCATACGACATGTAGTTGTCTAGAGCAAAGCCACAATACTCCTCAATTTCCTTGAAAGTCAGAGAAGTGCCACTCGTGTCAGTCCTGTATGCAGGCTGAAGCACGAGGTTTTCTCCATGGACAGTTGTGTAGAGAAAACCATACTCCCGAGAATTTATGTCATAAGAATCCTCTCCCCCAATCAAGCCAGGAATGTAAAGGCGAGTGAAATCCCCTGTTTCAAGAGTCAGACTAGATGCGCGACCGCTTTCCCACACTAAATCTACAGAGGGCTTTCCACTCTCAAGCAATCCGATCAGTGATTCCTCCTCAAAGCCCACTTTGAATCTAAATTGTCCGCCCGGAGGAATTTCTGTTTCAGGATCCCAATCAATCCATCGACCGTTCTGGAAGTCAAAATATTCAACTGATGTTATGTTTCCAACAGGATTTCCACCAACCAGCGTCTTCTCTAGATAGATTCTCTCATAGAGGTCACCCCAAAAATCTGTAACATCTACAGTCCCAGTCATTGGATTGATTATGACTCTCGTCAGGTCATTCTGAACATAGTAAGCTGATGGCGCATCCCAGTAGAAAGCTGTGACATTGGAACCAATTGGCACAGGGGGAATCTTATAATTCATTATGTATATCTGACCCATTTCATCACTAATGATTTTGAACAAACCAAAGATCTTCGACGCCTCATCAATGGTCTGATTCAATTCTTTCGCTCCTCTGAATGACACTACCATAAAATAGCCAACATCGCCCTGAGTCGCTCTCATAAGATCATACATACCTGCAACAGACGGTTCTGATGGAGCCCCCAACCTACCGATGCTGTAATACATTTTTTCAAAATTGGGGTAGCCCATAAGGCCGTGACCGATCACAGCAGTAGCGTGGGGTGCCAAAACGACATATCTACCGCTTGTATGCTCATCAATAAATCTAACTGCCTCTACCTCAAGAGAAGTAGCCAGCAAACCTTGTGTATAATATTCATAGGTTTCATAGACCGCAGCCGTTGCCCATGCAGAAAAAGAAACACATACCAAAGTTCCTGCAAGTAAGTTTCTCCAGTTAACTCGTGACCTGATTCTCGATGCAGTAGCGTATAGAGATTTTACGCTGGTCATTATGATTAGACCTGCAAAGGGAAGGGCAACAATGTCTCCAAATATCCTTACTCGTCCAGGTCCAAAAATCCTCTTACCGACAATAGCGTATTGCAAGATTCTATAGTCAAGTAAGCAAACTCCAAATGTTAGAAACAAGAAGAAGCAGAATGTCTTATTGAAACCCTCCTTTCTCTTTAGAGCAAATGCAAATCCAATCAAGCCGAGCAATGTGAAAATGTTTCTCAACAGCGCATCTTTAAAAGCATACTCCTCAGAGATGCCGAAGACCAAATCCCAAACGCTCGTATCAAGTACGTTTTCGACACTGAAAGCAGCTGTTCCGAGCTCTGGAATCAGTATCCCTCGGCCTACGACCGCGAAGGGCAAAAGAAAAACAGAAAGAAGAAAAAAGCTAAGAAGCAGAAGACGACTGGAAAATCTAGCGTGGACAGCATCGTATTTCTTCAAGGCAAGAGCTACCAACCCAAAAGAAACTGCCAAGACCGTCGGCAACAAATGCAGTGCCATAAGACTTACGAAAGCTATGAGTAATGGAAGATACGTTCTGATTCCACGAGAAGAAAAGATCCAGCGAACAGACAAGGACTCGCTAGAGGATAGGAATCGTAGTAGAAAGTAAATGAACGGAAGGAAAAAAAGAATTCCCATGGAAGCCGCCTCAGTCAACTTCCCCCAGGCAAGAAAATAGAGATTCGCAATTGCCAAAAAGGCAGCAAGAACAGAAGTCTCTTCAGATCCTCCTATCTTCCGGGTTAGTTTGTACAATGTTAAGGGCATAAGAAATCCCCACAACATTGGCACAAGTGAAGCAGTAGCCCAGTATCTATCGACGCAAAGGACCTCAGCGAAAGTTGCGATTAGAGCATAAGTCATTCTTCCCTTAAGAAGATTGTTTAGGGCTCTCACAGAAAGCGATTGATGAAAACGACTTGCAAAGAGCGACATCGTGCTCTCTTGTGATTTGGCCAATGTATACCAAGGATCATAATACAATATTCCAGGATACAGAACAATAACAAGAAATGAAAGAGAAAAGATCGAATGAAAGACAACACAAGACAACTTTAGCGTAACCCTACCAGGCAAAAGAACTATAGCACCAAGCATTACAGTGGCGATGAAATATACCTGCAGGAACATAGGCGGGATAACATTCCATATAGGTCCCTTTATCCAGCCAGTTCTGGCGTCGTACAATAGAAGGAAGGACAAGACAATGAACACGACATACGAACCGTATACTGGAAAAATGTACCATCTCTTGAAAAGAGGCTCTTTCTTCTCAGTTGACTTCTTGTTGGAATCCTTGAATCCAAGAAATTGAACGAGTAGCAAAGTGATGACAGTCGTCGGAATCATCCCGAACAGATACCAGTACTCGTGCAGGGTAACGATCTGCACAAGGATTCCCATCAATGCCATCAGACTAATGAAAATGAATAAGCCAAATACAAGCCTGAAAAGCCTATCCTCTTCACCGAAGAAAGCTCGGCCAAGCATCTTCCCGTTAAGAAACAAATAGAACCCTAGGGCGACAATGCCCACCAAGAAAGATCCCAGCATGCTGGAGTTGACAAATAGTACAGCAATCAACATAAAAGAAACACTAATGGAGAAGAGCCGTTCATGTCGAGCAATCTTTTCTCTAGTACCCTGAAGCATTAAATCACCCTCTTATGTGCGCGCGCAATACATCATCAATCAAGCACTTGAACACCGTTGGATTGCCGACGCTACAAATCATGCGTGATATATTTGTATTTAGATTTCCGGTATTTTCGCCGTTCATAAATCTTCTGTAAAGTATCTGTAAGGAAATAGGGAAGATTGGAGCCCGCAACAAACAGCCAATCATAAATCCCTCCCAGCTGTTGTAGAAGCCTCCCAGCCCCTGTGAGCCCAAGGAAGTATATCTTCATAGGATGCTCTTCAAAGCCGTGCTCAAACTTGAACCTCCTTAATGAAGAGAAGAGACCTCTCCGTTCAGAGTGATAACTTGATCTATCAAACGAGTAACACACCCACTCAAACTTATCTTGGCAGGCATGATCAATCAAGTGCCTCAACAGGGCATCATTAGGACACTTCGGCAAGAATTCAGACAGCGACATTAACAGAGTTATCACAATCAAACGATTAAATTCCAGCGTCACCATGTAGGCTATCAAGCGATCTTGAATCGAAGCTCCATAAATTCTACAACTCTCCCCCAACAACTCTTTGTGCCACTTCAAGTACGCCAGAAAGGCCTCTTTGTCAGAATGAGGATAACGTGGATAACGACTTTGCCGATAGAAAGACGACATATTACAGAAATACATGTCAGAAATCCACTCCTCAAGCGCTCGGATCTCATGTACATTCACACCTTCTTTGTCCGCCTTACGTGCTCGATTCCTCGCATGCTTGGAAAAACCATTCATCCAAATCTCTTCAAGCGACTTGTCACGCGTACACAGAGCATCGACAAAAATCGTGTTTGCAAAAGCATCTCGCTTCTCAAACCAAGTATCCATAATTTGGAGATAGTCTTCAGGCATGAAGAAAGGCGCACTTATTGTCAGCAAATCAACCTCAAGATCCTCAAGGACGTGAAGTGTCACATCAAGCGCCTTTGGTAGTAGAGGTATAGCCTCGGGATTGTTTGGAAGCACAGAGGCGTAGTCATAAATTGGAACGGAAGCCCTTTTAAAACCAAGGAAACTTTTCAACGAATAGGGAAAAAGAAGCCGGTTCTTCCCTTCCTCGACGACTAACGGCAAAGACTGCTTCCGTTTTTCAAACGCAAACGATTCATACATATGATGCCAAGCAGAGTGTTGACTGCCTTCTACCACGCTGTTCCACGCGTGCGCATCCTTCTCAACATATAGCTTCATTATTGTACCTTCATGAGATGTTTGTCTCAGTCAGTCGATTTTACAAGAGAACTGAGCAAATTCTCCAATTTGGGTATCAGGACATTCCAACTACACGATTTCTCTACATGTCTTCTTGCGTTGCGTCCTATATATTCAGCGAAATTTCGGTCATTAATCAGATTGGCCACAACGGAAGAAAGCCCGTGAACATCCCCCGGATCGAACATCACACAATTGTATCGGTCAATGACTATACTGTTCGAAACTTGACCTCGACAGACAACGACAGGTTTCTCGCTGGCCATATATTCAATGACTTTCAGCGGAACAGACCCGTAGGCCGTGATGTCGAGAATTGGTGATAGAGGTCCGATAGTTATGTCGGCTAATGATATGAACTTGGGAACCATCGAATGCGCAACGCTACCAACAAATTCTACGTGATCCCTCACTCCGAGACTTGTAGCCAAAGACATCAACTCGTGCCTTTGAGGCCCTTCACCCACAAACAGCAGCTTCACGCGCTTCATTCTATCTACAACACTAGGCAGCGCCTCGATTAGGATCTCTGGATGCCTTGCTCGATAAAGACCGCCCAGAAAAAGCAGTACAGAGTCGCCCTCAAGCGCCAGTTCTTTACATAGTGACCCCGATTTTACACGAGGTTTAAAGAAGTCCGTATCGACACCGCTCGGGAAAACCACCATTTTCTCCTCAGGGATTTCCCCCAGTTTCTCCATGAGACTCATCAGCTCTCGACTTTGTACTAAAATGGCACTACTTCTTTTCAATACTCCAAAATTTATCCTACCCGCCACTACGTTATAGATTCTCCTCATTGTACGAGGTTCCAAGGCTTCAATTACAAAATCGTGAATCTTCACGACGAGGGGCAATCTCAAAATCTTAGCTAAAATATACGCAGAAACGGTGGCAAAGTGAGTAGGATGAAACATCGAAATTATTACATCCAACTTCTCTTGAAATTGATTGACGTACAAGGCTTCAATAAACAGAGGAGCATAAGCTAGAGTGGCCGTCAGCAAGCTCACAAGCCCGTCGTACCATCTCTTGGCAAACTCTGGAATTGGAAGGATCTTGACCACTCTGCAATGCCCTGTCTCGTCAAAGATTCTAATGGTTCCAGGCGATCTCGCAGAAAACACATATACCTCATGACCGCTCTCTGCGAGCCTTTTCACTATTTCATAGGTTGTAACGGCCGAAGCGTGAGTTGGCTTAGATGAGAAATACTGCGTTACGTAGGCTATTCTCATCCAAAAGTCGCCTCGTTATTTCACATCACGATCTTCTTTGAATGGGAAAGAACAAACACCCTATTTAGGTCCACGCGGAACCCGAGGCGCAGCAAGGAATGCATCAAAACTGCCGAAAGGACCTGGCGATGTGTAGCCAGCAATGTACACGTTCCCAAGCAAATCCACAGACACGCCTAAAGCCTGATCATCATTCTCAGTTCCCCAATAGGCTTCCCACCGAAAATCTCCAGAAGAATCAACGGAAAGTATGACCGCATCATCATTGCCAAACGGACCTGACCTCATATAGCCAGCAACATAGAGGTTTCCATCTGAATCCAACCCCATGTCAATATCACAGCCATATTCATAGGTGGCCAAAGCACCCCACAACACTTCCCATCTGAAACCTCCAGAAGCATTGAATGATACAACGAACACCTCCGGACGCTGCGTCAAAGCAGTCCACGTAGGTCCTGTAATGTAAACGTTGCCGCAAAGATCCACAACAATTCCTCTAGCCCAATCACAAATCTGTCTGCCCCACAAAGATTCCCACCTCACAGCACCTGAAGAGTCATACGAAAGCACAAAAGCATCAAATGGCTGACCAAATACTTCGCCCTGACCTGTGCGACCAGCTACATAGACATTTCCGAGCCAGTCGACATCAACCGCGTAGCCATACTCATAGCCCTTTGGCGTGCCATAGAAGTCCTCCCAACGCAAACCACCAGACCGATTAAACGCCGCCACAAACGCGTCGAACGGCCCTGGGTTACGACCTATACTGCCTACGACGTACACCCTTCCAATCAGATCTACTGCAATCCCATGTGCTCTTTCATACTCCGCAGTACCCCATAAGGCTTCCCAACGCAAACCACCAGACCGATTAAACGCCGCCACAAACGCGTCATCGCCACCGAAGGGTCCTGGTCCGGTGCGACCAGCAATGTAGACGTTTCCAAGCCAATCCACATCAAGGGCATAAGCTGCGTCATAACCTTTCGTGCCCCAATAGGCGTCCCACAGCAGATTCCCTCGTAAATCGTAGCAAGCCACAAATGCATCGTACCCGCCAATCGGTCCTTTCTGCACAACGCCCGCAATGTATACCTTCCCTGACCAATGAGTCTCAACGGCGTAGGCCGCGTCAAAACCGCTGGTGCCGAAGTAGGCTTCCCAGAATCTTCCCCTGGCTGAGACGTTATTCACCAGCAAGAACGCCACAACCATGGCGGCTAATGCCATTTTGCACTTATGAACGGTCTTCATTCTCCTTTCACTCACTATACATCGTCTGACTTATCTACAGTGATGCGTGTAGGATGAGAACTCGTGAGGGAGCAATCATCCAAATTATATATGTTCAACACTGCTTTAAGTATTGTTCCAATGCACATCATATCGTTCCACGACAACCTCGGACATCGTCTTCACTTCAAGTTTACCTTCCTTCCGCTTGCCATCAACGTAAGACAAGGTTTTTCTTAGCTCGCGAAAACAGGTCCTAGTCTCACCCAAGTTCCTCAAATGCGTATACATGGAAAAAGTCTTGCCTTCTTGTGCGGCTCTCTTTATCCCCTGTAGTGCCTTGAAAGTCACCAACTCTAAAGGAATCAAAGGCTTCTTTCCGTAGCCCAGACATACAGGGAATGACCAAAGCCCTTGGAGAGAACGCATTGGGATTACAACATGGGGAGGATACAAGAGGTAGTATGATAATAGTTGAGCCATCAACGAGAAATACCTTTTCAGACGATTGGAAGCTGTCTTTTCCAGCCTCAGGCACGGATAGAGCTTGGGAGGTACATCAGCAAACGCGATGAACCCGAGTTCCTTCAGAACGGTGACATGTCCCACGTAGGTGCGCGGAAAAGTAAAAACTCTTGGGACAATCCCGTACTCCACCTTCATGAGCTCCAAGCACTTCTCAATTTCAGCCCTTGCCAGCTCCTTTCCGCATCCAGGGTCGCCGA
>Ga0209636_10001243_pt1 | contig 25464 bp, 24 predicted proteins | sample DeeMarSWOR152_54_FD_187464 | JGI IMG/M metagenome (GOLD analysis project Ga0209636, IMG submission 187464) | Marine sediment microbial communities from White Oak River estuary, North Carolina - WOR-1-52-54 (SPAdes) (version 2) | ecosystem: Environmental > Aquatic > Marine > Intertidal zone >...
GAAGATGTAACCAAAGGACCAAGCAGCCGAAAGCGCTGTGAAGGTTAGAGTTAACTTGCTTTTGTCGGCGGAAGTTGTGATGTACGCTGTGTTTGTTGGTCCACCAAGCCAGAAACCCCATAAAATCATCCCTGGTAACATTTGAAACCAGTTTTCAGCAAAAGAGAAAATGATTGGAGCGGGCAACCATGCAATCCATCCGACAATCATAATCTTTTTCCGGTCATACCTATCTGCAAACATACCACCTACAAGCAGAGTACAGGCTGCAACTAAGCTCACTACAGCATATAGTATTCCAATCTCTTCAGCGCTGGCCTTAAGAGTCCTATCCATATAGTAAGGCAGCAGATAAGCGTAAAGGCCGTCCCCAAAAGAGCCTGCAAGGTTTGAGGCAAAAATGAGTTTCAAGTCTCTGTTTAACACTTCGAAGGGGAAACCAAGCCTCAGGATTTTACGGGGGCTGTTCAAAGTCAACGTAAAGCCTCTTACGATTGCTTACTAAGCTCATCAGAATAGTATGTTAGTTCATTTAAAAACTGTTGAAATCGGTCATTATGATTGAACGCCAATACAAGAGATAAAAAGAGTTTGCCATGCATCTTAGGACAGAATCAAATGTTTTGTTGGCAATTCTTTTATGCTTCCCAAGCAGTCTAGTTCTTGGGTGCTTTCAGTGTTGTTTGACAAGCGAAAGCTGGAGGAGATTCAACAGAAGAAAGAAGAATGGGAAAAGGAAATCGTGCCGGAGAGCCTTGAAAGGCTTCCGGAGAGAGGCGATTTCTTCACAACGTCTGATATTCCAGTTGGTCGGGTTTATACTCCGTTTGACATTGCAGCCTTGCATTATTTGCGAGACCTTGGTTTGCCGGGTGAGTATCCACTAACCCGTGGCGTTTACCCAACAATGTATCGGGCTAGACTTTGGACTATGAGGCAGTATGCAGGCTTCGGCACCGCAGAACAGACAAACCAACGCTTCAAGTACCTATTAGAGCAAGGTCAGAAGGGCCTAAGCGTGGCCTTCGACTTTCCAACCCAGGTCGGCTATGACTGCGACCATCCAATGGCACACGGCGAAGTTGGCAAGGCAGGGGTAAGCGTAAGCACCTTAGGTGACATGGAAATCATATTTGACGGAATCCCCGTAGACAAGATCACAACTTCTATGACCATTAATGCACCTGCAACCGTTCTACTTGCCATGTATATGGCAATCGGACAAAAACAGGGCCTTGAGCAGTCCCAGCTTGGTGGAACAATTCAGAATGATGTTTTGAAGGAGTATGTTGCAAGAGGCATGTACATCTTCCCGCCGAAACCCTCAATGAGGATGGCTACCGACATATTCGAGTATTGTTCTCAGCACATGCCTAGATGGAACACCATAAGCATAAGCGGCTACCACATCCGTGAGGCTGGTGCCACTGCAGTGCAAGAAATCGCCTTTACGTTTGCGAATGCGATTGCTTATGTGCGCGCAGCCATCAAGCGAGGTCTAAATTTAGACAAGTTCGCTGGCAGATTGTCCTTCTTCTTTGCAGCTCGCAATAACTTCTTGGAGGAAATTGCTAAGTTCAGGGCTGCAAGGAGATTATGGGCTAAAATTATGCGGGAACGCTTTGGAGCCAAGAATCCTGCCTCATGGAGGCTCCGCTTCCACACACAAACCTCGGGTGTTTCGCTAACTGCCCAACAACCCTACAACAACATCATAAGAGTAACACTTCAAGCATTGTCAGCAGTCTTAGGCGGAACCCAATCCCTGCACACAAACTCCTTCGACGAGGCATACGCCTTGCCAAGCGAGCAGGCAGCAACTATTGCCCTCAGAACTCAACAGATAATTGCTTATGAAAGCGAAGTAGCTGACACCGTCGACCCCCTCGCAGGATCATACTACATAGAGTACTTAACGAACCAGATTGAAGATAGAGCCACAAAATACATCGAGCAAATCGACGCCACGGGAGGAGCTGTTGCCGCCATTGAAAAAGGTTTCATTCAACGTGAGATTGTGGAGAGCGCTTACAAGCTCCAGAAAGAGGTTGAAGCCAAAAGAAAGGTTATTGTGGGTTTGAACGAATTCCTATCCGAAGAGAAGGTTCCGATAAAAATTCTGCGGATAGACCTGGAAATCGAGAAAAAACTTGTTAGGCGTCTAAAACAGTTGAAAAGGCAGAGAAACCAAGCCAAACTGGACGAAGTCCTGAGAAAATTGCGTGAAGCTGCCGAACACGAAGACGTAAATCTCATGCCTTTAATACTTAAAGCTGTGAAGGAGTACGCAACTCTTGGCGAGATGTGCGACACCTTACGCGACGTGTTTGGCGAGTACAGACCGCCTTCCATCTTCTAACTAACTATAAAGAGGGCTTCGCCCTCGCTCACTGAAGAGCCTTCTGAGACATACACTTCTTGAACAGTTCCAGTCTTGGGCGTTGTGATTTCATTTTCCATCTTCATGGCCTCAAGAACACATAGGATCTGGCCTGCTTTTACTTGAACTCCTTTCTTGACCATGACTGATAGGATTTTACCCGTCATGGGTGCAGTTATGGCGCCTCCCACATACTGTTTTGGCGCCATAGTCTTCTTCATGGGTGTCATACGGGTTGGTTCGAAAATCGCCGATGCCGATCTTCTCGTGGGGGTTTTCACTTCAGCCTTGAATGTGGCCTCTTCAACCTTAACGGTGAAGGGCTTCTTCTGGTTGATTTCGGGCAATTCTACTCTGTATTCTTTGTTGTCTATTTTGATGCAGAATTCGCTCTCCAAGTCAAGCTTATCGACCGATAACTCTACATTGAAAGATTTATTCTCGATTTTAACAGTGAACGAACTTTCCCTGGCTCTTGAAAGTTCGATTTCAACGGGTTTTCCATCAATGAAAACTGCGTAGATGGGCAATCTCATCCACCTTCAGCCAAGCTTTGTCTGCCAGCTAACACCCAGGGGGAGACTGTTTCTCTTGCCTTAGCTGGTATTAGTGCTTTCACGCCAGTTAAACTTCTTAGGTAGGTGGCAACAGCGACCGAGACAGCAGCAACCTCCTCAAGTTCTCTGATTCTTTCCGGTGGAATTCCAGCTTTGGTTTCTTCCCTTCTGATCTTCCTTTTCTTGAAGAATTCTAGGGCTGCATTCGGAAACAGGGCAAAGGTTATCTTGTCTTCATCGCTCTCGATGTAAGGTTTTACGTCGTCTGGTATTTTGTCGAGGACAGACTCCAAAAGGTCGGCTGGGCGGCACGTTATATGTTTCTCTTTGCCAATCGCCTTCTTTTTCACTTCCTCATTGATAGGGGCGGGCGGCTTTCCGTATAAGCCTTTTACATACTCTTTTACCTCCTTTGGGACGATGCTGTAACGTTTTCCAGAAAGAACATTAAACACGGCTTGTATACCCACAAGCTGGCTCGTAGGTGTCACTAGTGGAGGATATCCTAGCTCCTTTCTGACTTTTGGGACTTCTTCTAAGACTTCTTTTAGCCTTCCTAGGGCATTCTGTTCCCTCAACTGTTCGAGAAGATTGGAGAACATTCCGCCTGGAATTTGGTGAATTATGATAGATGGGTCAACCTTTTCAGACTTTGGGTTAATCAGCTTCAACGGATCATAGTATTTTTCTCTAAGCTCCCGGAAGTACCCTGCAATCTCGTTGAGAAGGTCCATGTCAAACCGAGGGTCGTAGGGTGTTCCCTTCAAAGCAGCCACAACAGACTCTACTGGTGGCTGAGATGTTCCCCAGGCTAATGGTGAGAACGCCGTGTCAATCATGTCGGCTCCAGCGTCACAAGCGCGAAGATAGGTCACCATGGCCATTCCGCTAGTGCTGTGACAGTGCAAGTGCACTGGAAGTCCGACGTCCCTTTTTAGAGCAGCCACAAGCTCATAAGCAACCTGTGGGGCCAACATTCCAGCCATGTCCTTGATACAGATCGAATCACAATCCAGTTCCGCCAGTTTTTTGGAAATCTCTACGTAATGCTTCACGGTGTGGACCGGACTGATTGTATAGCAGATGCTTCCTTGGGCGTGAGCTCCTACTTTTTTAACGGTTTTGATTGCTACCTTCATGTTTCTTACGTCGTTTAAGGCGTCAAAGATCCGGAATATGTCGATTCCGTTTTCAGTTGCTTTCTCTACGAACTTTGTTACAATGTCGTCAGGATAGTTTCTGTAGCCAACCACGTTTTGTCCACGTAGCAGCATCTGGAGTGGTGTCCGTTTTATGTGGAGTTTCAGCTGACGGATTCGTTCCCAAGGGTCTTCAGTCAAATACCTTATGCAAACGTCGAAGGTGGCTCCTCCCCAAACTTCAAACGAGAAGAAGCCTACTTGGTCCATTTTTTCAGCGATCGGGATCATGGATTCGGTACGCATTCTAGTTGCCATTAAGGACTGATGTGCGTCACGAAACGTGGTGTCGGTGATTTTCAAGGGTTTCGGGGCCAAGCCTTTTCACTCTCTTCTAGGAGGAGGTGGATGTGAAACTAGGGGAAACGCCTATTTATAATGGTATGTTTGCGTGTTTTTTGGGCGGCCTTGCCTCTCGCTTCGTGGCTAACATTTCAAGTGCACTAACTAGTCTGGGTCTGGTTTCTGCTGGTTCAATCACTTCGTCGATGTAGCCCTTTTGTGCCGCTACGTAGGGGTTTGCAAACTTTCGGCGGTACTCACTCACCAAATCCATTCGCTTTTGCTCTGGGTCTGTGGCTTCAGCGATTTCCTTCCTGAAGATTATGTTAATGGCTCCATGGGGTCCCATTACAGCTATCTCGGCTGTAGGCCATGCATAGTTGATGTCTCCGCCAGAATGTTTGCTTCCCATGACGTCGTAGGCTCCGCCATACGCCTTCCGAACGATTAATGTGATTTTTGGCACTGTCGCTTCACAGTATGCGTACAGCAGCTTTGAGCCGTGTCGGATGATTCCGCCGTGTTCTTGCTCGATTCCAGGCAGGAAACCTGGCACGTCAACGAAAGTTATGACGGGTATGTTGAAGGCGTCGCAGAACCTCACGAATCTCCCTCCCTTCACTGAGGAGTTGATGTCTAAGGCCCCGGCGTAGAAGGAAGGTTGATTGGCCACAATTCCTACGGTTCGACCGTTGAGGCGGGCGAATCCAATCACTATGTTAGCCGCCCAAATCGGCTGGACCTCAAGGAACTCGCCGTTATCCACTACGCTATAGATAATTTCTTTGACATCGTATGGCTTGTCTGGATCGTCTGGGATTATGCCTGCTAAGTTTTCATCAGTTCGGTTTGGGTCGTCACCCGTTTCCACGGTTGGAGGGTCTTCTAAGTAGTTGGATGGCAAATAACTTAGCAACTGCTTGATGATCTGAATGCAGTGTTCCTCGTCCCTTGCGATGAAATGTGTGACACCGCTGGTTTGGCTGTGAACTAGGGCTCCGCCGAGCTCCTCGAAGGTGACTTCTTGACCCAGCACTGTCTTGATCACCTGTGGACCTGTGATGAACATGTGGCTTGTCTTGTCCACCATCACTATGAAGTCGGTGAGGGCAGGTGAATAGACTGCTCCACCGGCGCATGGTCCCATGATCGCAGAGATCTGTGGTATTACACCTGAGGATGTCACGTTTCGGAAGAATATGTCTCCGTATCCAGCTAGGCTTGCTACGCCTTCTTGGATCCTGGCTCCACCGGAGTCGTTTAAGCCAATGACTGGTGCTCCCGCTTTCAGGGCTATATCCATGAGTTTGCAGACTTTCATCGCAAACATTTCGCCGAGGGAGCCGCCGAAAACCGTGAAGTCCTGCGAAAACACATAGACGAGTCTTCCGTCGATTGTGCCGTAGCCAGTTACGACGCCGTCTCCGGGGATTCTTTGTTCAGCCATGCCGAATTCTGTGCACTGGTGTACCATGAACTGGTCGAGTTCCATAAAGCTACCGGGATCTAACAAGAGTTCAATTCTTTCTCTGGCTGTAAACTTGCCTTTCTTGTGTTGTGCCTCGATTCTTTTCTTCCCTCCACCCAGCTTGGCTTTCTGTCTTAGCTCCCTTAACCGCTTAGTTTTCTCGTCAACCGTTGGCTCTTTTATCGCGGTCATTTTTTTCTCACGTTTTTAAGTATATTGTTTCACCGGTATTTAGAGCATATGGAAGACTTTCGCGACCGCAACTTTGATTTGAAAGGTCTAACACTGTTATTTTGTATTATGCCTGCAAAGAAATATCTCCAACAAAAACATGCTTCCTAGTTCCATCTTCAAGCCTGAGAACCAATGCACCATCATGGTCAACATCTAACGCCAAACCACCTAATTCTTCGGTTAGACTTTTGACTTCTACTTGGTGACCGAGAAAACCAGCATAGTTTTTCCATTCCTCTAAGATAGGCTTAAATCCTTCCTTTGTGGAAAGTTCATAAAGATTTTCGAGCCTTTCAAGCAAACCCCTAAATAGATCTTCTAGCTGAACCTTCCGACCAAGCTCGCTTTCAAGCGAAGTTGCACCTTCTTTTAACTCCTGTGGAAAAACCTTCTCCACATCGAAGTTCGCGTTGACTCCTATGCCCACTACAGTGAAGTTGACGGTTTCGTCTGTAGTGTTCATTTCGGTGAGTATACCGCAAATTTTCTGTCCATTCACCAACACATCATTAGGCCATTTAGTCTCCACTTTTAAATCAAACATTTCACGCAAAACCTTAACCACAGCCAGTCCAGCCACAAACGTGAGTTTAACGGCTTCTGAGGGTCGGAGCTTAGGTCTGAGAATCAGGGAAAACCACAACCCGCCAGTTGGAGAAACCCATTCTCTGCCAAGTCTTCCACGACCAGCTGTTTGGGTTTCCACAATCACAACCGTTCCTTCATATGCTCCATTCATGGCTAGTTCTTTAGCCCACTCGTTTGTTGAGTCAATCTCACGAGAAAAGAGAATTCTTCTCCCTAAACGTTTTGTGCGTAGGCCATCCTGAAGCTGATTAACTCTTATCTTTGCTGACACGCCGGTCCGCCACTATGGTCTTTCACAAAGCTCAAGAAGAACATTTTTTGTGCTCTTCGGATGGATGAACGCGATTTTTGCTCCGCCAACACCCATTCTTGGTTTCTCATCCACCAACTTTAAGCCCTTCTCCTTAAGTTCTTCGAGAACAGCCTCGATGTTTCTGACCTTTAATGCGATGTGGTGGACGCCCTCCCCACGCCTCTCGATAAATTTTGCGACGGGGCTTTCGCTTTCAGTTGGCTCCAAAAGCTCTATTCTGGTTTCTCCACCAGTTGAGAGAGAAGCCACCCTAACCTTCTGTTCTTCAACCATATGAATACCTTCAAGCCTTAAACCTAAAACATCACAGTAAAGAGTGATTGCCTCGTCTAATTTATTAACACCAACTCCTATATGGTCTACTCCAATAACCATTCGTTTTTCATCTCCTTAAGAATAATAAAAGGCATGTCTAGAACGTCATAAAAAAAGTTTTCTGGAAAAGGTTTGAATGCAAAACTTTAAAGATTGAGAAAACTCTCTTGAGGGAACAGCCCCGTTAGGTGATAACCGCCAAAATATCTTCTTTATTCACAAAAGCTCCTTCGGAGACCCTAATTTCTTTTACAATTCCCGCCTTTGGTGCGGCGATTTCGTTCTCCATTTTCATGGCCTCCAGAATGCAGATACATTCTCCTCTTTCAACCTTTTGTCCAACCTTAACCTTCAACAAAACAATTCTGCCTGCAATCGGAGCATTTACCGCGTCCTTTTCGATAACCAAGCCTACTGCAGGTTTCCTCGTAATGGCAGCTATGGGTTCCAGCTTTACGGCGGGTTCCTTTGGGATTTCAGGTTGATGTTGAACTTCAAAGAATTTTCCACCGATCTTAACTTGAATTATGTTTCTTTGAACCCTCTCCACTTGTGCTCGGAAGGATTTACCGTCAATATCTATTATGACTATTTTGCCTTGACTTGGATTCCTGATTTTGACTGTAACGGTCTTCTCGTTCACGTCGACTAGAAAAGTGTTTCCATTCCTCTCTAAAACCCTAACTCGATTCGGCTTCTTATTCACCAAAATCTCATGATCTGTCAAGGCATTTTTCCCCGCCTTCTTACTCTGCCGGCAAGTTTCCACGTCGAGATAGCCTTGGGCTCCCTCTTCGGAATAACCGCACGAACACCTCTCCCTTCCATTTGGTCAACCAAAACGGCAACTACTGCGGCAGCTTCTTCATCTTCCAAGGTTTGTGCTGGCAAAAGCTCCCCAATCCTTTCCTCAACAAAGTTTATGTGAATATCTCCTTTAAGAAAGCATTCATGCTCCATAATTTTCCTGTGGAAGGGAATTGTGGTCTTCACCCCCTCTATAACGAGTTCATTTAGGGCATTTTGCATTCTTCGTATGGACTCCTCACGGTTCGAGCCCCACGCGGCAAGCTTCACTATCAAAGGGTCATAAAAAACAGAGATGGAATAACCAGCATATAAATGAGTGTCGACTCTCACTCCCGGACCACCCGCCGGGTGAAACCTCGTAACTGTTCCGGGGCATGGCATAAAATCGTTGTATGGATCTTCAGCGCTGACTCTGCAGTTTATCGCGTGCCCCCTGATCGCGACGTCACTCTGTTCATACTCAACCTTCTGACCAGCTGCAATTTTGATTTGAGTCTTCACAATGTCAACGCCTGTAACCATCTCGGTGATAAGATGCTCAACTTGGAGCCTGGTGTTCATCTCTAAAAAGTAATAGTTTCTATCTCGATCAACTAAGAACTCGACGGTTCCCGCACTGATGTAATCCACAGCTTTCGCAATTTCTACTGCAGCCTTTCCCATTTTTTCCCTCAGTTCGTCAGTCATGAATGAAGATGGGGTCTCTTCAATGAGCTTCTGGTATCTTCTCTGGAGTGAGCATTCCCGTTCCCCAAGGTGAACGACATTCCCCCTCTTGTCAGCTAACACTTGGAATTCTATGTGTCTCGCTCTTGGAAGGAATTTTTCCACATAGATTTCTCGCCTTCCAAAGGAGGCTTCAGCTTCTAAGGCTGCGAGTTCCAAAGTTCTTTGCATCTCATCCTTATCCATGACTATTCGCATGCCCTTCCCCCCGCCTCCATAGACAGCCTTAACGAGAACAGGATACGCAACCTTTTCCGCTATCTCAAGAGCCTCGTCTACACTTCGAGCTGGTTTTGTGCTTCCTGGGATTATTGGAACACCAGTTTTGACAGCGATTTTACGAGCGTCGACCTTATTGCCCATCTTTTGTAAAACCTCGCCAAGAGGGCCGATAAATTCTACACTGTTTTCCTCACAAGCCTTAGCGAAGGCAGGTATCTGGGAAAGGAAGCCGTAGCCGGGATGTACGGCTTCACATCTGGACTTCTTAGCTACTTCGATTATTTTGTCAATGTTTAGGTAGCTTTGAGTTACCTCTGCCGGTCCTATGCGGTAGCATTCGTCTGCATATTGAATATGCAAGGATTCAGTGTCGGCCTCGGAGTAAACTGCGACCGTATTAACTCCTAACTCTCTACAAGCCCTAATCACCCGTATCGCAATCTCTCCACGATTGGCCACCAAGACTTTCTCAAACATTTTTCTGCCCCTTTTCTAGACACGAATAGCTGCACATTGTTGAAGAAGCAATTAACCTTAACCAAAATAAATATTCTCATAATCGGAAACGTTGGAAAAACTATAAACGTTAGTTATTAAATTTAGGTATTCCCTTCAAATGTTCACCAGTAGGTGAGCTGGATGGAAAAAGTAACTCATGACGTAGTCATAGTTGGAGCTGGTATAGCTGGTCTGAGGGCTGCCATAGCTGCCGCCGAGGTTAGCAATGAAATCGATGTGGCCGTTGTTTCGAAACTTTATCCAGTACGTTCGCATTCTGTTTGCGCTCAAGGAGGAACAGCGGCCGCTTTAAGAGACGGTGACTCATACGATCTACATGCTTGGGACACGGTTAAAGGCTCGGATTTCCTTGCAGATCAAGATGTCGTGGAGTTCTTTGTAAGACAAGCACCTAAGGAAATGATTGCTTTAGATCACTGGGGATGTCCATGGAGTAGAGCGGACGATGGAAAAATTAATCAACGCCCTTTTGGCGGCCACAGCTTCCCTAGGGCATGCTTCGCAGCTGACATGACAGGCTTTCATGAGATGCACACGTTATACGGAAAAGCTTCAACATACAATAAAATAGCATTCTACGATGAATGGTTCGTTACTTCCCTCATCTTGAACGACAGCGATGCAGTAGGTTTGACAGCAATAGAATTGAAGACAGGTGAAATGTATGCTTTCCGCACAAAAGCTATAATCATGGCAACTGGTGGTTACGCGCGCATTTACGAGTTTACAACCTTTTCACATACATCTACCGGTGATGGGATGGCCATAGCTTATCAAGCTGGCGTACCTCTGAAAGATATGGAATTCATCCAATTTCATCCCACAGGCCTTGTTCCGTCCGGAATACTGATAACAGGGGGAGCCCGCGGTGAAGGAGGATACTTATTGAATGCTAAAGGTGAGCGTTTTATGGAACACTATGCACCTGAAAAGATGGAGTTAGCTCCCCGTGACATAGTTTCCAGAGCAGAGACAACAGAAATCCAGAAAGGACGCGGATTGGAAGGGCCTTACGGTCCGTACATAGCCTTAGACCTCAGACATTTAGGCGAGGAGAAGATAAACGAAAGACTGCCTCTTATACGCGATGTTTCAATAAAACTCGGCGGAGTAGACCCAGTCAAGGAGCCCATACCCATTAGGCCGGCAGCTCATTATTCAATGGGAGGGATTGAAGCTAACATAAAGACGGAAACACCAGTGTCAGGGCTTTACGCCGCTGGTGAATGTGCTTGTTTGAACGTGCATGGAGCAAACCGGCTTGGCACAAACTCCACATCTGATTGTTTAGTTTTTGGAGCAGTTGCTGGAGAAGAAGCTGCTAAACACGCCTTGTCCAATACTTTCCCAGAGCTTTCACATGAAAAATTCTTGGCAGAAGAAAGAAGGGTCTTTGACGAAATCTTGGGCAGCGAAGGCGACGAAAGAGTTCCCGTCATTAGAGATGAGATGAGACGGATTATGAGTGAGAAGGTTTGGGTATTCAGAAGAGGCGATGAACTCAACAGTGCTTTGAAAGAAGTAAGGAAGCTCAAAGAGCGATTCAAGAATGTAAGAGTTGAAGACAAGAGTAAGACATTTAATACTGGGCTTGTCGCAACCCTCCAACTCGATTTCACTCTGGACCTAGCTGAAGTCACCATAGCTAGTGCACTTGCCAGAACAGAGTTTAGGGGTGCCCATTCTAGGCTTGATTATCCGAAGCGTGACGACGAGAACTGGTTAAAACATACTCTAGCATACTACACAAGAGAGGGACCTAGGCTTGAGTACATCCCGGTTACGATAACCAAGTGGCCTCCAGCCGCAAGAGCCTATTAGGAGATGTTTTGGGTGAGCTCTGAAGTGGAGAAAATTGTTGAATTTAGGATACACCGTTTTGACCCTCAACAGAAAAGGCATTACGTATCCACTTATAAAATACCTGTTCGCAAAGGAATGACCCTACTTGATGCTCTAATGTACATCAAAGACAATTTTGATGAAACGCTTGCGTTTAGGCACTCATGCAGAATGGGACAGTGTGGAAGTTGCGGAATCATGGTTAACGGCAAACCCATGTTAGCATGCTACACACAAGTACTTCATCTAAACTCTAACTCTATAATTATCGAGCCGCTTCAAAACATGCCCATCATGAAAGACTTAGTTGTTGATGTCCAACCATTCTTTGATACATACAATAGAATAAAAACGGTTTTGGTAAAACCTGAAGATGAGCTTAGTAAACCCGATGAATTCATTCAGGTACCTACAGAACTTAAAAGGTACTGGGACTTGACGTTATGCACAAAATGCTCCATTTGCTATTCTGCATGTCCAGCCGTGATAGATGAAAGATTCTTTGGGCCTTCCACTTATGCCACCAATTACAGGTTTATCTCAGATTCAAGGGATGAAGGTCCAGATGAACGATTGAAGGTCATGGCTGACAACGTGTGGTTGTGCACTTCCTGTAACTCTTGTACATTGTTCTGTCCGAAAGACGTTGATTCCTCATCCTCGATAGTTGACGAACGCAGTCTTATAGTAGAAACAGGCGTCATTTCGAGAAACATCATGGACGTGCTTACAAGCACCTTCAAATATCATAATCCAATGGGGATGCATCAAAGCAAGAGAATGGAATGGGCTAAAGATTTGAAAATTAAAACGTTTCCAACAGTCACGAAGGCTGACATCTTATATTTTGTATGTTGCCAAACAGCCTATGATCCAAGAAACCAAGAAATCGCCAGATCCATGGCTTCACTGTTCAATGATCTAGGAGTGGATTTCGCAACGCTTGGCACCGAAGAATGGTGTTGTGGAGACCACCAACTGAGACTTGGCGAAAAGGGATTGTTCGAAACCCTTGCTGAACATAACATATCCATGTTTGAAAGGTTTGATGCGGACAGGATTGTAACGTTGTCACCTCACTGCTATAATACGTTCAAGAGTGATAAGCCTTACAGCGATGCTGGGCTTCACGTTCAACACTATACACAATTTGTCGCTGAGGCCATCGAGCACGATAGACTTAAACTTTCCAAGGCTATTGATAAGAGGGTTGCTTACCACGATCCTTGCTTCTTGGGAAAGCGCAATCAAATATTTGATGCTCCTAGACAAATTCTGGAATCAATAAACGGTTTGAAGCTTGTTGAGATGAAGAGAACACGGGAGAATAGCTTTTGCTGTGGTGGGGGAGCAGGGAGAGTTTGGACAGAGGAGGCAACGCCTGAAAAAAGACCTTCTGTAAATCGGGTTAGAGAAGCACTGGAACTTGACATCGAGGTTATAGCCACAGCCTGTCCGTTCTGCGTAACAACCTTAGAGGACGCCGTCAAAGTGTTAGATGTGGAAGACAAAATCGTTGTAAGAGACATCCTGGAACTCTTAAAAGAAGCGGCGTAGATCCCCTACCAATCGTTTATTTTTTCTTGTCTTTTAACCAAGAGCATGTGCATCAAACAGAGAAGGTTCATTACAATGAAAAAGTTTTTACCCTGGCTGGTGTAGTCCTTGTGAGTTATGCAAGCTAGCTAGTGAACCCTTTCGCCTCAAATTTTTCGCGTACGTTTGAAACTACTTTCTCCTGTCAACTATGTCTAGTGCTTCCGGTCCCGTGCCTATGAGCACAACGGGGATGCCCGCCTGTTTTCCAATTTCCTTTATGAATTGTTTCGCTTCTTCTGGTATCTCATCGTAATTTTTGGCGCCTTTGCATTGTGGATATAAAATGTCAAGTTTTGTAACAGCAACTTGTGTTGCACCATTAATCATTACGGCTTTTCTCGCTAGTTCAAAGTTGAAAGGGGCGGAACGTCTTTCACGACCTGTTCCAGCAGCTATTTCAAACCATCCCCGTTTCACCGCCTCTTCTTTTGTCAACTCTCCCGGCAATGGACCTGCGCCCACTCTCGTCATGAAAGCCTTAAACACAATTAGCACATTGTCAATTCTGGTTGGACCTACACCTGCTTCTGAGCATATTGCAGAGGCGCTTGTGTCTCTTCCGGTCACGTATGGGGGTATTCCGTAGAAGAGTGAAAGCATGAAGCCTTGTGTTCCTTCTAGTAGAACTTTCTTGCCGTTGTTTATTGCGTTGTTGGCTTCTTTTGATACATCTGTTACGTATGCCTGTAGTTCTGGAATACTCTTTGCGAGTTTTGCCGATCTTCTTACGCGTTCCTCGATTGCTGGTCCTACGCCGCAGCCAGTGGTGCCGACAACTCCTTTCAGATGCGCATTTGTTTTGTCTTGGATCGAATGTTTTTCTTCAATTATTGATGCTTGATGATCTATGCCTATACGGTTTTTCACGTTTGTTTCTTCGACTTCTTTTAGAAATTGTGGAATGTTGATGTTTGCTCCTGTACCAATTAGCAAGCGGCATTTTTCATGGACAAAGGCTGCTGGGACCATGTGTAACGCATAACGTCTACCTTGATACCATACAGTATGTGCAGCGTTGACTGAACCTGTTCTCACGCAAACATCTAGTTGGTCGTTTAGGGCTAGGTATGATATTATTTTTCCTTTTCCCTCGTCTCCCCAAAAGCCGCCAGTAACAACTGTGCAGGGCATTTTTTCACCGAGAAGAGAATTTGCTGAGCGTTATTTAAGATTGTTTGCAAGATTCGTGTATAACACGCGCTCATAACTGGACAAGCAGGTATGTGCATTTTTTTCCAGGCTGAGATCAATGCATAGAAAAATCTATCCGGATCGACCTCTTACTTTGTTGAAAGAAAAGTGAGGTATTCGTTGACTAATACTTTGACTAATACTTTGTTTTGCTTTTTTACTCTTTTTTCATCGTTATTTCCATTGTTGAAACCATTCTTGGTCTGTTTTCTCCTTCTCTCGGCGGCATTTCTTCTGTTCCAATGGAGATTTTGTTCACCTTTAAGTCTTTTATGAAGCGGTTTCTAGTTATCTCAGCTACGTCAACAGCTGTCGTTATTGCTTGTCCACGTGCCTTCAAAGTTATTTCCTTGGCGTTGGATGTCGATAGACTTGTGATGATTGCCAGCACGTAACTCATTGCAGGTTTCCTTCCAATGAAAACAGTTCCCGAATCTTCAGCCATATTCCATCACTCCTTCTTTTTAGATGTTGCGCGTTGCTTTGTCATGTCTGTTCGCTCTTTAAGAGCAGAACACCTACCGCTTTATACTGGGTCTTCTTACTTATAAATGCAATGAAATATGATGCTGTGCTAATCTAAAAATGTCAGACTTTTTGGTTTTCACCTTTCATTGTCCATCTTCCGTAAGATTTCGATGAGCTCTTTTGTGGTTTTGGTTCGATGCTTGAAACCGTGTTACGTGGTGAGTAAGTCATGAAACTAAATAACTAATTAATCTCTTGTCAACTAGTCAAAATCAGGTCCAAGTTCAACAGTTCTGCCCAAGCTATGTTTTTCAGAAGTATTCTAAACGTATTTCTTCTTTTGTATGGAGAACATTTCACGAATGCCTTTCCTCCAAACTCGCCTTTCTGAATTTCAGCTAAGAGAACGTTCACTATTACTGAACCGTCTTTTAGGTGGAGGTTTACGTTTTTTCCGAGAAGAGACTTTGCCATGTTTATGCTGAATTTGCCGAATCCTTCCATGATCTACCACTCCAGATTTTTCTTGGCTATTTTGCTCCAGCAACGCCTACAGATTGGTCTTTTCATCCCGTTGTAAACGATGTAGACTTCAATGTTCGTGTTCTTACATTCCTTATTCCAAGGATTTCTACAACGCTCCATCAACGCGCACCTCCAGTAGCAAACCACTGGCAAAACGTTCAGCATTTTGCTTTTTAAAAGTCTCTGTGAAACAGCACTTCTGCACTGTACAGAGAGATATGTTAAAATGAAAGCACAGGAAAACGCTAACTCTCACATTTGTAACTGAAGTTGCAGTTTCTTCAAAAATTTTATTCCAAACTCTTCTAACTCAACTCATTTGACAACTTGCTTAGATGCGGATTATTTCAGGAATTATCTTCTCCTTTGTTATCCTCAGCAATGCCACCGTCGGCTTAGTTATGAAAGGAGGTAAAGGGTTCGTTGGACTTCCAGGATTTATATACAGGGTTTTTCCTTCCCATTTTATACTTGGATTATGTGTATGCCCATAGACAAGCACATCAAAGCCTTTTTGCTTAACGATTTCCCGCATCTTTTTCATCCCAAATAATGCTCCAGGGTTGTGCATAACTCCTATGTTCCAATCAGAAACCTTGACAGAGTTCAGTTTCGGTAGTTTCCCACGGATTTCAGGTCCATCCATGTTTCCATAAACAGCCAAAACAGGTGCAAGATGCTCCAACTCGTCAATAACAGACATACCCACCAAGTCTCCAGCATGAACTATGAAGTCCACTTTTTCAAAAACCTCAAAAACCATTCGCGGAATCTCCCGAGCCCTGACAGGTACATGCGTATCTGCTATCAAGCCAACAGTCTTCATCAAACCAGACTCACGGAATCTAAGAAGGATCTGTGATCTCTGGCTAACCATTCAGACGTCCTCTTCAGCACTTTAAGAGCTTCTTTCTAAATAAAGAATCTTGCTGCGTATAATCATGTTAAATGCGGACTTAAGCCAGAACTCTATGGAAGTTTCAGATAGAAGTATTTCTCCCTCATCTCCTTCGCTATTATTCCGATCCCACACCATCTCCTGAGAGTTTCAAGAACGACGGCTTTATCAGGATTCCTAAGGTTAACATCTGGTTTCTCTCCGTCTCTTTTCTCTAAAACTTTAGAAACAAAGGTTCCAACTTCTTTAGCCGCTTCTTGTGAGGAAAAGGCTCCTTTAAGCCCACGTCTTTCCAATGTGACACTGAAGGACTCGCCCTTCCGGATTTTCTCGAGGAGAGGTTTTATAGTTTCACAAATCTGCATAACAATACTTCTAGGGGAGAAGATGAAGGATTTTTCGATGGGAACAACCCTAGATAAAGCAAAGATGTTTCTTTTCTCAAGTTCCTGCAGAAAAGCCTCCAGGTCTTCCACCCTACCTCTTATGACATCCCTAAAATCCGTCCGGTAGAAGTCTCCAAACTCTCTCATCTGTTCTAGCAGTTCCTTTTCTGCATAACGGTGAGAGGTCAAAACCACTTCCATATCGCGCAGAAAAGATGTTTCCGAGGATAAAGTTTGCTAGGAGAATTTTGAGACAAACTTGTTTCTCTTAATAAAGAACCTTAATTTCCGCGGCAAATCTGTTCTTACGCCTATTCCGTGGGAAGAACAGATTTCGAAGCGTTCCTTTTCTCCACTAACCACCGCCAACTTGCTATTCCAATAGGTGCGCTTTCATAGGAAGGAATGTGTGTTATTCTTTAGACAGGGGCAAATCTTCTTCTTAAAGTCTCCTTAATAGTTTCGATCCTTGCTTTTTCTTTCCATAGTTCTTGCCTCTGCTTTTCTTCTTTTATTCCTGTTTCTTTTTCCAATTGACTTAGGCGATTATACTCGTCGATGTTCTTGTTGGTTTCGTTTATGACTTGTTCAATCCAATCAAGTTTGTCTCCGAATTCATTTGCCGTGGTTACAAGTCTGAGTTTGTCGCCTATAACGAAGAGCTTTCTATCCCATAAATGTCTGCTTGATTTCCATGTCCGTTCAAAAATGTCTTGCCAAATGTGATCGGGTATAGAATCTAAGGGAAGATCAATTATGTAAGCGTTAGGAAAATAACGATCTCTCCTTATTGCAATCTTGTCAACATCGAACGGTCTCAAAAGTTCTACTTTTTTTACTATTTCTTTCATACCTAGTCCCAACTACTAATTGTTTTGTTACACACTTTAAAATTTCTATCCGTAAAGGCTTTGTATTAATGCGAGTCTAAAGATAGTCTAGGCTTGTAGAACGAAAGATTCATAATAGCATAGTCAAATCGTTTCACTGTAACATTTACTGATTGGAAATTCGATTTCAGAATAGTAATCTTCATTTCTTAAATCAAATATTCTATAATCAATGTGATAAGAAGAGGGGCGCAAAGATTGAAGACTGAGAACAAAAAAACTGTCGAATCATCGGAGAGTATTTCTCGAGAAGAACGGAAAAGAGAAGCAATTAAACCATTGTATCTAACTAGATATGAATAGATAATCGAAACCAAAAGATCTCTATTTGCTAGACTTCACAGTCTTAAAATTCCCCCCCACTAAACATTCTGCCTCTTGTGAAAGAATTTGACCCGGTCTGTTCTGTGGTGCCGATCCTGCTCACTGGCGGAACTGACGTTTCTTCAAAAGAAGGCAGCACGTGACATGACTTTCAATTAATGGTTGCAGATCTTCCTTTCGGAGAGATTTCGAACAGGGCTTGTGACATAGGGGGATAGTACTTTTATAGAAAACTTGGTGTCTGGAACACGCATTCTATTATGTTGTTGAAAAGTTTATTAACTGAACGTCTTTCGCGAGTGAAGTTATAAATACGTGTTTGAACGGTTTTTACTATTCTGCTCTAAAGGAGGTTTTGATATGCCGGCGATAGGGGTTGGTAGGATCTGTGTGAAACTGGCTGGTCGAGAGGCTGGAAAGAAATGCGTAATAATTGACATAATAGACAAAAACTTCGTGTTGATAACCGGTCCAAAAGAGGTGACGGGTGTGAAGAGGCGGAGGACAAATGTAAACCACATCGAGCCTCTTCGAAACAAAGTTAAAATTAAGCGAGGAGCATCCGATGAAGAGGTTATGGAAGCACTTAAGACTTCACACAAACTAGAAGAAATGGAGCAAAAGGTTAAGCCAGCTTTTGCTTCTGTTTAAACTATTATACTTCTAACCCTTTTTCTAAATTGTGGGAGTAGTATCTGATATGGCTAGAACAGTTGCTCCTTGGGAAATTGAGCTTAAATTGTTGGTGAAAGCTGAGGACAAAACAGATCCTCGCTACGGTTGTAAACCAGAAGAAAGACCAGCTGAACGTTACATAAAATTTGGCGTTATCAACCTTGACAAGCCAGCAGGCCCAACAAGCCATGAAGTGGCTGCTTGGGTTAAACGTATCTTAAAACTTCAGCGTGTCGGTCACGGCGGGACTCTAGAGGCTTAAACCGAGCCAGAGAAATCCCCACGTGACCGGTGTCTTACCGATAGCTCTAGAGGAATCTAGGAAGGTTGTTCAAGCCTTGCTTTTAAGTGGGAAAGAGTACGTCTGTCTAATGAGGCTTCATAGAGAAGCAAAAGAAGAACAAGTGAAAGAAGTCCTAAAAGAGTTTGAGGACACGATTTATCAGAGGCCTCCCGTACGAGCTTCGGTTAAACGTAGACTACGCACAAGAAAAATCTACCACATAGATTTTCTTGAAATGGATGGGCGAAACGTGCTTTTCAAGGTTGGATGTGAAGCGGGAACATATGTGCGCAAGTTATGCTTTGATATCGGTGAGGTTATGGGATGCGGAGCCCACATGCAAGAACTACGTAGAACCAGAGCTGGATCCTTCGCTGAAAACAGCGACATTGTAACATTGCATGATGTGGCTTACTGGTTTATGAAATGGCAAGAGCAAAAAGACGATGAAATTTTAAGAAAGTTTGTCCAACCTATGGAGAAGGCTTTGGATCTTGTTCCCAAAATTTACATTCGAGATTCTGCTGTGGACGCCATCTGTCATGGGGCAAGTTTGACCGCACCAGGTGTCTTATCCATTGAAACTGGAATAGACAGCGGATCAATGAGTTCGGTTTTCACCTTGAAAGGTGAAGCTGTGGCTTTGGCTAAGGCTGCTGCTTCCACTGAGGAGATTTTGGAAACGGAGCATGGTATTGTTGCTCAAACCATGAGGGTTTTGATGTCTAGAGGTACATATCCGAAACGTTGGAGAAGTGGCGAGACATAAATGCACAAGAAAGATGAAAGCCAAAACCACTATTTTACGGCGTTTCCCAAATCCAAGCTAAAGCTTGGAGTAATACACACATATTTTCGCAGGAGAACTTTCGAGTTTTTGACATCTTCAGGAGTTTTTTCTAAAAAACGTGTTGACTCAGGCACAAGACTTCTCATAGAGTCTATGGTTCTTCCTGAAAAGGGAAGTGTTCTAGATGTGGGATGCGGGTATGGCGCTGTTGGAATCGCAGCCGCCACTTTCAATCCTGATCTACACGTAATTATGGTTGAGGTGAATGAACGAGCTGTCTGGCTTGCAAAACAAAACATCAAAATCAACGGTGTCAACAACGCAGAAGTCAGACGCGGCAACCTATATGAACCAGTAAAAGACTTAACGTTCAACTGTGTTCTTTCTAATCCTCCTGTAAGCGCTGGAATGGAAACCGTCAAAGCAATAATTGTTGAAACACCGAAACACATGACGGACAAAGCTTTCTTCCAAATGGTTGTGAGGTCAAAGATCGGTGGAAAAAGACTGCGCATGCTTCTGGAATCAGTCTTTGGAAATGCTGAAATCCTCGCAAGGAAAAGTGGATACCGCGTTTTTATTTCAGAAAAACAATAAAGCAGGCGGTTAACATTTGATTATGGCGATGCCGGGGTCTCCTAGTCAGGTAGGGAGCAGGCCTGGAGACACTTAAAAGGTTGAGGTGCCTAAAAGCCTGTGGCCTCTCGGGGCCGCGTGGGTTCAAATCCCACTCCCGGCGCCATTATCATTGTTTCGGACAAACCCTAGCGGTGCTGGTTACTTCGGTTTTCTGAATATCTTTCCGTTTTCAAAGGCACATACATATTCAAATCCGGCTTCAATCAGTTTGCAAGTCTCTTCTAAAGTCCAAGCAACCTTCGAGACGTATTCCTCTTCACTAAAGTCGACAAGCTGAGTGTAAACCAAAGTGTTCTTTATGTTCTTGTGGCCTAGCACTCTCATGACGTGCAAGATGTCCTTGGTCTTATGATATTCCATAGTCGCCTTCCAATGTCGAAAGGTGTGAAAAGTTATCCTGAGAATTCGAGGATTTTTTATTAAGCCAGCTATTCTTTTTCGGCTATATTGAAAGGTTCTTCGTATTTCTTTGGCAACTCAGTTAGTCTCTCGATGAGTCTTTTCGAAACTTTCAAGATTCTCGGGTTACTGAGCTTTTCTGGCTTCGTCTAATAGTATTGTTAACCTTGTCAATATCTATCCACTGAATATTCCAAGCTTCTCCGCAACGAGCACCTGTTTCTTTGAGAAGTTGAAGAAACGTTCCAGTCTTCTGCCCGCATCCAGCAATCAGTTGATCCAGCTCGGCTTCTGTTGGTATGAATGGTAACGTGTTAACACGTCTATACCTCGGTGGTTGCCGTGTTCCTCCAACAAAGTTGAGGTAATTGCTATAGCATTCGACAGCTAATTCTTTTCGACCTTCACTCCACGTTCTCTGTTTTGCTATTGTCTCTTTGACTGATTCTGGATCATTCAGGTATGCTCCTCTGCTGACCATCTGCTTAATCAGCTTGACTCGACTTAGGATTGTTGACTCAGCGTATCCTTGCTTCTTCAGTCAAAAGGTATATTCCACGACTTTGCCTTTCAGCTCCTCTTTCGAAAGTTTTGTGGCCCCCGCAAGCCTATTTTTTGGCGGTTCCATCTTAGCCAAGTTTTTCGACTCCGACTTGGGAGCGCATATTTGACGTTCCCTACTATTGAGGAGAAATTTATTTATAGTTTTCCCTGTAACTGAGAATCTATGAGAACATATATCTTTACGAGCCGTGAGCGACGGATCCTGGAAGCCTACCTCACCAAAACCGACGTTGATAAAATCGAGGTGTCCAAGATCATGCATCGAATCAGAAAATTCAAGACTCTGTTTGATGATGTCTACCTTTACCTTCGGGTCAGAAAAACGATGGTCACATGAACGACACAAGTAACGCTGAACCGTACATCCTCTCACGGATCGCGTTCCATCCGCGCGCGCGGGTGCCGGAACTTGAGCGTTAACCATATGAAAATGTTGTCGAAGCCGTGTAGTTGCATGGGCATAGCAGAATCCGTTATAAGTATCGCGAGTTGCAGAAAAAGATAGACATGCACACGTGAAGCTAACCCAACTTGGTTGAACATACTTTTTTTTATTAATTCCTTCCTTCTAATCATAAGATTCTTTCCCGAAAACCATTTATATCACATGAAACTGAACGACTGTAATTGATTCATAGGGCGAATACTGCTTTAGCTTTACGTGTTAAAGTCTGTTCCACGAACTCGAATTATTTGAAACAGAATAGCATTGGAAAGATACACTAGAATTAGCTTCCACAAAGCTTATTTTGTAAATCATATGAATCAAGCCTGAGAAAGGAGAAAAGCATTTCATGAACAAATGTGAAGTATTATCTTTCTTGCTGTTGATTCTATTTGCACCGTTAATATTAATGACACTTGACGCATATGCGACAGCCGTAGTCTGGACAGATAAGGCTGACTATGCGAATTGGGAGACTGCCACGATCTATGGTTCAGGATTCAGTCCGAACACCAACGTAGACTTAACAATAACTAGACCTGACAGTGGTGTTGACACTGGTTCGACGACGTCGGACGCTTTCGGAAGTTTCACCTACTATTACGTGTTGAACGGGATGGTTGGAACATACACTGTGACTGCGACGGATGGAACGAACACGGCAAGCACGACGTTCACAGAATCTGACCACGTTGACTGGGTGCATGGGCGCGACGATACGGATAATAATGGCGTGGTTGATATACCGATGGTCACCTGGCACACCGGTGCCATCAACGCGCAGAATAGCATATTGACTGAGGGCAATATAGTTCCTCCCTATCCCACGAATGTTCCGGGTCACGTCAACTATAGGGCGATCATCGAGGATAAAAATTTGGGCCCCGGAACCTACGAGCTGACAATACAGTATGAATTCACAAAAGGCGGTAAAGTAGCTTTTGATTTCCTGACAACCAATTATGGAATAACAGATTCAAACCTCGATGATCAACTTCCTGGCTGGGCCGATTCATCAAAAATCAACTCCTTGGTAACCACAGGTCCTTCTACGGCTACATTTCCGAATGACGGCTTCTCACTGCCCCCAAGCCTTGGAGATGGAACTGTAGCACTCCGACAAAGTGCACACGATACAGTGTTCGCCGCGCTCAACCCGCGCAAAATGAAACTCTACGGCGCCACAATAACTGGCATTACTCAAGGGTCTCATAGCGGTCTCATTACTGGTGACAGTGATGCCACGGTGGCGATAACGTTTACCAAGTCAACAGATGAGACTTGGCCAATAATCGCAACATGGGGCGGTCATCTTGGAATTGGAGCAGCGCCCCCTGCGGGTTACGGAGCTGGCAATGGTGCAGGAAGCGTGTCTGGAGCACCATTCCATATGTCGCTAGGCAGCCTCGTGAACACACAAACCGGCAAGACGATCATCAAAGGTAAAAGGGATCTAGCCGTCCAAATTGGCGCGATCACACCTCCACCCGGCACTGGCAACATAGTCGTGGAGAAGATCACACTGGGCGGAGTTGACACCTTCGACTTTGTTGGAGCAGACACGACGCTGCCGTCAGGTTTCAGCAGCTTCTCCATAACTATAGTGACTCCAGGAGTTGCAGTAAGCACGGGGTTCACCAACGTCAACCCAGGCACCTACAAGGTTACTGAGCAGGCTCTCGCTGGTTGGGACCTCACCGGCATCACCATAATCGACCCAGACGACGGAAGCAGCTACACCGGTTCCACCGCCACCCTCGACATCGACTCAGGTGAGATTGTCACTGTTACTTTCACTAATACTAAGCGTGGTAAGATCATTGTTGACAAGATCACTGTTCCTGCTTCTGATCCTCAGAGCTTTGACTTCTTAGTGACAGGTCCAAGTTACAGCGATTCTTTCAGTTTGACTGATGTGGCTGCTCCTTATGATAGTGGGTGGATTAAGCCTGGCAACTATGCTGTTTCTGAAACAGTGCCTGCGGGCTGGGTTCTCACGAGTGCTGTCTGCAGCGATGGCAGTCCAGTAAACAACATTATACTCGACCCAGGAGAAACTGTCATTGTCACCTTCACAGATGAGCGTGCGCTACCTGGGAAGGCTTCCATAGGGGACCTTGTTTGGAAGGACCTTGACGGCGACGGCCTTCAGGACACTGGAGAACCAGGCTTTCAAGGTGTGACTGTAGAACTGTATACCAGCACGCATACCCTCGGTGGCACCACCACAACCGATGTAAGCGGCTCATACAGCTTCACCAACCTTGATCTTGGAAACTACTACCTGAAGTTCTATGCTCCATCCGGCTATGTTTTCAGTCCCCAAGACCAGGGCACAGATGACGCCAAGGACAGCGACGCAAACCCCTCCACGGGGCAGACCGCCGTCACCACCCTCACTTCCGGTGAAACCGATAACACTTGGGACGCCGGCATGTATGAGGCGTCACCACCTCCTCAGAAGGCTTCCATAGGGGATTTCGTCTGGGAGGATGTTGACGGCAATGGTATTCAGGACGTTGGAGAAACAGGTATTCAGGGCGTAACTGTGAAGCTGTATGACAGTGGGGACAACTTGGTTGCCACCACTACAACCTCCGCAGATGGTTCCTACGGCTTCACCAACTTAAATCCCGGCGACTACTACCTAGAGCTTATTCCGCCGACTGGATATATTTTCACTCTCAAAGACCAGGGACTTGATGACATTAGAGATAGCGATGTGGATCCTTCCACAGGTAAGACGATCGTTTTCACCCTTGGATCGGGCATGTATGATAGAACTTGGGATGTAGGGCTTTATAAGACACCACCAGCCCCAATCGGGGGAGTTTGGATTCCAATAAACAAGTTCGAACTGTTGGCTCCATGGGTAGGTCTAATTTCACTAATATCCGCAACTACAACATCAACTGTGTATATCAAACGTAAGATCAAACGTAAGAAGAAACAAAATTAGACTTTTTCCACTCATTACAACAATGCTAAAAATAGGAGCAGAGGACCTTCCAGAATTCCGTAACTCACCGCGAGTTCAAATCCCGCCCCCACGCGTCAAACAAGTTTCGTGGTAAATTTAAACGTATGTCTAGATCTAACTCCCGGCGCCAACAATGTTGAATGGAACAGACCCCGTGGTCTCCTATTTCCGTTTTCTAATAATCTTTCCTCTCTCTACGTCCTTGACGCACTCGAACCCGGCTTCCACCAGCTTGTGCGCGCTAAAGAGGCGTGTCATTTTTTGGAAAAAAGACTGATTTCAACATTCGGTTGCTATTAGGCTCCAAATATGCCATCTCAGACACTGTTTTTCCGGCGCCAAGCTTTTTCTGCGGTTGATAGGCTTCTTGAGCACGTTGAGGGTCGCAAGCATGTAATCTCATCTTGCGTACCATATGCCTAGTTGATGATAAATGCACGTTTAGATCATAGAAACTGCATTGTGCTAAGTGCCTAACAGATATTTGAGAGCAGTTTTAGCAACTTTAGATCTTTTTGAATCATTGAGCCATGACTTAAGAATGCCTTGAACTTCTGGGTGTCTACGTGCCAAATAAAGTAGAGCCGAAGCCGCAGACCGCCATACGTATCTTCTTTCATCTGTGGCAAGCCTAGTCAACATTTTGATGCCTTCATGCCAGTTCTTGCTGCCTCCATAAGATGCAAACGCCATAGCTACATTCCAAAGAGTACCTTCATTTCTTCGATTCGCCCATCTTTGCAAATACTTCAAGGTAAAGTTTGGATAGCAACGAAGTAAGCCGTCTCCTATAGCGTAAGGTCCCAGATTTTTCCTTACGTAAGCGGTTTTATCAGAAAGGAGCAGTTCAAGCAGGCGAATTAGAGGTTCTGCCCATTCTTCCTTTCTCAGATTTCCAGCACTTCGCACTGCAATTGCAACGCACCTCCTTAGGTTGGCTGAAGAACCTGTGC
>Ga0209636_10001245_pt1 | contig 25450 bp, 22 predicted proteins | sample DeeMarSWOR152_54_FD_187464 | JGI IMG/M metagenome (GOLD analysis project Ga0209636, IMG submission 187464) | Marine sediment microbial communities from White Oak River estuary, North Carolina - WOR-1-52-54 (SPAdes) (version 2) | ecosystem: Environmental > Aquatic > Marine > Intertidal zone >...
TCCTCATCCCCGTTCTTTTCTTCGGGGCTGAATTCCAGATGAAGGTCATCAAGGGCGAGGATGATTTGCCTGAAAAATTCTGCACCATCTGGAAAAGCGGAGATTACCTCGTATCCAATGGAAAAAATCTGGCCCTTATCGGAGGAGTCAAGAGGTATTTAAAAACTTCCACCAACTACCCCACGGCTGATGTACTGGGATGCGTCATCAGCCTGGCTCCAGCCGGAAAAAAATTGGGAAGCGACCTGATTGTCGGTGCTCCGGTCCTAAGAATCAAGGATAAAAAGGAAGATGTGTTTTACAGCTCAGTCAAACCCGTTAAAGAAAACAGCCAAGACGGAGCCTTCACTGTAGAAGCCATGGCCTATTTTCAAGGGAAAAAAGGAATAAAAGCCAACGTCCAAACTCGCTACCGTTTTTTCCCAGAGGAGGCAAGGATCGATATCACATCGACATTGACAAATACAGGCAAAAAGGAGATTGAGGACCTGGATTATAATATTTATTTCAATGCGCTTCACTCGTACTCCTTCAGACCCTTTCATAGAGAAGACCATCCGGACTTGAATTTCAGGGTTTACCAGAAAAAAGGCCATTATTTATGCTGGATTAACATGAATCCCTCACTCGATGAAGAAGAGCATACTCCGGATTCCCTGGCTCCTGGAGAGGTCTTCGAGACCAATCACATCTTGCTGGTGGAGACTCAACACGATGAGATTCTCCATAAAATCTACAAAATTTTGAATATCGAACCTAAAACCGCATCCATTCATTTTAAAGGCCTCAACGGAGACCTGGCGGAAATTATCATCCGTGATGCGTTTTCCTCTTCTGTCTTCTTCCGTTCTTTTCTTGAAGATCCCATAATACTCGATATTCCCCTTCCTGAAGGCACGTATCGGATCAGAGCCAACTTTTTCCCCGCGGTACAGGAGAGACTGATTGCTGTTAAAGAAGGAGAAGAAAACACTTTCATTCTTCGAGATTCTCTTCTCGGAAAAGTAGAAGTGAAGATTCAAAACAGCGACGGAGAATTCGTCCCGGGCAAAGTCACGTTTATCGGCCTTGCACCCACTCCAACGCCCTATTTTGAACCTGAAAATCCGGTTGAAACAGGGAGGAATTGGGAATCATTCAAGAATTCTGTTTTCCCTGAAGAGAGTGAGCTTGAAGTCAAACTGCCGGTCGGGACCTATCTCGCATATGCATCCAGAGGGCCTGAATACTCCATGGACAAAAAAGTAATTGAAGTCTTGGAGGACGAACCGCTCGAACTGACTTTCCGTATAGACAAAGTGGTGAAGACGCCGAACCTCATCTCCATCGACCCGCATATGCACACCAGTCACTCGGATGGGAGGATGGGAATCGCGGAACGTCTAAGATCTGTTATCGCCGAAGGCGTGGATGTGGCTGTGGCATGTGACCACAACACGATAACGGATTATTATCCCACACTCAAGAAACTCCGCTTGAATAAATATCTGGCCGTGATCCCCGGGAACGAAGTGACCATCTCCGGCATGATCCACTATAACACTTATCCACTGAAACACAGACCCGAAGAAGACGGCAACGGGGCCATCTCCCCCCTTTCTGAAGAGGTCACTCCTCTGTTTGAAGCCAGCCGCCAAAAAGACCCGGGCATTATTCTTCAGGTCAACCATCCCCGGGCAGGAACACTCGGGTATTTCAACAACTACCAGCTTGACCTGGAATCCGCTGCCACGGTGCTAGAGAATTTCAATGCGTCCTTTGATATTCTGGAAATCATGAACGGTCCCTACTACTACTCCTCTAACTTCGCAGCCATCGAGGACTGGCTCCATCTCCTGAACCGCGGTCACTATTATCCCCTCATCGGCTCATCCGATTCGCATGGAATTGACATGGGTGAGCCAGGATACTCCCGCACATATGTCTCTTATGAGGGGGAAGAAAGCGACAGCCTGGATAGGAATGCCTTATTCAGGGCCATACGAAAAGGGCAGTCCTTTTTAACGAACGGCCCCCTGATCGAGTTTAAAGTCAACAATCACTACACCTCAGGCGATACTCTGACCGCAACAGACGGAAGAGTCGATGTCTCTATTAAAGCCTGGAGCGCGCCCTGGATCGCGGTGGACGAGGTGAGGCTGATCGTGAACGGGGAAAGGAGAATAATCTTTCCTGTTCAGACGAAAAAGGAGGTCATCCAGAAGTTTTCGCTGCCTCCATTAGGAATTTCATTGGAAGAGGATTCCTATATTGTTGTAGAGATCCTGGGCAAAGAGTCTCTCTTTCCTGTGCTCCAGCGAGCATCCAGGAGCGGTTATTCCGCAAATGCCGCTCTTCCCTATGCGCTGACAAATCCAGTCTTTGTCGATGTCGACGGGAACGGCAAATTTGACCCTCCTCTGCCTGAAAAACTCAAGCCAATCTCCGATACTGGCGCCCCAAAAAAAATAATATCCCGGTATTGACAAGAGAAAATCGAAATTTGACTGAATGAAAAGCATTCCTGACGCTCAAACTTCATCCACTCTCAGAACTCATGAGGGAGCCTCTAGAACCAGGACCATTGTCTTTATCCTCGAAATCGGACTCATTCTTGCCATTCTTATTGCGTGGCTGAGTTCCGAGTCCATCCGGCAAAGCAAAAGTTTGTGGATTCTCTTTTTCTACAATTTTCCTTCGCAATTCTTGATCGCAATAGTTCCCCATGAGCCCGTTTTTCTCTACTTCAGCAAATTTTATTCACCTTTGAGCGTGACCTTTGTGGCCATAGTCGGCACATCACTGGCAGAGGTTCTCAACTATTCTGTATTCAAATACGTCGGAGATCTAAAACCTGTCAAAAACGTACACACCAGCAAAATGGTGAATAGATTGATCATCCTCTTCAATAAAGCCCCTTTCGCCGCTCTCCTTATCGCCGGATTCACGCCTGTGCCTTTTTATCCTTTCCGTTTTCTGGTCGTCCTCGCTCGCTATCCCCTGTTCAAATATATTCTTGCTATTTTCCTGTCCAGAACTCCCCGCTTCTATCTTCTTGCACTCTTCGGCTATACCATTAAAATTCCAGATTATTTGCTGCCAATTATTTTCATCATACTCACCATACCCTTTAGCTATCCAATGATTAGAAGCTTTTTAAAAAGTAAAAGAGATAAAAAAGATGGCTCTTAAAGCGTTGGTCACCGGGGGCACTGGCTTTATCGGAAGCCACCTCGTTCAAACACTGGTTTCAAAGAACTGGGATGTCACCTGTCTCGTCCGACCGACGAGCCGGACAGGCCTTCTCAAAAAATTCCCTGTGAATTTTATCGTTCAGGGGACGAATAACCAGAGAATCCTGGAAAGTGCTGTCAAAGGTCAAGATTATATCTTTCATCTGGCCGGGAGAATCCGTCCCGCCAGCCGTGCGACCTACGATGAAGCGAATCATCAACTGACCAGAAATCTGGTCGAGGCATGCCTCAGCCAAAATCCCGGAATCAGCCGCTTTGTCTATGTCTCTTCGATCGCCGCAGCCGGACCCTCCTTTACAGGCCAATACTCAGTCGAAAGCCAGACTCCCTCTCCCACCTCTGAGTACGGGCGCACCAAGCTCAAAGGAGAAATGGCCGTCCGAGACGCATGGGATTCCATCCCCGCAACCATCATCCGCCCTCCCAATGTCTACGGACCCAGGCAGCAGGAAACCGAGATTCTGATAAAATTGATCAGCAAAAGAATTGTTCCCATCCTGAAAGAAAGAGGGGAGACGACCAGCCTCATCTACGTCAGGGACCTTGTGGAAGGTATTATCCAGGCTGCTCTCTCGCCCAAAACTCAAAAGCAAATCTATTATTTGACGGACGGAAAAGGATACTCGTGGCGGGAATTAATCCTGACCATAAAAAAACATGCCCTGGGAAATTCTCTCTTTTTTCCACTCTACGAGGAAGCCATCTTCTTCGCAGCCTTATTGACCGATGTTGTCATGGCCACAGGGCTCGTGAGGGTCTTTTTCGGACGGAAGGTCTGGCGCTCTATGATTCAAACGCCCTGGCTTTTCTCCACTTCCAAGGCAGAAAAAGAGTTCGGATTCCACACCAATTACACACTGGAAGAGGGAATCAAAGAAACAGTGAGTTACTATGGGGTCGCGTCTTAACATTTAACATTCCTCAAAGAATTATTAGTCTAAAAACAAAGTAAAGGGATCGCATCTCAACATTCGACATTTCAACATCTTCGCTTTTTTCCAAAACTGGACATCAAGAAAAGGTCCTCTAGATCACTAGTTGTTTGAAAAATGTCAACTGTTGAGATGCGACACCCCATATTTTGACTTAAACAGAGTGAGATGCTATAAGTTACGAGTAAGTATCTCAAAGCTAAAATGAATAAAAACATCTTTTCTCCTGAGGAAGTCACCTGCATTGTCAACCCTACCGCAGCCCGCAACAAGTGGAAGAGAAGGAAGAGACTCAGGGAATACATAAAGAAAAGCCTGCAGTGCGAGATCATCGATATTTATTTGGAAAAGGAAAACATCATTGAAACGGCCAGAAAACAAAGTCTGGAGCGTAAAATCATAGTGGCTGCCGGTGGAGATGGAACCATCGCTCACATCATTCAAGGCGTCATCGATAGCGGACGAGCCGATGAAACCTGTCTCGGCATCATTACCTTCGGCAGTGGAAACGCTTTCCGAAAATCCCTTGGTATCCCGAAAAATGCGAAAAGAGCCTTAAAAATTATTTTTAAAGGAAAGACAAGGAAGATCGATTTGATCGACATTGAGGGAAAAATGGCTGGTTTTGCCAGCATAGGCGCTACGGCCAGAGTGAGCCAGAAAAAAATTCAGCATAAAATTCATGGACTTCTCGGTCACCTCCTGGCTTCAAGGATTATGGTCAATTTACCTAGAAATGATTATGAAATCGACCTCTACGATGGAGTCACAGATAGTGGAGAGCATTTTGAAAAAAAATCATTGAATTTACGCCTTTTTGAATGTGTCGTAGGAAAAACGAGGTACTTCGGTTACAGCTGGAAAGCCGCCCCTCAAGCCAGGATAGATGATGGGTATCTGGACATTACTCTCTTCGAAACAGGCTGGTTGAAATACCTCATCAGTTTTCCTCTCAACTACCTTGGTCTTTTTCAGAGAACACAAAAGCATTTCAAAGCGAAAAAACTCGTCATCCGGGGCAAGGACCTCCCGGTGCAGTATAACGGAGAATTTCTCGGTCAAAAGGATGAAATCACTTTTAAGATACGCCAGCAAGCCCTGAACATAATCAGCTAATGGGGTCGCGTCTTAACATTTAACATTTAAATATCTTGTCTCACTTCCCAAATTGGACATTATGGAGAGACCCTTCTAGTCTAATTGTTCTTTGTCTTTGTGAAATGTTATATGTTAAGACGCGACCCCTCCAGGGCGACCCCTCCAGGGATGATTATTGTCTGGCTTTGGCCACAATTTTCTTCACGTCTTCGAACATTGTCGGCGCATGGTAGACAAAGCCATCCTTAATCGTCCACTTAACCCCGCCTCTGCGAATCAGCCTGTCATCTTTCAAGTCCTGAACGCCCGTCGGGTACAGATACTTGAAGTTTTCCAGCGGATTTTCATCCACAAGAATAAGGTCGGCCAGGTAGCCTTGACGGATTCGGCCCAGCTTATCTTCCATCCCCAAGATTTTGGCATTATTGCCCGTGGCGTGCATGATGACATCGATCGGATGAAACCCGGCCTCTTGATGAAGTTCCAGCTCCCGGATGAGGCTGAATCCATAAAGCATGTAAATGTATCCGGCATCCTCGCCAACGCCGACAACTCCACCCATGTCGGCAAACTTCCAAACCGCCTGCATCCAGATCCTATAATTTTCTCGCCAGAAAACCTCGTCAGTCGTGCTCCAGTTCCAGTGATAGGATCCATGAAAGGCCGGATTGGGATTGAAGTATTCCTCCAGAGCCGGATGCAGATAATCCTTGAACCAGGGCTGACCCAGTGCACGAAGCAGGTCACGATTGGCCTCGTAGATGACAAAGGTCGGACACCAGGCCACTCCCTTCTCAACTAATGTCTGAAGCACTGTTGAAAGCTTCTCCGGGTCAGCTTCCCGCCAGAGTCGACCGGCATAACGGAAACGGTCAACTTCATTATTGTAATTGTACCAGTGGGGAAACTTCTGCGAGCCGCGGAGAGCTGCATCAGGCACGCCATACCAGTGTTCAATGGAAGTAACACCAAAAGCCGCATCATCCCAGGCGTCTATTTCCTCCACGCCCACATGATGAGCCACTCTGAATCCCAGCTTGTGCGCCTCATCCATTACAGCTTCCATGATATCGCGGTCCATTCCAAAGATCTTCACACCGTCTCCACCACGTTTTTTTATCTCCTGGACACTTCTTCTGGCTTCTTCAGGGGTTCTTCCCCCGGCTATCATGTAGAGGAATATCCGGGGAGCGGCCATCAATCCTTCCTGGCTTTTTTTTCGCTCTTCGATGGTTTTTCCGATGTTGCTTCCCACATCCCGAACTGTGGTTATACCGCAGGAGAGCCAGAGTTTGTACAGATATTCGAAAGGAAGGGGCTGGCCCGCACGGCTGTCATGGATATGGCCATGCAGGTTGATGAGCCCTGGAAGAAGATACATGCCTGCTCCGTCGATCACGTGTTCTTCCTTCTGGTAGGGATTCCCACTCCTGGCTGCCCCGCGGACAGACTGAATCCTGTTTCCCTCGATGATGACATCATTTGGCCCTCTGGGCGGAGTTCCTTTGCCGTCGATAATGATAACATTCCTGATGACCAGCCTGTCATAGCGTTTCCCGTTTTCCACACCTCTTGTCTGCCCGTCCAGTCCTTGAAAGAGTAAAAGGCAGAACAAAACGACTAATATGACTTTACAAGATTTTTTCACGTTCTCCTCCTTCTGAGAGATTCATTTTTTTCACCCCATTAAATCACACTTTCATGGGGTGACAACATCCCTCTAAATTTCGTATATTCTCAGTGAAAAAAATGCGAGTCTATCCATTAATACTAAATATCTCAGGCCGGGTCTATAAAAAATAGAAAAAAAATGGTAGTGTTACGAGACATGGTCAAAAGAAAAATTCAGCTTTCTTTTCTTCTCCTCTTTATGGCCGGACACGTTTTCGTGTATTCATTCGACCTTGAGACATTCGGGTATTATGAGAACCGGTTTTTTATACTGAGCCGCGGCAAGTTGAGCTTGCAAAATATCAGCGAAAATTTTTCCCTTGGCGATTACAACCGACTCCGTCTTCAATTCAGGTCTTCGGTATCAGAGAACATCTCCTTGAATCTCGCGGTGGATCTCTTCACCTTTCACGGGATTATCCGCAGCCCTCTGGGAGTGTATGAAAACCCTGAACAATCAGATGCAACGCATACTCAGCTGGATAGAGCGTATATCGATCTCTATTTTCCTGGATTCGACATCACTGTCGGAAAACAGAGAGTCGCCATGGGCGTCTCCTATCTCTGGGCGCCGCTGGACCTGTTCAACAGGGTGAATATCTTCGATCCCGCTGAGGAAAAGCCCGGAGTGAATGCCGTCAAGGTTTATATCCCCATCGGGAAAACATCAAGCCTCAGCGGCGTTTTTTCACCGGAAGACAATTTTAATTCTTCAAAGTCTGGCCTCAGAGCACAAACCCAGTTTGCGGGCATTGATGCGGCTTTAACCCTTATCCACTGGGGCCGGCAAAACCAGACCATTTACGGAATTGACCTCCGCGGTGAAAACTTCATCGGCTGGTGGGTAGAAGGAGGATATTTTTCATCTCCCGCGGAGAAGAACATGAAACTTGTTGTCGGATTCGATTACACTTTTCCCTTTAAAACGGGCATCTACTGGCTCAACGAATTCTTCTACGACGAGAGCGGGGAAAAAGACAGCGCCCAGTATGATTTCGACAGGCTTTTGACCGGGGAGAGCTTTACACTCGCTCGAGAATATTATTTTTCCTCTCTGCGGTTTCCTTTAAGTGGTTTTCTCTCGTTAAGCACAACCTATATCGGGAACTGGACGGATGGCTCATACATCCTCAGTCCTGGTCTCAATTACGAGATCACACAAAATGCCACCATAACGACCGGCATATTCTTTTTCATGGGTAAAGAGGGAGGAGAATTTAGCCAGGAAGGGGCAAATGATGTATTCTATATCTGGTTTAAAATAAATTTCTAACTATTGGAGCGCGGCATGTCTATAGCTAAACTCGAAAACATCCACAAAGTTTATCATATCGGAAAAATCGATTTCCCTGCCCTGAGAGGAATATCTTTCTCTGTCGAAGAAGGCGAATTTCTCTCGATTGCCGGTCCTTCGGGCTCGGGGAAAACCACTGTCCTCAACCTCGTCGGGTGTTTGGATAAACCCAGCCGCGGAAATATCTTCCTGGATGACAAGGACATCACAGCCCTTCCCACTTCCAAACTGGCGGATGTGAGACGGAAGAATATCGGATTCGTTTTTCAGACTTTTAACCTGATCCCTGTCTTGACAGCCATGGAGAACGTGGAATTCCCGTTGATCCTAGAAGGCCGGCACGAATCCAAGGAACGCCGGCACCTGGTTGAAGAAATTTTGACGGAGGTCGGATTGCAAGATTTTATTCACCGCCGGCCCAACGAGATGAGCGGAGGCCAGCAGCAGAGAGTGGCTGTTGCCCGGGCGCTCGTTAAAAAACCCAAACTCATACTGGCCGACGAGCCGACCGCCAACCTGGATTCTGTGACAGGAGAAGAAATTCTCCAGCTCATGCTCGAACTGAACCAGAAGACATCCACCACTTTTATCTTCTCCACTCACGACAAGATGGTCATGGATTTCGCCCGCCGGATCATCAGGCTCCGCGACGGGAAGATCGAGTCTGACCAGAAGGCCAACGCACAATGAAGATGCTGCTCAAGCTTGCGTTCCGGAACGTCTTCCGTTACAGAAGACGGACGGTCATCACTTTCTCTGCTATTTCCTATGGCCTCGGCCTGATGGCTTTGGGAATCTGCCTTTATAACGGAGTCAACACACACGCCATGGACAGCATCATCAACAACCAGACCGCCCATCTCAAGATCCTGGCTCCCGGATACTTCGAAGAAAAAGATGAGGTGCCTCTTGAATTCACCATCGACGAACCCCAGAAAATAAAAAGCCTGCTGAAGGAGAATATGGAGATTCAGGGCATCGAGAGCCGTATCCTCTTCCAGGCCAGCATCATTTCCGGGATGGATGAGCTTCCCTGCCTGGGAGTGGCCATCGAGCCTGAAGTCGATCCCCTGGTGTTCAAGATCAAAGACTCTATAACAGACGGAAGCTTCCTGGAACCTTCAGAGGCGGGGATCATCCTGGGCAGTGGTTTGGCCCGGGACCTGGGCCTTCAAGTCGGAGACGAAATTGTATTGAGGATGTTTCTCTCCACAGAAGATTTCATCTGGAATGCGCTCGATATGGAAATCACGGGAATCGCCAAAACCGAAAATCCGACGGTCAACCGGATGACCGTTTTCATCCCCCTTTCACTCGCCCAGGAAGCCTTGAGCCTGGATAAAAGAATCACTGAGATCGCCATCCGGATTAAAGATAAGAATCAGCTTCTAGACGTCAAAGACTCCATCCAGAGGAGTTTGGCCGCCTTGGATACAGATTATGAAGTCGTGAGCTACAAGGAATACGCCTCTGACTTCATCGAACTGATGAAGATGAGAAGCCGCGTTCAGGTCCTCATTCCTCTGATGATGATACTGATCGCCTCCCTGGGAATTGTGAACACCATGCTCATGGCCGTCCTGGAGCGGACACGCGAGATCGGCATGCTGGCCGCGATGGGCATGCGGAAAATGGAAGTCATGCTGGTCTTTATCTTCGAGGGCGCAATCATCGGCCTTTTTGGCTCACTAGCCGCCTGCGTCATCGGAGGCCTGGGAGGCTGGTACCTGGAAACCAAAGGATTCAGAATGGCTTTTTTGGGAAAGGAGATAACCGACAAGCTGTTGTCCTTTCTCCCCATGGAAGTGTTCTACGGGGATTTGACAGCGGGGACACTGCTTTTTACTCTTATCTTAGGAACTGTTATCTCGATCTTAGCCAGTCTTTATCCGGCCTATAAGGCCGTCAAACTCGACCCGATTCAGGCACTGAGGCACGTGGGATGAAGAAACTCATTAAATTAGCCTGGCGGAATATCTGGAGAAACTGGCGCCGGACAGTACTCAGCTCCCTGGCTGTCGCTTTTGGAATGATCTCCATCATCTTTGCAAACAGCTATATCAAAGGCATGACCGAAAGTGTCTATAAAAACTTGATCGAGACAGAGACCGGGCATGTGAAAATCGCCTCCAAAGAGTACTTGAGGCTGGACCGGATTATACCCAAGGAGCATCTCGTCTATAACACTCAAGAAATTGAAACTGGCATTTCCTCTCTTCCGGGGATATCTGCCATAACAGAAAAGATCAAATTCTATCTCATCCTCTCTTCTGAAGACGAAAACGAGCCCTGCTTGGGCATCGGTATCAACCCGGAGCAGGAGACAAACTTTTTTGACCTGAGACAGTATCTGATCCAGGGAAGTTACTTTCAGGGATCAGCGGCAGAAATGCTCATCGGCGATGGATTGGCTCAAAAATTGGGAGCCGGACTCGGCGATGAGCTTCTGGCTGTGACCACAGATATTAACTACTCCACCTATGCCTTGACTTTCACGGTAGCCGGGATCTTTAAGACTGGATTTACCTTCATGGACAAAAACTTTTTTTACATCCCTATCGAAAAAGCCCAGGAGCTGCTCGATTGTCCCGGAGCCGCCCATGAAATCCTCCTGTGGCTCGAGGATGCAGAGAAAGCTCCGGAAATCTCTTCTGAGATCCTGACCATCCTCAAAGAGAAAGGGCTGGAGGAGACGCTCACCGCAGTCCCCTGGCAGGACAATTTTTTCATTGCATACATGCCGTTCGCGAGCTTTGTTTTCGGCGGCATCCTGCTGATCATCATGCTTATCGCCGCCCTGGTCATCCTGAACACCATGCTCATGGCAGTGCTCGAAAGAACTCACGAGATCGGGATCATCAAATCCATGGGAATGAGAAATAGAGGAGTGGTGGGACTGATCTTGATCGAATCGACGTACATAGGCCTTCTGGGCGTGCTCATCGGCGGGACGATCGGCAGCGGTCTGACGCTGCTCGCCCAGAACACCGGATTGGATTTTACAAAGATGATGGAAAAAATGGAATTCGAAATCGCTCTCTGGTCAGGTGTCCTCTATCCCAAATTCACCCTGGGGATTCTTCTTGGCGCAGTGGTGTTCACCCTGGTGACGACACTCCTCGCCGCCTTTTACCCGGCCCGGAAGGCTGCACGGATGGAGCCGGTGGAGGCTCTGCGAACAAGCATGAAATGATAGAACACAATATTTGAATCCAAAAGAAAAGGAAGAAATTAACATGAAATTCAGGGAGAGAAGAAGGGCAGTCATGACTCATTTCTTTTTGGTTAGCATGGTGATCCTCACTTTGATTCCCAATCGCTCACCCGGCCAGGAGCTGACCGCCGAGGCTATTCTGGCCCGGATAGACGATAACATGGTCTACAAAACTGCCTACTCCGAGATCGACATGATCATCACTATCGGTAAAAGGGTTATCGAGAAGAAACTCATCAGTTACTCAGAGGGAATCGAAAAATCCTTCGTCGAATTCCTGAGCCCGGCCAGGGACCGGGGAACAAAAATGCTGAAGGTCGGGAAAGTCCTTAAGATCTATTTTCCCTCAGCCGAAAGGGTGATGCGCCTCTCCGGCCACATGCTCAAGCAGAGCATGATGGGATCAGACTTCTCTTATGAAGACATGATGGAGACAGCCGAAGAGCTGAAAGAAGAATACGAGGTCAAGCTCCTCGGAGAAGAAATCTTTAACGATGTTCCCTGCTATATTCTTGAGCTTGAGTCGAGAGATGAGAGTAAAACCTACTTCTTCAGGAAAATCTGGGTGGACAAAGAAAAGTTCATCGGACACAAAGTCGAGTTTTCAGCAAAAAGCGGCAAACTGCTGAAAGTCATGACCGTGGGAGATATCCAGTCATTCCGAAACAGGCACTACCCGACACGGGTGACCATGGAAGACAAGCTGAGGAAAGATTCAAAAACCGAGATGATAATCAAGAATATCCAGTTCGATGCGCCCATTCCGGAAGGAACCTTCACCGAGAGAAACCTGATGCGGAGATGAAAGGATTCCTGGCGGTTCAGGATTTGTGTGGCATGATGATCGCCCCGCTTTCGAAATCCCCGTAGACTTCCGCCCTTTCCTGTAAGAAAAGAAGACCGACCAGCGCATGAATGCCAAGACAAAATTTTGCCTTTAAGCATCGCCCTTAACAGGGCCTGACCCCCTGTTCACAATATGGTATAATCTGAAAGTCTTGAATCAAAGAGCTCAGGAGGAGAGATGAAAAAAAATCTTGTTTTAATCGTTTCTCTGATTATCTTCATATCCGGATGCGCCACTCACTTCCATCTGGATTTTCTGGGTAAAGATAAGCTCCAGGAAGTCATCCTCATCAAAAGCCAGGCTAAAGATAAAATCCTTATCCTTGATGTCTCGGGTATTATCAGCACCTCGCTCAATCAAGGTCTATTCCAAAGGGAAAGTGATATTCTGTCCAAAGTCTACTACAGGTTGGAGAAAGCCTCTGAGGATAAAACAGTTAGAGCCGTCATCCTTCGTCTGGATACTCCAGGCGGAGAAGTCACGGCCAGCGATATCATTTACAACGAAGTTCTGAAATTCAGAGAAAAGACGGATGTGCCCGTAGTGGGATTAATGATGGGAGTGGCGGCTTCAGGAGGTTACTACATCGCCTCTGCCTGCGATTTCATCATCGCCCATCCTTCCACCATCACAGGAAGTATCGGTGTCATCTCGATATTTCCCAACCTGGAGGAGCTATTTTCTAAAATCGGAATAAGAGTGAATGTCATCAAATCCGGAGAGATGAAAGATTCGGGAAGCGCTTTCAGGGACTTGACTGAAGAGGAGAAAGAGGTCTTCCAGGACGTTGTCAACGAGCTTTACGAGAAGTTTCTGGATGTCGTCTATCAAAAAAGGAAAGATTCTCTCTCTCTCGAAGAGCTCGAAAAGATAGCTGATGGGCGCATCTACACGGCGACTCAAGCGTATGACCTCAAGCTGATCGATGAGATTGGCTATTTTGACACAGCCCTGAAAAAGGCTCTCTCGTTATCCTCCTTGAAAGAAGCGAATGTGATCGCTTACACCTATTACCCGTCAAGAAAAACAAATATCTACGCCACAAACCTCGAGACGCCTCCTCTTTTTGAGAGTAAAAGTGTGGAAGATCTGTTTCGCTCCTTGAAGAGCGGATTTTATTACCTCTGGCTCCCCCTGATTTCTCGATAAGGAAAAGGCAACAGGCTACTTTTTAGTGGGGACTGTCCCTTTAAATCCTTATTTTTAGATGAGATAGGGACTGTCCCCCTTCTTCAACAAAAAAGTAGCCTGTCCACTTTTTTTTAGCCAATTTTGGCACTCAATTCAAATTTAGGTGAGTTCATGATGTGGGCCGTGACTGAACAGGCATCCACTGCCCTGATAACTGCGCTTTTGTATTTTTCAGGAAATTCAGGAGGAAGTTGAATCTCAATCAAAATTTTCTCAATCATCCTGCTCTCCCGATTCTTCTCTGTTTTCATCACAAGGCCGGCCTTTTCAACAGGAATACCCCGTTTCTCACAGAAAGCAAGAACATATAATCCTGAACAGGTCGCTATGGAAGCCAAGAACAAGTCAAACGGGGCAGGAGCAGTGCCTTCACCTCCTTGATAAACCGGCTGATCGGTCTGGATGATCCTGCCTTTGTACTCTGCATCCACGCGCATTCCGCCTGGAAAAGTCACTCTCATTTCCTTATTCATGATTTCTCCTTTAACAGCAATCGAAGATGTTTTTTAATTCAATCTTTTCTTCTTGTCAAACACAATAATAAATAATGTCCACTTTCTCGCATCTCCACCAGTCCTTCTGCCAATTACCTGTCAACAACTTTGGAAAAAAGAGCCAGCACCAGCTTTCTATCCTTCTCGGTTAAAGCCAACCTTCCGAAAAGGTCATAGACCATATCTGTCATATGACGTCTGTTTGCCTCATGGATAAAGTTCCTTTTTTCCAGCTTGTCAAGTATCAAGCGGATGCACTCCTCCTGTTTCTTCCGGGAAAGAGGCTTGTCACCTCTGATCTCCGCCTTTTTCAGATTCCCATACATATAAATATGGAAAAGAGTCAGGAGCACCGCAGAAGCAAGATTATACGACGGCTGCTTTCCGGACTGTGGGATAGCGAAGCGGAAATTTGAGCTTCGCAGCTCATCTGATATCAGGCCTGTCCTCTCATTTCCGAAAAGAAGCCCGATTCTTGTGACAGGAGGATAACGGAACATCTCTTCCACGGCATCCTGTAGAGAGATGGACGGGAAATTCTTCCTTTTTTTCGAAGTGGCGGCAAACACAAGTTCGAGATCTTCCACCGCCACGCTCAAATTTGGATAGAGGCGTGCTTTTTCCAGAATATCCTGGGCATGAACAGCAGTCTTCCTGGACCTCTCATCGATTCCTTCCACACCAACCAGCCTGAGCTCCTCAAATCCTGTATTCTTCATGCATCGAGCCACAAGGCCGACGTTTTCTGGATTTTCAGGTCGGGCGAGAATAACTCTGAATCTTTCCGCCAAGCCAGCGGACTCGGTGAAGTCTGAGGATTTCATCCTTTTCATTATAAACGAGACCAGCAGAAAACCCAATCGATGCCAAAATAGGGGGAAAAAATTCAACAGGCGTGGACTAAAACTTCCCTGTACTTCCGAAACCGTTTTCCCCGCGTGAAGTCTCTTCCAGCTCATCGGCCTCAACAACTTCAACATCCATAACAGGCTGAATCAAGAGTTGAGCAATTTTCATTCCCTTCTTAATGATGAAAGTCTCTTCTCCAAAATTCACCATGACCACCCGTACCTCCCCTCTGTATCCTGAATCAATGACACCGGCTAGCCGATGGACTCCCTTCAGGGAGATTCCGCTTTTATCCCAGACAAGCCCCACGTGACCTTCAGGGATAGCCATCTGGATACCTGTGGGAACAGGCTTGACTTCTCCTTTCTTCAGGACAGAGTCAACCGATGAGAAAAGGTCCAAACCCGCATCTCCTTTATGGGAATACTGGGGGACCTTGGCATCTGCATGAATTTTTTTCACCTTGAGCTCCATGGTTCATATTCCCTCAACCCTGACTTCTGAAAAATAAGGTTCAGCAATCTTGGCGAATTTCTGGACCTCTTCTTTGCTGAATGGTTTTATCTGGAGGTAATCACTGTCTATCGGATTTGCAGGAACAAACTGCTGGAGTTGGAAAACATCGGCGCCCTTGATCAGCAGGCTGATCTTCTCGATATCTTCGGGGCCGATGAGACCCGGTACCACTGTGCAGCGGAAAACATATTGAAGGCCTGAATTCTTGACGATGTCAATGCTCTGGAGAATATCCTCTTTCTCTACCTTTGCTCCTGTCACTTCATGATACTGTTCCAAGGGCGCTTTCACATCCATAGCGATCTGGTCGACAAGCTCTTTCTGAATGAGAGCCTCAAGCTTCGAAGGAAAGGAGCCATTGGTGTCCACCTTGACCAGCAGGTTACGCTCTTTAATAAGAGAGAGAAGTGTCTCTAAATCGTCATGAAGCAGCGGTTCTCCGCCGGTGACACAAATGCCTTCAAGCCAGCCTTTTCTCGAATCCAGGAAGCTCAGGAAATATTCCATGGGGAAAGTGGGCAGGGTTTGGGGCCGCAGGACTAAATCCGAATTGTGGCAGTAAGGACACCTGAAGTTGCATCCACCTAGAAAAATGGTTGAGGAAATGAAGCCCGCAAAATCTTTGGGAGCGAACTTTTCTAATCCCTTGATTTCAACCACTCCTCCAGCTCCTCTCGTTTATTCACAACAGCCGCGACTCCTCCCTCATCCTGAAGCAGCAGAGTGGGGATGATGATCGCTCCTTTATCATCGCGCTTAATACTGGCCAAATACTCTCTGATTTTAAGCTTGCTGTCTTTGAGGATTAAGCTGTACTCCTGACCCTCAAGTTCAGTCTCAGCCAGATATTTCTTAAGCTCTTCACACCTCTGACAGTTCGGGTAGGTGAACAGCAGGTAATTCATTGTCTATCCAGTCTCAGAATAAGGAGTTCTTTCTCTGAATTCCTGCTGTTTACCGTCATTCCAGGTCCCGACAGGCCTCAGATACCCCACAATCCTGGAATAGACCTCTGTCTCTTCACCACATTCCGGACATTTCGGGAATTCACCCCTTATATATCCATGATTCCGGCAGACAGAAAAGGTGGGAGTGATACTGAAATAAGGAAGCGAAGTCTCAGCGATCTTCCGAACCAACTTCTTGCACGTATCTCTGTCTGTGGCCTCAGGGAGAAAAGTGTGAAAAATGGTTCCCCCTGTATACAGTGGCTGAATATCCTTCTGGTGTTGCAGCGCTTCAAAAACATCGCGTGTGGCATCGACGTTGAGCTGGGTCGAATTGGTCATATACGGATACTTCTCTGTTCCTGCGGTGACGATGCTGTTGTACTTCTGTTTATCCAGCCTTGCCAGACGGTAAGAAGTGGATTCGGCCGGTGTGGCCTCCAGATTATAGAGATGGCCTGTCTCTTCCTGGAATTGCTGTATCGTGTCTCTCATGAACTGGAGGACTTCTATGGTGAATTCCTTCCCTTCCGGAGTAGCGATTCCTTTCCCCAGGAAATTCAGACATGTTTCATTCATGCCGCAAACGCCGATGGTGGAGAAATGGTTGTCAAAATGACCAAGATAGACCATTGTGTATGGCACAAGCCCCCTGGCCAGCATGTTGTTGACTACTTCTCTTTTGGTCTCGAGAGCTTCTTTCGCCATTACCATTACGTTTTTCAATTTGGCGAAGAACTCATCACGAGTGGTTGATTCAAAGCCTATTCTGTTCAAGTTGATGGTGACAACTCCTATGGAGCCTGTCGAATCACCGGGCCCCCACATGTTGCCGGGTCTTCTCAAGAGTTCCCGCTGGTCCAGGTTCAAACGGCAGCACATGGCTCGGATATCGCCGGGATCCATATTTGTCCCGATATAATTCTGAAAATAGGGAATTCCGTACTTTGCCGTCACCTCAAAGAGAAGATTCGCATTCGGCGAATCCCAGTCAAAATCCCGGGTGAGGTTATAGGTGGGTATGGGGAAAGTAAACACACGTCCTTTCTGGTCCCCGGCATTCATCAACTCCAGGAAAGACTGGTTGATCATATCCATCTCTTTCTGGTACTCGCCGTAAGTCGAATCCTGCTCCTCTCCTCCAATGATAACACGCTTATCCTTCATATCTCCTGGAATAGTCCAATCAAAAGTCAGGTTGGAGAAAGGTGTCTGCCATCCCCATCGAGAAGGAACGTTCAATCCGAAGATGAGCTTCTGGATATCCTGTTTGACTCTTTCATAATCCAGTTTATCGGACCTGACAAAAGGAGCCAGAAAGGTATCGACACTGGAGAAAGCCTGTGCACCTGCAAACTCTCCCTGCATCGTGCCGATAAAATTCACCATATGAAGAGTGGCCGTCTCCAAATGTTTGGCAGGAAAGGAGTGGACTTGATTGGGCACATGGCCAAATCCTTTTTTCAGGAGGTTCTCCATGGACCAGCCTGCACAGTAACCGACGATCGGATAAGAGAGGTCGTGAACATGGAAGTCTCCTTCGACGTGCGCCCTTTTAACTTTATCCGAGTAAATCTGATTCAGGGCATAATTGGAAAGAACCTCTCCTGAAACCCTGGCATTCAATCCCGAAAAGCTCGTCACGCCTTCGTTACTGTTCTCTTTGATTTTCCAATCCACGTCGTTTATGTAATCCTTGATCAGCCTGGTTAAATTGATACCTGTCTCTTTGGCTTCCCTGATCTCTTTGTGTTTTTCGCGGTAGAGGATGTAAGATTTCGCTACATCATGGAATCCCTGCTTCATCAGGACCATCTCAACTATATCCTGAATCTGCTCCACTGAGGGAACAGTGTAGCCGCCGAATTTATCTTCCAGCATGAAGGTCACGATATCGGAAGCCGACTTGGCTGCGCCGTTATCCACGAGACCGTGAGATTCCATGGCTTTGTAAATGGCGTTGGTAATTTTGTCTTGAACAAAATCAGAGATAGTACCGTCCCTTTTCTTGATTCTTGAAATGACTCTAGGCATTGAGTGCCTCCTTTCCCTGTTAACAGTCGACGATTAAATTATTCTATTTATCCCCTCACCCAATGGAGTAAAGCTTGAGCAGGAGTTTTTCTTTCCAAGCAAAAAAAGAAACAAGCGAGAAGTAACCATATGTTGTATGTATTTATGAATTATGACACAAAATATTGTATCAGCGGTGCTAAACTTATAACGAATCACTCCGTTTGTCAAGAGTTTTTTTATTTTTTTTATCAATCCCTCCTCCAGCCCCACACACATACTTCTTCTTTCCCCAGGCCTCACATACACATAAGGTAGCCAGACTTGTGCCGAATATGCTAACCTTAGACTCGAGGTTAAAATGAAAGTACTCGAAGTCAGGACTCCATCCAAGGAAACATTAGTGGATATAACGGGCAGAGTCATGGAGGAAGTTTCTTCTTCAGGTATCCAGAACGGAATATGCTCTGTCTATGTCCCTCACACAACAGCCGGAGTGACTATCAATGAGAACGCTGATCCCTCTGTCAAGGAAGATATCCTCATGACATTCCGGAAAATCGTCCCTGATTCCCTCCCCTACAGCCACTCTGAAGGAAACTCTCCGGCTCATGTGAAAGCAAGCCTAATCGGCTCCTCGGTCAACATTCTCATCGATAAGGGACGACTGTCACTCGGAACGTGGCAGGGAATATTCTTCTGTGAATTCGATGGGCCGAGAAACCGAAGAGCCTTTATAAAAATCTTTTCCTTTTAAAAATAAAAGGGGTCAGGCCTCGACATCAGACATCCGGCTTTTAGAAAATCATGATTTGATTATTAAGAAATGCAACTGAGGAACGCGTGAAACAAAGGAGGAATTCTTGGCTTGAAATTCCAAAAACGGTGTCAGAAGGAAAGGTCCATCTCTTGCAGAGCCGCCTCAAGGTCTGTTTGAGGAGTCATGAGGATGCCTTTTATCCCCAATTTCCGGGCGGCCTCGATGTTTTCTTCAATATCATCGATAAAAACGCACTCGCTGGCTTCAACTCCTGCCTTCTTCAGGGCTTCATCGTAGATCCGGGGATGGGGTTTCATCGCCCCGACCTCGTAGGAGAGGACATAGGCGTCAAAAATCATGATTTCCGGAAACTTCTTCTTGACAAAGCCAAAACGCATGACGTCCGTGTTCGAGAGCAGAACGAGTCTGTATTTCCCCTTCAGCTTCTTCAGGATTTCCAGAATTTGGGGGTTTAGAGAAAACACATCATTATAGATGGAAAAAAATTTGTCGTAATCGATTTTAGCCTCGAGTATCGTTGTCGCCTGATTATAAAACTCTTCCGCCGTGATATCTCCTCTATCGAAAGCCTTGCGGGGAGACGAATGAGTGAACGCCAGCTCGGCAATTTCCCTCTTTGAAAGAGAAGAGTAACTGGCTATTTTTTCAAAAAAAATATTGTTATCAAAGTGAATGATTACCCGACCCAAATCGGATAGCACACAGCGAATCATCGGTTTCAAACCTCTTCTCTCATCGGTGAAGTATTTTATAACAAAAATGAAACCCTAACTCAACCGGCAAATAAAATCTATTTCCTAAATGGACCAAAGATGGGGGCATGTCTACTCCTTTATAAGAATTTTAACTCCCTCAGCGTCCTTTTTCAATCCAGGGAGGCAGGAGCTTGTGGGATTTGGGTACCACTTGCTGAAGTTATGCGCTGGGCTTTTTCAGGTAATTTAAGATTAAATTTCCTCTTTTATCTTGTCCCAGTTTTTAATTTTGTATCTTATGACTTTGATGTAGCCAGTCTCCTGGTCTCGCTCAGTCCTATAAATACATCCGTTTTTTATTAATCTTGAAGGAAGCGGCATTTTGACTCTGTAAATGTAATAGCCTTCCTCACTAAAAAGGTCATAAACTCTACTTCTATCTTCAGCATCATATAATTTGAATCTCTCAACATAAATCCGGCCTTCATTATCTAAAACTATTCCCGAAAAAAATGGCTTGAATTCTGGAAATATGTAGGCTTTTTTGACCTCATTCCGAGTCAACTTTTCTTTTCTATCGGACTTTTCTTGTCTCTCCAAATATCTATCTATTAATCCAATTTTATCCTTTTGAGTAACAGGCTCCTCCTTCTCTTCCTTCTCAATTCTAAATCTTGTTTCTCCTGAAGTATTGAGGACATACAGTTTATATTCTGAGGAATGACCATAAACCCCGCTTCCATCTAAAGCCGGATAAAAATGCAGCGTATGACTGTATGGATTGCCAAGCATTCGTTTTTTTATTCTGGGCGCTCGCTCAAAAGGATAGCTCACTATTCTTTTTATAACCTTTCCTTTTGCATCCATTAGCACTACGTCTTCTGTGCTCTCCTCTTGTGAATAAAAAAAAGTCTGGCTCAAAATATTTCCTTCTTTTGATATCCCTAATCCAAAAAATAGAGAATGAGTCAGTTTTATAGTCTCTTTAAATTTCCCTTCCTTTTCAAAAACATGCAGATTACTTGTAAGTGAGTCGAAAACATAGATGTTATCTTTTGAGTCAACATGTATCCACATAGGTTGTTCAAATTCGCCCGGTCCCTGCCCTCTCCTTCCTCTTGTTTGCAGATAACTTCCATTTTTATCGAATTTCTGAATTCTGTAATTGCCTCCGTCCAAAATAAATATATTTCCCTCTGAATCGACTGCCAAAGTGACTATACCATAGAACGCGTAATTCTCGTCCTCCTCGTTCCCAATGCTCAAATCTTCTTCTAATTCAAATGTAATCTCACCATAGAGCGGCTCTGCTGGATTCTTAATGACTTTGACTCCGTCTTCAACTTCTATTTTACTTTTCCATCCGGCCTTTTGCCTCTGTTCTTTACTTAGAGTGATAGAGCAAAAAATAAGAAAAATGACTAACAAAGATATGGCTCTGGTTTTCATTTGACCGATATCATTCCCGAATGACTCGATATCTTTTCACATAATGAATCTCTTTCCATTCATCGCAGAGAGTGTACATATAGTTCTTTTTTATCCTTATTATTACTTCTTCTCTCGGCAGGGAAAATTTTGTGATGTATCTTCCTTCGGGATCAAAAACATCCCAAACAACATGACCATTTTTATCCTTTTCGTATGTCTGGACATATATTTCACTTTCATTATCAAAGGCAACCCTGCGAAATGGAGGGAAATATTCGGGCCAATCTCCAGCCCTTCCTTTTATATCCTCTTTAGTTATCTTTACAGGATCATAGTCCTTCACTATTTTTTTTATCTTTTTACCCTCAGGATTCGAAATATAGAGTTCGTAATCAGAATTTACAGATCTAATTCCCCATACAATGCTGTCATCTTTTCTCACTTTATACGTAAACCGTGGAACATTTAGAGGAGTAAGCATTTGATCGGCTGTTTGAGTCCACTCAAATGCTGCAATAGTCACAATGGGATTGAAATTCGGATCCATCTTTAACAAACCATACACATAAGTTCTCTCAGAATCTCCCCTTCTTGGCCTTCTCTTATAATTGCGAAATTCTGCTATGATATTTCCTTTGGAGTCTATCAGAGGATATAATACTCTATGGTATTTCTCCGCACTGATTTCCTTAAAGTAAAGTCCTTCTGTTGTGTAAAAGTACATACGCTTGGCCCCCCAGCCATAGATCATAACAGTTTTCCCATCAACTATTTGCATATGTCCCATTTGCTTGTCAAACTTTCCAAAGGTTCTTACTAATTGTCCATTTTTATCGAAAACTTTTACTTTTCTTTCATTATTATCAAAAACTAAAAAATTCCCCTCATCATCAACAGCAGCATAGCCCACACTGGATGGAAAATGGCCCTTCTTTCTCTTCTCATATCCGAGGTACAGTTCTTCCTCAAGGCTTATTTTTGAGGGAACACCAGGAGGAGGCTCAGGATATTTTTGATTATAAACGACAGGAATATCAACAGGAATATTCATGTCGATCTCTGTCTTTACTTCCTGGGCCTGCGGGGAATAGCATGAAACCATAAGGAAGAAAACAGATGCAACAATGGACAACTTTAAGACTGATGGATATTCTTTCATTTTAGTTCCCTCCCTGATGCATCTCTCCCTTTTTATTGCTGCAATCTTTATGCCAACACCTAACAGGTTGCTGCTACAATTCTAACATACTTCTCTGTCCTATCCAATGGACAAGTGTAAATATGAAAGGACAGACTGTATTATTTTATATATGCGTTTTTTATTTTTTTGATTTAAAGAAAATGGTTCTCTTTAACGGACTGGAGAAAGCACTTGCCTTTTTGATTCCCATCATCCATCTCCCTTTTGTTGATGACAACCGGCGAATGCAAAAAAGAGGGCGGAATCGAATGACACCGCCCTCAATCTGTTTCCGATCTGTTTCAGAAAACACTTAAGAGACTGAACTAACCCGTACGAAGATAAATACAAAAATCCCTGATTACTCTCAGATACAGACAGCTCCAGAAAGGATTCGATTGATTAACGATCCTACCTATGGTATAAGCGAGGAATGAATTCAGTCGGTTTGAGGCGGAAAAAACCGGAAAACCGTTTCAGACCGAAAAAACACATTCCTTTCCTCAGATTTTTTCCAATATTCCTTATATCCGGATTTCCTGACTGAAAGGAAAAAACCGCATGATTGCCGAAACCGACAACCAACCGGGGGTTTTCCATCCCTCCGGAGCCCTCTACCGTTTCACGATCCTGATTTTTGTCTCTTCCCTGACCTTTGGGAGCTATTTTGCCTATGATATTGTCAGTGCCATCGCTCCTTCATTGGTCGAAGAGCTGGGGGCGAGCCGGGGAATCGTCGGCACGTTCTTCACCATGTACAGTATCGGTGCTATCCTGGCTGTCCTCTTCGGAGGTGTTCTCCTCGACAGGCTGGGAACCCGCAAGGCCAGCATTTCGTTTTCCCTCCTCATCCTTATCGGAGCCGTGATAGTCTGGCAGGCCAAAAGCATCCCAGCTTTCTTCTTGGGGCGGATTATTTTCGGAGCGGGCTCAGAGCCATTGGTCGTGGCTCAAAGCACTATACTGGCCCGCTGGTTCAAGAATAAGGAGCTGGCACTCTCATTCGGCATCGCGCTCACTGTCAGCCGTTTGGGTTCTCTGTTCGCCTTCAATACAGGCGAACTGATAACCGGCCGTTTTGGTGGCTTCCGCTATGCCCTGTTCGCCGCAGTCATCTGCTGCATCATCTCCCTTTGCGCCAACATCGTATACATCATCATGGACCGCAGGGGCGAACGCGCTCTCAAACTCAAGGACGGCGCAGAAGAGAAAATCCAACTAAAAGATATTAAAGAGTTTAAGCCAACATTCTGGTATGTGACTCTACTCTGTGTGACCTTTTATTCTGCAATTTTCCCTTTCACCAATCTTTCGACTGATTTCTTTGCGGACAAATGGGGCATCGCCCGTTATGCTGAAGCCAGCGGAGGATTCCTGAGTCAAGTATTTAATAATCTTTTTCATATGTTCAGCACGGCCGGCGGGATTTCTTCCATTATCATCTTCGCTTCCATGATGCTCGCCCCATTTGCCGGCCGATTCGTGGATAAGATAGGAAAACGGGCGACCTTGATGATCATCGGTTCGCTGCTGATGATTCCCAGTCATCTGGTCATGGGCGTCACGAAAATCAATCCGGTTTACCCGATGATCGTACTCGGTGCGGCCTTTGTTCTGGTTCCGGCTGCGATGTGGCCGTCTGTGCCGCTTATCGTGCGCAAAGAGCGTGTGGGCACAGCATTCGGGCTGATGACATCCATCCAGCTCGTCGGCCTTGGCCTCTTTCCCCTCTTGAACGGTCTTCTGCGCGATATTACCCAAGCCTACACCAGCAGCATGCTCATGTTTGCCAGTCTGGGTTTCTTCGGTCTCATATTCGCCATTCTCCTGAAAAAAGCGGATGCCCGGGAAGGCGGTGGGCTGGAACGCAGCGAAAAACAAACGAGTGCGGTATGAGGTGTGGAAACACAGGTGTAAAATCTATCATCCTCCTGCAGAATCATACATCCTGTAGATGAATAAGACATCCACAGATTCCATCGGAAGCAAGCCTGAAGAATTCATGAACTCCTGGATAACCGATAAACCATGAAAACCTGTCCCTACTGCGACAGTAAAATCCCAGAAGATGGAACCCTCTGCCCTCAGTGCGGGAAAGAGTACTGGGTCCAGGAAATCCCGGAGAGAAGGGGCCGGGATGCGGATCAAGAAGACGAGAGGCCGGGATGCCTTCAAGTCTTTCTCATCCCTCTCGTCACTGCTCTTCTCTCAGCCGCATTCTTGATCTCTTGCGGAGTGATCATCAACCTGATCACTCATTTTGAGAACAACCAGGTCAAAATTGCCTGGCTCCTGGGCTCTATCCTCGTGGGCGTGGCCGTGTATTTTCTGCTTTCAAAAAAAAGGAAATCAGACAGAGAATAAAGCGAAAAATTATCAAAAAGCGCTGATTTGACCTGTTGATAGTGATTCTGTTCTAATAAACGGGATTGTTGAAGGAGAAAATCAATGAGAAAGACATTTTTTACCGTTTTATGTGTGGGTCTCTTATGCTTCAGTTTCTGCGCCCGGAAAGAACCGCCCGGGAGATTTTCCTATTCCCCTGAAAGGCCCGCCTCGGGAGAGGAAATCACAGTCCAATATTATCCAGAGGGAACAAACCTTGAAAAAGCAGAGGAGATCTATCTTGTCGCTTATTCCTACACAAAGGGTTCTCCGGAAGCGAAAGACTTCTTGATGACAAAAAAGGGGAATACCTGGACAGCCACTTTTTCCTCCGATGAAAAGAGCCGGGGAATCCTCATTAAATTCGTCTACGGGGAGGAGGTGGACAACAACGAGAAAAACGGCTATGCGATTCCTCTCTATGATAAAAATGGAAATCCTGCTCCGGGCGGATTAGCGGGGCTGGCCGAGGCGTATTCATCCTGGGGGAGATATTTTTTAGATATGGAAGGGGATATGGAATTGGCCTTTTCCTATTTCGAGGAAGAGTTCGATCTTCATCCCGAACTCAAAAGAGAATACCTCGTTCCCTATCTAACTATAATTGCCGGGATGAAAAGGGAAAGCGGAATAGAAATTATTCTGAACGAACTGGATGAACTGACCGGGAAAAGCGACC
>Ga0209636_10001246_pt1 | contig 25445 bp, 22 predicted proteins | sample DeeMarSWOR152_54_FD_187464 | JGI IMG/M metagenome (GOLD analysis project Ga0209636, IMG submission 187464) | Marine sediment microbial communities from White Oak River estuary, North Carolina - WOR-1-52-54 (SPAdes) (version 2) | ecosystem: Environmental > Aquatic > Marine > Intertidal zone >...
ATCAGTGCCGGTATTCCTAATTTTGTTCTTAAAAATCTGGCCCATGAAATTGGCGCAGATCATTATGCTGGAATAGATTTGGAAATAAATAAGGGTATCATTAATACAAGTGAGATCCGTGTAATCTCAAAAATAGAAATTGTGGAGACACTACTAAAGCGACTTGATCTGGGGTGGAACGATGTGGTTTCTGTTGCCGATGATCCGAACAACGTAGAACTGCTTAAGAAAAGCAGAATGGGCATTGGATTCAATCCATCAAAGATCATTCGAAAATTTTCGGATATAATCATCGAAAGCAATAACTTTCTAGAAATTCTTCCCTACATTATTCCCCAGCATAGATTGCCTAAAAAGTACACACTTTCAAGGTTCTCGTGGAAACGAGAGTTCTTTAGAAAGGGCATTCATTTTTTGGGATGCTTCTTTCCTTTTCTCGCGCTCTCCCATGAGCTTATAGCTGTACATATACTTACTGCGGTAATCGTGATATATATAATTTCCGAGCTTTTCCGTAATCTAGGAATATCATTTATACTTTTTTCTTACATAACTAAAAAAGCACAGCGCCACCGTGAAACCAAGGGCATCATAATTGCACCTATCCTGCTTGGCCTGGGAATAATGCTCACAATACTTCTCTTTGACTTTAATATCTATCTCCCTGCTATTCTCATCGTATCTGTCGCTGATTGTTTGTCAGCCCTCATTGGAATGAGGTTTGGAAAAATCCATGTGTTTCACTTTAAAAACAGGACTCTGATCGGTTCTCTCACCTTTTTTCTTTCCTCGTATATAATACTGTTTTTTACTATTCCTTTCAGGTTTGTCCTTCCTGCAGCGCTCCTGGGGACTGTGCTTGAGCTCATACCTGTCTACCATATCGATAATCTTCTGATTCCCCTTGGTACTGGGGCGTTCCTGTATTTTGCAATGGGGATGTAGGAGTTACTCTATCTTACGATTCATATCATAAGACTGTAAAACACTCTTTGCTTTCTTCAGTGAATAGTTCATATACAGGGGGAAAATTTCTTATGCTCCCAGTATATTACTCGAGCTCTTCCCTCGATTCAGGGAAGTTTGCCAAAAAGTAACCGCTCGTGTAATACATGGTTTGACCACCATCAGGAGTGAGCCAGCATTTGTTTGTCTCTTTGTTCTTTTCAGTAAGTCTGACAACAGCCGGCGGCCTTTCATCTTTAAATATGAGCTTTACCTCGTATATTGCATTCTCGATACCGGTTTCGTTATAATCACTGTCTCCCCTCTTTACCGGTTCTCTCTCCTCATATTCGGCAGTTATTATGCCCCGCACTATATTGTCTATCTTGTAATCTAACACAACCTTTTCACCGTTATCCTGAAAAAACCAATCTTCATCTTTTTTCTCAAAGGAGAACCTCTTTCCTTCCTTTTCCAGCTGCACAGCTACTACATCATCGGTTTTAAAAGGAAAAATGCTCCTATCCTTCAACTCAAACTTCGTTGTGTAGAGCCGGGAGACAAGATCTTCGTTTACCTGAAATATCATATTATCATTTGAGCGGGTTGCGTAAAAGAAACGGGCATTATTTTCTGTCACATCATCTCCGAGGACAAACATATAGACTGAGCCATCTTTGTTTTTAAAGGTAAGTAGCAACCGGAATCTATCAATAAGCCCATATTTCTTTAAATCCGTGCCTTTTTCTTCTACTACTTCGATAAAATCACCCCATCTTAGATTCCCGGTAAAAATCTCAACACGGCTCCTCGAAGCCTTAACTCCGTCGGGTAAGAAATACCATTCATCTCCCTCTTTCTCTAAGATAAAGGTATCGGAAGCAGAAAAGTATGTTATACCAACTATATCATCAACCTTGTAGGGGAATATTTTTTTGTCTCGCAAGTCAAGAAGGCTTTTTTCAAGGGAACTCCTCAGTCCAATAGGCACGGCATATATATAGTCTTTTCCCTTGACTGCGGCAAAGATCTTGCTCCTGTCCAGACTCTCTATTCCAAAATCGACGCCGTGCACCTCTTCCTCACCGGCATAGGAAAACCGGATTGAAAACTCTGGATCATCAAGCCCGTATTCGTGATTTTTATCAAGATTTTCCCATACAACCTCTTCTTTCTTGCTCTCTGTTATCGAACCCAATAACCCTTCGATTGCCACCTTATTACCGCCAGTTTCAATCGGAGCACGCACATACCAGTGTTCAACCTTCTCTTGCTCCTCACTGTCATCAACCTTCTCGTAAGAGACTTCCTTCTCAAGAACAATCTCCGGTTCTCCCTTCTTACTCAAGGTAACACGTGAGATATCTTTGTCAGTCTGTTCAAACAGGTAAGCCGCTTTCTTTTCTTCTTCCTCCTTTTCTTTTCCCTTTTTCTTTACAAAATACCAGTAGGAGAATCCCGCAAGGACAAGAATTACGGCAAGGATTATGGTATTCTTGAAAAACTTCATGTCTTAACTCTCCTCCGTACGGTAATGTATACGCCGACAACAATAATAAAGAGAGGTATAAGAATCATGGAAACGAAAAATGCGATTCTTCCCTGCTTCGCGGTCATCATGAGATAGACTGATTCCTGCTGTTTCGGCCGCACTGTGATGAGATCTCCACGGTCTGCAAGAAAATTGATGGTATTTAAAAACAGATCCTTATTCCCCTGGGTCTGGTACATGGAGTTTGCTATAAAATCCGAATCACCAATAGCAAGAACGAACGCTTCTTTGCCCTCATCTTCTTCCACACCCGCTTCTGTTTCGAAAGCCTCTTCTGATGCTTCTTCCGCCGATAACATAATCCTCGAATATGCAGCTATGGGGACTGGACCTCTCATGTCAACTCCTTCGTCGAACTTCACCTTTACTCCGGACATCAAATCCTTTATGCTTGTCTCAGCCCAGCTCGCTTCTCCTGTATTTGCAATGACGCGCGAATACACATTTTCGCCTGGGTCGTCCTTAATATCTATGCTCCTCACTACCCGGAAGAATGTTGCAAAACGGAAATCTTTTGTAATGGGATTGTATGTATAATCGTTCACCACTGGCATAAAAAAGTCACCTGATAATACCCTGCTCAGTGGATCAATGATTACATCGTTTCCTGCTACCAAACCGTAGCGCTCAAGAAAAAGGGCAATGTTCAAGTACTCCTCTCCCTTTTCAACAGGGTCAAGCATAAACAGTACTCTACCCCCTTCCTGAATATAATCATCTATTAATGTTATCTCATGATCATTATAATCACTCTTGGGTCCTGCAGAGATGAGAAGTGCGCAGTCTTCTGGAATACGCTCTGCTCTTAAAAGTAGCAACTCCTCCACAGCAAAGTTCTCTGCTTGAATGGCAGCCTTTATTTTGTCATAGCCAACATTGCTGTAGTCCTCTATGGCGTGTTCTCCATGCCCCGTAATAAAGTACACCTTTTTTATTTCTGGTTGTGAAAGCTTGATGAGGGCATTTGTTATTCCCTCTTCGTTGTTCGTCTTAACCGTTTCCGTCTTACCGTCGTATTTAATCATTACCTGGCCGTACTCTTCTACGCCCATCTCCCGCACTATACCAGGGTTGAGATCGGGGTCAATGATTTCAAACTCAAAGTCCTTATAAAGATAATGATACTCGTTAAAAAGCTCCCTGATAGATGCGGTTTCCCACTGTTTGGGAAAAAACGCGTAAGCGCTCACAGGACCGGAGAGCCTGTTTAAGAGGCTAACGGTTTGATCTGAAAGGGAGAACCTTTTACTCTTTGTCAGATCGTATATTTTATTGTTTTCCATGAGCACAAGATACACGATAACAACAAGGGCTAGCACGACGATCGTAATAATAGCACTGTTAATTCCGTACCGTACCTTTCTCTTTGTAATCTTTCTGACTATATCCTCATAGAAACGAATGAAGAAAATTATTCCTACCCCTACACCTACTACCATTGTCACGATTGAAAAAACTTCGAACTTTCTCGTAATGTAGTAATTAAACAGGCTCACGAGGATCAACAGGGGCGAAACAATATAGAGATATTTTTCTATTTTATTCAGCATCTTATCCCCTCCATCTCTTCGACTCAAGTACTCGCAGCGTCAAGAATACCGAGGTAAAAATAAATAGCAGATAATACATTAAGTCAGTCGTATTGATTACACCCTTAACGAAGTTCGTAAGGTGTCCTATAATACTCAACTCTCCCAGAACCTTGCCGATCTGCTTACCTGAATCTGGCTCAACGACCCATCCTAGAAACCAGAAGCCCAATAAAGCACCGTAGGAAACGATGATCGCTACAATCTGGTTTTCTGCGAGGGCTGAAATTAAAAGGCCCAGAGAAAGAAAAGCTACTCCCATTAAAAAAATACCAAGGTAGCCCGCGAGGATCGGGCCCCATTCTGAGCTTTCTGCAAATGTAAATGCCATGAATGGACCAGGTGCCGTGAGAAGGAGCATTAGAAAGATTATCGTTATAGCAGCAAGCCACTTGCCCATGACAATCTGTATATCCTTCACCGGATACGTAAACAGGAGCTCTATGGTCCTGGACTTCTTCTCCTCAGCAAAAAGCCTCATTGAGATCGGAGGTATCACCATGAGCAATATTATACTGTTCGAGTTGAAAAGAGGTGCAAAAACCCCGAGAATCAGATCAACCCTCTGCGCGTAGTAAGGATTCTGCATGAGCTGGTAGGAAAGCTCGGAGTAATAGGTGAGATTCCGGAAGAAGAGAAAACCGAATATAGCCGTAAATATAACCATCACCACATAGGCAATTGGGGTTGAAAAATAAAACTTGAGCTCTCTCTTATAAATTTCTGCAATGTTTCTCATCTCGCCTCTCCCCCCTCTTCTTCCGTGACTAATCTGAGAAATACATCCTCAAGGCTCAAAGATCTGGTGTGTAGCTCCAGGAGATCAAAGTCCCCTGTAACAATAGATTTGGCAATCTCAGCCCTTACGTCGCTGTCTTTGTCCACATCGACTATATAATTAATCCCCTGATTGATTACATTATCCACTCCTTTTACTCTTCTGATGTGGTCAATTATTTTCTCTGCAGGACCTTCGGCCATGATCTCTATTTGATGCGACCGTTCCAGATTTCTCCCTATTTCTTCGGTCGAACCCGCAGCGGTGATCTGCCCCTCGTTTATTATTACCACTTTGCTGCAGGTCATCGAAACCTCTGGCAGTATGTGTGTCGATAGAATTATCGTTCTTTCGCCTGCCATTGATTTGATGAGCATTCGTATCTCATGTATCTGTTTTGGATCAAGCCCGGAGGTCGGTTCATCAAGTACGAGAACGGGCGGATCATTTATCAGGGCTTGCCCCAGTGCAACTCGCTGTTGAAATCCTCTGGAGAGCTCTCCGATACGCTTATGGGTGACAGATTTTAATGCACACAGGGCCACGGTTTTTTCGATACTATCTTGTAGCTGTGATTTTGGAACATCCTTTATTGCTCCTATAAACTTGAGGTATTCAAGCACCTTCATGTCATTATACATGGAAGGGTTTTCCGGCACGTAGCCAATCCGCCGCTTTACCTCAAGTGGATCGCTCAAAATACTGTATCCTAAGACATACACGTTTCCGTCAGTCGGAGGAAAATAACCGGTAATTATCCTCATGGTGGTGGTTTTTCCAGCGCCGTTTGGTCCGAGGAATCCCAGTATCTCCCCTTTTTCAACCTGAAAGCTAATATCTTGCACAGCAACAGTAGGTCCATACATCTTTGTGACGTTTTCTATTTTAATCACCTTTTCCAACTCCCTTTTAAAAAATGTTGAGACGAATCGCGAAAAAAACCTGGTAAATTTCATATTGACTTCTCTAAAATCAATAAGCTTACCAGGTCTTCTAAAGTTATAATAATAATACTAAATTATTATAGTCAAGCTGAAAACTATCTATCATAGTATGTTATTCAAACTTTCTTAAAGTATTTTCCTTTATAAACGTTTCCACCTCATCCCTTGAAGGCAGTGAGGGAATTGCTCCCTCTCGGGTTACTGTTATGGCTGCACTCGCCGATGCGAACTTGACAGCTTCATCAATACCACTGCCTTCAGCAAACTTCAATGCAAAAGCCGATGTAAAGGTATCACCAGCTGCCGTCGAATCCACCTGTTTTACTCTGTATGCACCGTACATTTTTATATCCGTACTGTTTACGTAGATACTTCCCCTCTGCCCTAGGGTTACGAGCACATGCCCTGCCCCACACTGAACGAGTCTCTGTGCAGCCTGTGCAATCTTTTCGGCCTCTTTTTCATCAGGAGAGACCACCTCTTTCCCTCCTACCAGCCTCAGGATTCTGCTGAGCTCAAAAAGATTGGGAGTGATTACATCGACATGCTCTAAAATAGAAGTATCAAACTCTTTCATTGGAGCAGGATTCAACACAATCTTCATGTTATTCGATATTGCAAGCTCGCAGGCCTTTTTGTTCGCACTTTCCGATATCTCAAATTGCAGCAGCAAGAGATCTGCCTCTTTAAAAAGACCCCTTGCATTCTCAATGTCATGCGCATCAAGAAACAAATTTGACCCAAAATCAGCAATCATCGTATTATTGCCAGTTTTGTCGATGAGGATGAATACAATCCCACCATGACGTTTGCTGTCAATAACAGCGTGAGAAAGTGAAACCCCCCTTCTGGATATATCGTTCATCAGCAATGAACTGAAATCATCTTTTCCAAATCGTGCGATAAAGTGGCACTGAGCACCGAGCCTGGAGAGGCACACAGCCTGGTTTGCCCCTTTTCCACCAGCCATAGGTTTAAAACCTGTGCCAACCTCAGTGTCTCCCAGGGACGGAAGATTATCAATATGAATAATCAGATCGGTATTTGCACTTCCAACAACAACTACATTTATATTTCTTTTCATACCTACTGTTCGCTAAAAAATAGGCTTATAATAAATTACACTTGTTTTTGCCAAAAGCAAACATTTTCTCTTCTCCTTTTTTCCTTGACGTACGTTTCTCTGCGGGTATTATGTACTTAAGATATGTTAAATAACAATTACAGAGTGGTTTTCGGGATTCTCGTCATTCTATTCGTCTTTACCTCACACGCGCTCGCAGGCTACAGAGAAGAGAGAGAAAAACTTGTAAAACGTCACATCATTGGAGAAGGCATAAAGGACCGCGCTGTTATTCGAAGCATGCGCACAGTTCCACGGGAAGAGTTTGTTCGGCCAGAACATAGAAAAAAAGCATATATAAACCATCCGCTCCCGATCGGCTATGGACAGACAATATCCCAACCATATATCGTTGCACTCATGACAGAGCTCCTCAAAGTAGATAAGGATGATACAGTGCTCGAGATCGGAACTGGCTCGGGGTATCAAGCCGCTATTCTCGCTGAAATCGTTCGTACCGTGTGTACGATTGAGATTATTAAGCCCCTTGCGGATAGAGCAGAAAAGGTATTTCAAAGACTTTACTATACTAACATTGAATCAAAATTCGGGGATGGGTACTTCGGCTGGGAAGAATATGCACCTTTTGATGCAATCATTGTCACTGCCGCAGCGGATCACATACCGCCACCGCTCATCAAACAGCTGAAAAAGGGTGGCAGGATGTGTATTCCTGTCGGCCAGCCATACTTTACACAGGTACTGAAACTGATAGAGAAAGATGAGAATGGCGAAATACGAGTGCATGATATAATCCCTGTAATATTTGTACCCCTCACACGGGAATTGGTTAAATAACTCCTGCCGCATTGAACATGAAAAACGTAAAAATATATCTCCCCGCCCTGTTTTTCATCTCTTCTGCCCTTCTTGCCCTAGAAATTTCTCTGATGAGAGTGCTGCGAATAGAGGGTTTTGGAAACTTCACAACAACTGCGATTGCCCTTGCAATGACTGGATTTGGTGCGGGCGGTACAATCGTATTTTTATTCAAACGACGTTTTTCAGGAAAAGAGCATATACTCTCAATGTATTCAGCCGTTCTTGTTATCTTTTTCCTTGGGTTAGGATACTACATATCAAAAGAAGTTACCTTTGATCCGCTGAGAATAGTCTGGGATAAAAATCAGCTCCTGAGGCTCCTGTTTCGATATTTCATCTATGCTATTCCGTTTATCTCGGGATCGGTATTCATCGTTCTTGCATTTCTAATCAAAAGAGCAGGCAGAGCATATTTTTTTAATCTCAGCGGATCAGGTTTCGGCATTGCCGTCATACTTGCCACACTCTACTTCATACCTTCCGACAGAATTTTCATAGTCCCGCTTATATGTGCGTTCCTTTCTGTCCTTTTGCTCTACATCGGTCTGAATCCTGAATTTAAACATGTAATCATTTCGCTCATATTAATCTGTGCGGGGTTTTATCTCTTCTTCCAGGGAAGGATACACATACTGCCGTACAAAGGAATAAAGCTCGCCCTGAATCTTCCAGATGCACGAATAGTGCTGAGAAAATTGAGCCCATTCGGCACATTGGAGGTTGTGAAGAGCTCTAAGATAAGAAAAGCCCCTGGCCTCAGTCTTGCTTATGAAGGCCCCGTTCCAAAGCAGCTTGGACTATTCCTTGATGGCGATAGCCTTTCAGTCATAGACAGAAGGAATGGAGATGAGACCATAGATTACCTTCGCTATCAAACACAGGCAGCTGTATATGAGCTCCACCAGGACCCTGATGTATTCATTATAGGCCTTGGCGGAGGGACCTCTGCACTACGGGCTTACCTGCACGGGGCACGTAGTATCACAATTGCTGAAGAAAATCCTCACCTGAAGCAACTGATCGTTAAATCAATGACTACCTACAATGAAAACTTTTTCAGCCAACCCAATGTAAGTGTTGTGATTGGCAGCGGGAGGGAGCAGCTACGTCAGATAAAAACCAGCTATGATATTATTGAAATCTCAGAAACTGACAGCTCCGTTTCTTCAATAGGAGGTATCTATTCATCAGATATTAACTATGCGTCTACAACACAGGCCTTTCGTGAGTATCTGGCACACCTTCAGAAGCACGGCACCCTTTCAGTGACACTGCTTCTGAGATATCCACCAAGAAACCTGCCCAAATTGATAAATATTGCGCATCATGCTCTGCGAAAGAGTTCTTCCGATCCACTGAAATGCATGGTAGTAATCAGAAGCTGGTCGAGTGGGACGGTGCTCATTAAAACCATTCCATTCACACAGCAAGAGATTGAAAAAATAAAAGCCTTTTGTAAGCGCATGTTTTTCGACCTCGTGTATTATCCGGGAATTCAGGAAGGAGAAGCCAACCAGTATAACATCCTTGAGGAAGCCATCTACTATAAAATCACAATAAAGATACTCCAGTACGATAGAAGCTTCGTAAAAAATTATCCATTCAATATACATCATACCACCGATGACAGGCCTTATTTTTCACATTTTTTTAAAATCAGGAAACTATCTTTCCTCTTTAGAGAAATGGGACGCAAATGGATCTTCGTAGTTGAAGGTGGCTATCTCGTATTGTTCTCCACATTTGTCCTCATAATCATCCTCTCTTTTATTCTGATAATAATACCCCATTTTTTTGCTGGAGCGCGTCTTGGGAAGGAGAGCATTCGTATAATTTCCTATTTCAGCCTAATAGCAGTCGCATATATGTTTATCGAAATAGTACTTATAAAAAAATTTTTACGGCTCCTAGAAAACCCAATCTATTCCAGCTCGATCATCATTAGTTCCCTCCTGATCTTTTCAAGTATAGGGAGCCTGAAATTTGATCTACGTCTCTGGAGAAAGCCCAGGATAGCTGTTTATGCCATGGTGTTCCTGACTGGATATGCACCTCTTCTTTTTATTATATTGGATATCTTATACCTCTATTTGCGTACTGCTCCGCTTGTACTAAAGTTGACCATCTCCATTGCATTGCTTGCCCCGCTTGGGACCATAATGGGCATACCTTTTCCTGCCGCTATCGACAGGCTCAGGAAAAGGAGGGAAGGGGCTGTCCCATGGGCATGGTCAATAAACAGCTATTTCTCGGTAATTGCTTCAACAGGGGCGGTACTTCTTTCATCAAACATCGGGCTTCTAAGCACCTGTGCTGTTGCAGCCCTGTGCTACTTTGGAGCGGCATTACTCTATAAGGAATGATTTATAGAAAATCCAGTATAAATTTTCAGAAATATGATATACATTGTATTCATTCTATCTGGCAAAGGGGCAGTTCTTGAAGCCTAAGCAGCACAACGAGGAGTATCGTAGGGGTCCGGTAAGAATAATATCCTTTTCTAATAAAACCAGGGAGGATAAGAAACTTTTAAAAAAGTTCGTGGGATTCCACTGGGAGCACTACAGATACGATTCCCAGTACATTCCTCTCTTTGATTTCGAATATCTTGGAATGAAGCTCTTTGGTATTCACGGCTGTTTTGAACCTGATAACCTGTTCTACCGTCACGCAGAAATCATATTTTTCCTTGCATACCGAAATGGAAAAATCGTTGGCCGATGCTTTGCATTTACTAACTCCAGACACAACGAGCGCTGGAAGGATAAAGTTGGTTTCTTCGGGGAGTTTGAATCCATCGACGATCACGAAGTTGCAGCCACACTTATTGGTGCTGCAGAGTTCTGGCTTAAATCAAAGGGAATGGATACGATCCGGGGGCCCCAGAACCTGGTGGTGAATGAGGCAACACCAGGCATTCTCACAGATGGATTCGATGCACGGTCCATTGTGCACTATCACTATAACAAACCATACTACCAGGACCTGCTGCTGAACACCGGATTTAAACCTGTTCAGAGGGTTGTTTCCTTTGAAGTTCCTGTATGGAGCCCCATGGAGGAGAAGATGGAGCGGGTTTCCAAAAAAGCCATCCAGAGATACAACATAACCTTTGAACCCTGGGACAAGCGTCCATATAAAATACGAAGGCTAGAGATGCTTGAGGTGTATAATGAGGCTTGGTACGACAACTTCGGGTTCGTTCCTTTTGAAGAGGAGGAGTTTTTTGTCATTGTGGATGATATGAAGCTTATCATGGATAAGGGCCTCTCCGTATTCGCCTATGCCAGTGGAAAGCTTGCGGCATTTTTCGGAGGGATTCCCAATATTGCTGAAAAAATGAAGCCGATCCCGGGCTTCAGGAGGTGTGAGATTCTTCGTCTTTTGAAAATGTTACTCACCATGAGAAGCGTCACAGGTTACCGCCTTGGCTATCTGGGTGTAAAGAAAAAATTCCGTCATATTGGCATTGGCGGCTTGATGGTATGGAAGCAAAAAATCTACTCTCAGCAGAAAGGGTATGAGTACGCCGACATTGGCTGGGTGCTCGAGGGGAATAAAGATGCATATCGAATGGCTGATTTTATGGATGGCAAACTTACAAGGACCTATACGATTTTTCAGAAGCCGATTGGGTAGAAGGTATTTTCTCATCGTTAATGACAGAGGCAGCACCAGCATGCCAAGTTAATACGCACTTGGTATTGTACCTAATCGCGTTTTAAATGTTAAATTACGATGTGTGGTTGTGATTTTGTCAGAAAGTAAAAAAATACTCATTACAGGAGCAAATGGTTTTATAGGCTCTCACCTGTTAAAATATTTCTCCGAGAAAAAAGGATACCGGACCGCCGGGCTGGTTAGAAAAACTTCTGATCTATTTCGGCTGAGTGCAGGCCAATTTGACCTTCAATATGCTGCGGTGAATGACCCCATGGATAAAATAATGAAGGGATGCGATGTTGTTATCCATACTGCAGCAAAAGCGAGTGACTGGGGAAACTATGATGAGCACTATAGAATAAACGTTGAAGGTACCTTGAATTTGTTAAAGACTGCCCATGAGTGCGGTGTGGAGAGGTTCATATATATAAGCTCCACTGTCGTGTATGGCTTCGGTGGACACATCAACACAAATGAAGATAAAACTTCCCGTCCATTCCACAACAATTACTGTATAACAAAGACAATCGCTGAGCAAAAAGTGCAGGAATATAGAGACAGACTTCGCATCATCGTACTGAGACCATCGAATGTGTATGGTCCATGGGATATGAAGTTCACGTATCCGCTTCTCAGAAGTATCTATAGAGGTTTATTTGCTTTTCCAGACGGCGGAAAAAACTTAACCTCGCCATGCTATATAAAGAACATTATCTCTGCGGTTGAAAAAGCTATAGAAGCGCGGAACCACTTTGGTGAAGCCTACAACATCTCTGATGGAAATGACATTCCTTGGAGACTATTTCTCTCACTCATTGCTGAAGAGATGGGTAAAAAGCCTCCCTGGTTTCCGGTGCCCTCGTCCCTACTTTTTTTTATGGCTACCCTGATGGAGAGACTATTTGTTCTCTTTAGGTCCCAAACTCCCCCTCTCATTACTCCATACAGAATCGCCATCTCATCAAAAGATTACAGCTTCAGCATTGAAAAATCAAAAAAGCAGTTACATTTTGTCCCGCAGTACACAACTCAGGAAGGAATCAAAGAATCTGTTGGCTGGTATTATGAATACAGTAAGCAGTCGACTAATACGCCTCCTCGAGTATCTCCATGAGGTTTTCAAAAGAAGCTTTTCGTGGAACTGAATTAATATCTTCGAATCGAATTGCGGCCTCGGCCACTTCTGCAAGGTCGTCCTTTGCAAGACCGAGCTGGCTTATTTTGTCTATAAGGCCTATCCCGAGCTTCTCTTTAAACTCCTTCACTGCTTCAATGGCCAGAGCAGCTCCCTCTGTGTCCTGTATGGCTTCGATATTTTTTCCCATTACACGACCAATCTTTGCCAGCCTCGATGCAGAAACTGAAAGATTATACTCCATGACAAAGGGCAGTAGTATGGAAGAAATGATGGATTTTGATATCCTTTTCCTTCCGTTCATTCCCATGGATAGGGCAAAGCCTATCCCAAATCCGGTGATGATATTAGCAATCGCTGTAAACAAACCCGCTGTGCAGAGCTGTTCCCTAATAGTCACATCATGGGGATTCTTTATGTAATTCATGATATTGTAGTAGACAATTTCTACTCCCCTTAGGAGGACCGGCTCAACAAGAGGGTTCACCTTTAATGATATATACCCCTCCATGGAAAGGGTGAGTATATCAAGTGCAACATATACAGCTGTTTTTATCGGTATGGTCGACATGACCCCTGGATCGCTTACCAGAATATTCGTTCCGAGCCCCTTGAGAGTGATCACCTTATTTGTTTGATCGTACGCGTCATTGATGAAAGCTGAATTTGTAAGCGCAAATACTTCTCTGAAGGTAACCGGGATTTCAATGTAGGGTATCCTCCGGCCATTCCCCTCTTTTCCATGAATATAGTCAATTATCTCGCCTTCATTTTCACATAAAAAGGCAACGACCTTTGCTGCATTGCATGTTCTGGAACCCCCAATCCCCATGACTACATTCACCTTGGATTTGCGGGCAATGAGCGCTACTTCATCAATCAAAGTTGAATCAGCATGAGGAAATACAGCATCATAGAGAATCGACTCTATTCCCTTACCCTTGAGAATATTCTCAATGTTATGGACAATCCCAGACTTGCTTAAGCTATTTTCAGCAACGATAATTACCCGGTTACCCAGCTCATTTACAAAATGTCCGAGACGGGAAATCGCATCTATACCGAATTCAATTCTTGTTGGAATAGAAAATTCAAAAATGCTCACCTGCGCCTCACAATAAAAAAGACGGAGAATACCTCCGTCTTTCAGGAAGATAATCATGTAGATTATCGATCATCCACAGTCATCTTTTTCTGATAGAATCCCTTTTATTTAATTCCAAAAGACTCCGCAACTTTTTCAGCAATTTTTTCTGCTACCTCTTTTGTGAGATAGGCATCGGGATTCTCAAGTTTATCTCTCAGTTCCTTTATCCTCTGAGGTGTTAATTCCTTTCGTATATCAGCAGCAGCCCTTACTTTTGCCTCCGTTTGTGAAATTTCTGCCATTTTCTTCGCTTCTGGAGACAACTCTACTCTGTCACTCGATGATGTCTTGCTGCTTTTCTTGAGCTTTATCTCGTTGCCTGATGTCAGGATCTTGTTTAAAGGGCCAATTCTATCGATTGTCATCTGACACTACTCCTTTTCACATAACATATATCGGATTTATTCTAGATAATCTTAAGCAATTAACACTGTAATAACACATAGTTTCATATTATATTATAGCACATTTTTTTACAAGTGTTAATTAAGCTATTTATAGCAAATATTTCATCTGTTGTCAATAACTAATGTATATTCTCCCTTCACACCATCATCCTGTAACATTCTTAGTATTTCAGAGATATCACCTCTGTAATATTTTTCAAATTTTTTGGTCATTTCCTTTGCGACACATCCCCTCACGGAACCGAATATCGTTAGAGCATCTTCTAAAAAAGAAAGGATTCTATAAGGTGATTCAAAGAATACGAAAGTAGTTTTAAGATTTTTCAATTTTTCAAGGGTTTTTCTCCTTCGAGAAGTCTTATTCGACAAAAATCCAATAAAGGTGTACTCAGAAAGGGGAATTCCAGAGGCCATCAACGCTGTATGCACCGATGACGGACCGGGTATTGGAACTACACGGGTCCCTAGGTCTATAAGGCTTTGGATAAGTTTTGCGCCAGGATCAGAAATAACCGGCGTTCCGCTGTCTGAGACCAGGGCAATATTTCCCCCTGAAAGAACGAGATCGCTTATCTTTTTTAAAACCGTGTCCTTACTCTTCGAATGGAATGAAATGAGAGGCTTTTTTATCCCATATCTATTCAGAAGCTTTATCGTAACCCTTGTATCTTCGCAAACAATGAAGTCAGCATATTTTAAGATCTCAAGGGCCCTCAGGGTAATATCCTTTAAGTTCCCAATGGGTGTACTTACAATATAGAGAGAACCTGACTTATCCATGTTCATACTTTGCAAAAATCATTCTTCCTGCGGGGGTTTGAAGTACACTCGTAACGGATACAAAAATTTCATCCCCCACATATTTCTTTCCCGAATCCACAACAACCATTGTTCCATCGTCGAGATATCCGATTCCCTGTCCAGGATCCTTGCCCTCTTTTATTACAACAATCTTCATCTTTTCTCCAGGGAGAACAACCGGTTTCAACGCATTTGCAAGAAGATTAATATTAAGCACTGTAACACCCTGGATCTGCGCCACCTTATAGAGATTAAAATCATTTGTTATAATTTTCGCACCAAGGTTTTTCCCAAGCTTGACGAGCTTGGAGTCGACATCCAAGATTTCAGGGAAATCTTGGTCTGTTATCCTTAGGAGAACCTCCTTATCTTTTTTCAACCTATTAAGAACATCAAGCCCCCTTCTCCCCCTGGACCTCTTCACGGAATCAGAAGAATCGGCTATCTGTTGCAGCTCATCTAACACAAACTTCGGTACAACGAGAATTCCCTCAACAAATTTTGTATCAATAATATCTGCAATTCTTCCGTCTATAATTACACTTGTATCCAGGATTTTCATACTTTCAGAGGGAATGCCTTTGGATGTTGAAGCCTGTATAAATCCAAATCCCACATCGAGCTGTGAAATGAGTGCAATACCGATATAAAGTGACGACACATAAATTAAGACTCTGTAAAAGGGAGTAATTTCTATCCCAAAAGACCTGGCAATGGCAACAAAAGCTGCTCCAAGGATCAATCCGATGATAAAGCCTTTAAATATCTTTGAAACATTCTCCCGCTTGAATCTTTTAATGAATATCTCAAAAGCCACAATAATAAGGGAAATAAAAAAAACAGAAATTGGATAGATGTAGAAATTTTTTAGCTGAAAGGTGAAAATTGCTGAAAGTGCTACAGCAATAGCAATAAATACTATTCGAATGATCAACTTTTTCCTCCCTTAAAAGTAAGATTAATGAAGTAAAGCTCTTTCAAACTTAAAATACATCATGTAGCAGGCGCATCGGATAGTCTTTCAAAGCAGGGCACACGAGAAATGATCAAAAAGAGCACTTACCTGTCGACTAAAGGGAAAATCTGGACATGCAGTTCTGTCTAAAAGGAAAGTTGACCTAATAAAAAGAGTTTGCAACGGTTAACATCAATAAGAAATACACTCTGCTGCTTTCCACAAGAACCGTCGTAAAACGGCTGGTTATTACGATTTTATTACATATATATAACTGTGCTCTAGGATGCGTATTCATTTACTATTTTCGAGCTTTTCAGATACGATGTTTGCAACTTCTTCCTTTTCCATGTCCTTCACGGAGGAGATTTCATCAACGAGGAGTCTATATGCATTTTCATACAATTTCTTCTCCATGATCGAGAGCTCCTTCACCTTATTTCTGTGAAAAAGGTTCCTTACAACTTCAGCCACATCAAGAATGGAGCCGCTTTTTATCTTTTCAAAATTGTGTTGGTACCTGGTTTTCCAGTCTTCATCCATTTCGGTAATTTCACTGCCGACTATTTTTAGCGCTTCACGCACATCCTTGTCCGATACAACCCGCCGCAGGCCAAGTTCTTCAGATCTGTCTGTAGGTATCATAACCGTCATATCAGAGATCGCGAGTTTAATAATGTAGTATGATCGCTTCTCTCCTAAGACGGTCTTGTCCTCTATGCTATTGATTATTCCCACCCCATGCAGAGGATACACTACCTTTGCACCTACTTTATACACGTTGAATTTCTTTACTCCTTTCTTCATTTAATAAATGTTATATTTTGAAATAATGCGAAAATAAAGATGACCGTTCGATATGAAACTCGATGTTAAAGTAGAAGACATTGAGGATAGTCCTTGAACGGTTTGAAAGGAAAAAACTTATAACATAATTAAGATAACTTATTCTGACAATTAAGTCAAGAAGTTACTGTCTCAATACGGTAGATAAAACTGTTCGCTTTCTGGTGGAAAAGAATGAAAACACTCATTGGTGTTATTGGCTCGTCAAAAATTATTGAGCCAGCTCAATCTATTGCGTACGAGCTTGGCCGTGAAATCATGAGAGCAGGATACTCACTCATATGTGGTGGACTCGGTGGTGTGATGGAAGCAGCGTGCAGGGGAGCGTACGATGAGGCAGGCGCAGATTCAGGTCGCATCATTGGAGTACTGCCCGGTTTAATGAAAAGTGATGCAAATCCATACGTTGATATTGTCATTACAACGGGGATTGGACATGTCCGTAATATGATAATCGCATGCGCAGCTGATGCAGTAATCGCTGTCTCGGGAGAGAGCGGAACTCTCAGCGAAATCTCAATGGCATGGAACTATGGAAAACCGGTCATCGTTATGGAAAACCTTCCAGGCATCACAGGTGAACTCATTGGGAAATCTCTGGATATTGAAAAGGGAGTAAAAAAAATTGCAGGGGCAAAGAGTGCTGCTGAGGCGCTTATTTTAGTAAAAAAATACATTGCTTAAAGAAAGTGAGCATTATTTAAAAATTTTCGCTCGAAGTTCTTCCAGGGATGGATTAAAATTAATATGAATGACAAAAAAGATTTCCATATTATCAATAATTTGCATATGTTGTATCATCCCCCATGCAATTTTTGCAGAAGATACAAATAATGTGCACATCGACGCCTCAATATTCAGCGGAACTTCTTTCTTACATATAGAGGGTAAAAGTTTTGATATAAAAATGGTCCCTATTGCCGGCATTTCTCTTTCTTCTTACTCTTTTCCAGGCAACACCCTTTTCTATGGTGTCGAACTTGCGTACATGTACAGTTTCAAATCCAATTACAACAATTACTACTACTATGATTCCTACTCTTCTCTATCTCTTTTGCCTCACCTCGGCATACATTTTCAGACACCTTCTCTCACTTATTTCTTTCTCCTCGGTGGTGGTTGCTCCATTTCCTTTTCGCGATATCTCTCTAAGAACTACTTGATAGCATCTGCAGGTGCGGGCATTTATTTTAAAAAATTTTTAATTGATGGTTTGTTACTTAGTTACAGCCACAGCTTTTTAAAAACTTTCCAGGTTTTCGAAACAGTGAAAGTTCATGCTATTATTCATCTGTGGGAAAAAAATCAAAGCAGTTCGAAATAGGAGATAGCATGAAGAATTGCAAGCTATTATTTCTAATTTTTCTCCTTTTTCTGATGCTTGTTGGTTGCTCATTTCTTCCAATTCAGTCCGATACTGATTTTTATGGGCTGATAATCGGGATTAATTATGATACTAATCCATCCATTAATAATCTTTTCTTCTGCGAAGCAGATGCGACTTCGATTCAATCTTCTTTGTTAGACGAGAAAATTGGCAACTGGAAAACGGAAGAATTGAATGTTCTTCTGGGGGAGGAGGCGACAAAAGATGCAATACTCAATGGTCTCAGTGGTCTGAGAGATATCATAAATAAAGCTGATGAGAAGGATTTAATACTCGTATATTTCTCAGGTCATGGCGCTTCTATTCCGGATGTTGATGGAGATGAAGCCGACGGATATGATGAAGTACTAGTGCCTGTTGATGCTCAGACAGATATGTTTGAAAATATTATTGCCTCTACTATAATTAGCGATGATGACCTTGGCAACATGTTCTCATCATGTAAAACTGAAAAAGGCATCTTTATCATAGATGCCTGCCACAGTGGTGGAGTAATCAATAAATCCCTCGCTGGAACCAATATTAGAGTAAAATCCATCGATAGCATTAACCAGAAAAGCTCAGGTGGAAGTGGCGACCTGACCATAACAAACTTTCCTGTAATGACTGCCTGCAGTCAGAACGAGGTTTCCTATGAAGATCCGACTTTATGGCAGGGGCACGGAGTATTTTCTTATTTTCTGCTCGAAGGTTTTCAAAACCTCAAGGCAGACCGCAACAAAGATAATTTTATAACGGTAAAAGAATTATTCAATTATGCCGAAAATCATACAGAGACTTACACATCGATGCATCCGTTTATGAACACACAGCATCCGGCAATGAGGTTTCCAATGGATTTTATAGATATTCTGATCACCCGCTGATGTGGGTCCTTTAATAAGGGAGAAGAAAAATGAACGAAAACAGTTATCTGGGAAAGTTGTTCGAAGGTATCATAGTGTTTCTCATACTGCTGGTAATGATCCAGACATTTTTCGAAGAATACGCAGTATTCACAGATTATCCCGTGCGGATAAGAAAGTATGCGCTCATTGCAGGATTCTGCTTCGACCTCATCTTCAGCATCGAATTTTTGGTCAGGCTTTTCATATCGGCAAAGCGAGGTGGAGCAGCGGCATACATGGGGAGGGAGGGAGGATTTATCGATCTCTTTGCTTCGCTGCCTCTTGTACTTTTCTATTCAGGACCCCTCATCTGGATCACCTTTTTTTCAGGGCAGGCGGGCATTTTTGCCATGCTCGGCGGACTAAGCTTTTTGAAAATTGTGAAGGTCTTGAGGATAGTACGGACCTTGCGTTTCATACGAACATTGAAGATCTTTGGAAAAATAAAAACAAAACGCATAATGACACCGAAATATGTTTCCAGAGTAGTTTCCCTTTCAATCACAATAATAGTGCTCTCTCTTATTGGTTTTACCTTTGTCAATCGCGGAACTGTCATTCAGTCAAAATCCCGAGTGGCTGAAAAGCTCATTCAAAATTATGTGATGAGTAGTACAGAGCCCAATTTCAAGGATATCCTGAACGGAGTTGATTCGGTGCTGTTCATTGAAAAGGAAAATGATACCGTATACAGCACCCTTACTAGACTCTCTTTTCAAAATAACTATTTCAATGATGATTATTACAGGACACGTATACAGGGATACGATGTATACTTCAGTAACAAGGATATGAAAAAGACCAATGCATTTATTAACCTTCTCGCCTATTCAATGATCATTGGTATTATCATTATTATATCTACCATCTTCAGGCGATTCTTCAATAAACACATCTCCGGAGTTCTGGGAGTCATGCTCAAAGGGTACAGAACCACCGAATACCTGACCCCTGTTCGCATAAATGGAAAGCGAAGGGATTTTGAGACATATCAGCTTGCTGACCAGTACAATAGAAAGTGGCTCCCTGTGAAGAGAAAAATACTTGAAATTAAGCAGAGAAATCTATGAAACGGCTATAACAGGTAATGGAAAATGAACATAGGGAAATCCTGGTAAAAGAGCCCGATCAAGAGGAACTTTACAATTACATATACGAGTTGAGTAAAAAAGATTATATCTACACTCAGGTCCGTAGCTTTGCCCAAAAATCTCTTTATTCAATCATACTCATTCTCTCGGCCACTGGCATTTTTTTCTCCATCTTTTATTTCGTTTTTCTTCAGGACCACGTAAAAAATCTCAAAAACGAAATACAGAAATATAGAATCAGTTTGGAGAACCTAAACAGCGAAATCGCAAGGCTCACTGCAAGTGAAATAGAGTTCAAAAACAAGCTCCGGGAATATGAAAACACCTTTAATAAATTAAAAATCGATGATAACAGAATTGTCGACTTTGATCTCACAGAATCTGTACAGAAAAACATCGATAAAGTGGATAGATGGGAGGCAGGGTACAGAAATATTCACCGGGGAAACACAGGCTTCAGGGAAACTGCCCTTACATTTGATTTAGGAACCGGAGAAGACCTCCCTTACATATACACTGTGCTGAAAAGATTCGGTGTGCGGGCAACCATTTTTATCTCAAATGAGATGCCTGCTGATAACTACGGCTCGCTTTTCAATATCAGGAATATCTCTTATCTGATCAAACTAAGCCAGCTTGGCTGCGAGTTCGGAAACCATACATGGTCACATTACAATCTCAAGAGCTCTTTATATGAATCGTCTAAAAGAAAACGGCTACAGTTGACTTTTATCTCCGATGAAGTTCTCGATGAGGCAAGCCTTAAACTCGAGTTTGACAGTGTGGGAAAAAAGTTCTACAGTGAAACAGGGATATCCCTTTCACCCTTCTGGCGTGCACCATACGGGGCTATCGATCACAGAATACTTACCATAGCAGCAAAAGCTGGTTACCCTAATCATGTGCTTTGGTCGTCAAACCTAATTGGTCCCCTTGATTTCTATGATTATGTAAAAAAACGAGCAATATGGATCAAGGAGGAACATACAGGAGAATATGTGAGACAGAAAAATCCGTACTACTTCAGCTCTTCAGAAATGCTTTTAAGACTGAAGCGATGGGAGGAGGCAGACCCTCACGGTTTGAATGGGGCAATCGCGATCAGCCACCTCGGTACAAGCAGAAAGACTGATAAGATAGTTTACATACTTCCGGAGTACATATCTTACTTTCAGGGAAAAGGATATCATTTCGTGCGGGTCTCAGAAATAATAAACGATACAAAAGATTATTGACCTTGATTATTGAACTTATTGCGGTTTAAATCCTATTCTATATGGTATAAACCTCTACACAGAACATGGCTTCAGACTCAAAGACCCTGAAAATATTTCATATTTTGACAATATTTCATATTTTATAAATATTACATATTTTGAAAATAGACTATATTTTAATGAACAACTACCAACCATAGCTATTAAAGAGCACCTGCAATATTTTTCCCCAATTCCTCAAGCTGTTTATAATCATCTTGTGTGGGAGAGTATTTTACCTCTACAGCTGGCTCCACAAACTGTAAATCGCACTTCTCTACAAAGGCTTTAAGCTCCTTTACAGCACCCCCGCTCCAGCTGTATGAACCGAATATGCCAACCACACGGTTTTTCAGGTGGTCATTTTCAAGGGTACGGATGAGAAGGTCTATGGGCGGGAAAAGCTTTGTATTATACGTACAGCTTCCAAGGATAATACCCTTAAACCGCCAGATATCGGTTATCACATAGGAAACATGGGACTTGGAGATATTATGAAGTCTGATGCGGTCGACACCTTCCTGAGCAAGGGCACGGGCAATGGATTCTGCCATGCGTTGGGTATTTCCATACATGGATGCATACACGATCACCACGCCTCTCTCGGTTTCCTGTCGGCTCCATCGGTCATACAGGTTTACAATATATAAAGGATCTTTTCTGAATATCGGACCATGGGTTGCTGCGATGATGCGTACATCCAATCCCTTCAGCTTGACCAGGGCCTTTTGAACCATTGCACTGTACTTCCCGACAATATTGGAATAATAGCGAAGAATTTCATTCTCAAAGTAATTCAGGTCTACCTCGTCATCAAAAATTCCCCCATTCAGTGTGCCGAATCCACCGAAAGCATCTCCTGAAAAAAGTATTTTGTTATTTACCTCATAGGTCATCATTGTCTCGGGCCAGTGAACCATGGGCGTGAGAAAGAACTGGAGAGTATGTTTTCCGAGCTCAAGCTTCTCACCATCTCCAACCACTTTGATACTCTTTTCATCAATTCCATAAAATCCCTTGATATAGTCAACGGTCTTCTTATTCCCCACAATCTTCATATCTGGGAAAATTTCATGTAGCACCTTCATTGCACCGGAATGATCAGGTTCCATATGGTTTACAATTAGATAATCTACAGATTTCCCATTTTTAATAATCGACATTATTTTATCAATGAACTGCGGCAGATAACTCTTCTTTAAAGTGTCGATTACCGTGACCTTTTCATCATTAATGATATAGGTATTATATGACACACCCTGTGGAAGCGGCCATATTGCTTCGAAGAGATGTGTCTCCAGATCATTTGCTCCAATCCAGAAAATATTCTCAGATATCGCAATAGGATTGTCCATTATCCCTCTCCCTGATTTGAAATTTGTATAAAAGAAATTAATATGTCTGAAATAGAAAAAAAAGGGATTTAGATGAGGAAAAAATAAAATAGTATAGAAGCAATTGTTTTGGCATCCGCAATTTCATTACTCTTAATCATTTCGCAGAGTTGTGATCGTTCAAAAGCCTCAATCTTCAGGTCCTCGTTTTCGTGCTTGTTCCCTCCAATCTCATCTATTTGAGAACAGTCGGGAATCGTGGCGTAAAATAAATGGAATCTTTCATCGAGCGCACCGGGTGAGAGAAAAAAAGATATAAGAGGCATTAAATTTTCTGTTTCAACACCGATTTCTTCTTGAAGCTCCCGTTTTGCTGTAGTCAAAGGATCTTCGTTTTTACCTATCATTCCAGCAGGTATCTCCCAGAGAAATCCATCACCACCCTTGCCTGCCGCGGGGTAGCGGAATTGCTTTATAAGAAGGATATTTCCCGTACTTTCACACACCGGAATAATCCCAACGGAGTCGCCCCTCCTTATTGCATATCTCGTAACTACCTTTCCCATTGAACCATCAAACTGCTCCCACATCACATGTGTGCGCTCAATTTTAAAAAACTCGTGAAATAAGATCTGCGAACTCTGCACGGTGTATTTCATCTTTTAGATTTCCTTTCACACACTGTCTTGAATCCGGGTACACAAGTAGTAAATTCCCCGATACGTATAAACGTGCTTTTATAGAAACCTAATATTCTCATCAAATACCTTTGATGGCATGTCGTAACTAATACGAGGAAAGCTTCCGCTTTAGCCTTGAGATCCGTTTTTCAATTAAAAATCTCTCCTGCTCAAATCGGTCACACGGTTCCGGATAAAAATACCCATATCTTTCCAGCCTTTCCAGTCCCTTTTCCGCGTAGGTGAGCGCACCCTCGATATCCTTGAACACATGTTCATAGAGCTTTGCCACTTCCGTAGAGGAAAACAGATAATCAGCTATATCGATAGCCCGTTCTGCCATGTTTTTAAAAAAATCAAGGGCCTGGCGATACTCTCCCTGTCTTTTACATATAAGACCGAGTCTTTTTAATACGTCTGCTCTATCTGCATGGCTTTTAAGAAGATTCTTTGCCTCACTACTGTAACCCTTTCGTATAAACAGATCAGAAGCAGAAGCAGGATTAAACGGACCACCTGCTCCAGGAACGCTCTCACCATCCATTTCCTTGCCTGACCTGAGCAGGGCAATCTGTTTTATAAGAAGGGCTAATAGAGAAAGAAGATCGAGCTTATTGTGGAAAAACACCGTGTACAGGTCACTCGCTACGTCCCTGCCCCTGAGGTAATCAAAATACACATCCGGAATCCGAAAACCAGGAATATCATCGGAACGGCCGTAGTTCAGAGCCAACCTTTCGACCGTCTTCAGTGAAAAATCGGGGAAAATACCCTTCCATATTCTTCTTGAAGTGAACAAAAGATCGAGATGGACAGGATTTATATCATTAAAGGGAAATCCGTTTAGGATATACCTGTTTTTGATCACATTGTAATCATATCCCTTTCCGTTGTAGGACACTAGCACAGAACCGCTTTTCAGATGTTCGTGAAGGTGATATAAAAAGAGTGGCTCTGAAGAGAGATTGCTAAGAAAATATTGGACGATCTCTATTCCCTCACCCATTATACGTAAAAATCCGATCAAAAAGACATTGGTACCGGCCCCTCCAGAAAGGCCTGTTGTCTCTATATCAAAAAAAAGTAGATCAGAGGGGTTAATAATTGACGATTCCGTCTTGGGTAAAAGCAGATTGAGCATCTCTGAATCGAGTGAGTACGCACCCTCCAGTACTATCTCCCCATGTTTGAAGTGTTTCGGAACAGTAGAGCGTATGGTAAGAACCGAGGAGGAATCTCGCTCGATAATCTCTCCACCAAGCTTTTCTTTTACATACTCGAGACTTCTGTTCTGCAGAATCTTCCGCTGTAAATCGTGGGTTTGTCTGCTTCGTGCTCTGTCAAAAATATCAAGCCTGTTCATCATTGCACTCTGACTAATCTAAAGTCTACCACCATTTATATTCTAACATAACTACTTTCCCTGTTCCCACTTTCCCTCTGATGCGTTCAAAGTTTATTCGGGGGCTTTCACCAAATTTATCTCCCCTTTCAGGAGTGTGCGTAAAAATTGTAGGGTAGTCTCTTTATTACGTAACTGCGGTCCGACACAGGAGGGACACCCTTCCTTACAGGAACACTCCTGGACCCGCTGGAGGGCAGTCTGCAAAATCCGGTGTTTCACATCAAAAAGTCTGTCAGCAAGCCCGACACCTCCCGGATATCTGTCAAATAAAAAGACTGTGGGTAGTCCTATGACCTGCTGCTTCAGATTTTCCGCACAGCCAATATCGCGAATATCTGTCATTATGTAGAGAGGAGAGATATTTCGAAGCAAATTGGCCAGTGCGAGAAGGAGGTTTTCCGTATCCTCTCTAGACATTCCCTTGAACAGCTCTTCATGGAAGGAGAGTATGAGGCTCCTGGTATGGATTTCGGTTGCCGGAAGATTGATATCGCCATATCCGATGTTCTCATGGCTCCCGAACTTGATCTTTTTATATTTCACCGCCACCGTACGCACAAGTACGTCTGAAAGAAACGCCTTGTAAGAAGAAAGCTGCTCCTCAAGGGAGTTTTCCAGGATCTTGATATCTGTCTTTGTCATTGCATCCGTATAGTAGTTAACGTCTGATTTTTCTACATAGGCAACCTGCTTATCCC
>Ga0209636_10001248_pt1 | contig 25422 bp, 21 predicted proteins | sample DeeMarSWOR152_54_FD_187464 | JGI IMG/M metagenome (GOLD analysis project Ga0209636, IMG submission 187464) | Marine sediment microbial communities from White Oak River estuary, North Carolina - WOR-1-52-54 (SPAdes) (version 2) | ecosystem: Environmental > Aquatic > Marine > Intertidal zone >...
TATCTTGAAAAGATCGCAGCTCCAAAAAGGGTGAACGATAGTTACAAGGTCCGATCAAAATTGGCTCTTGTGGATTTTGATCAGAGGTCTCCAGGGATTTACGGAGGCTCTTTGAAGATCGAGCTATTGGTGGAAAAGGAAAGAAAGGCAATTGGGATTAGAAATCGGGCGTTAGGGCAAAAGCTAATGGTAATATCAGGAGGGACAGATGGAGCTCGATTGCGTAGTAAAAAACGGGTTGTTGGTTGTTCCAAACGAGGGCATTGTAGAAGGATCTATTGGGATTAACGATGAAAAGATTGTGATAATTGGGAAAAACTTGGATACTTTGACTGCAAAGACTGTGATTGAAGCGAATGGGAATCACGTGTTTCCTGGAGTTATCGAGCCCCATGTTCACTTCGGGCTAGGGTCGCAGTTGGAGGAAGATTTTCTTACAGAAACAAGGTCAGCTGCCACTGGCGGAACCAGTACCATTATTACATACTACCGGCAGAAAGAGCCTTATGAGCAAATGTTCGACCAGATTAGAAAGCTCGGCGAGGAGCGGGCCTGCATCGATTTCTCAATACATCTGGGCATTTCGTCTGAAGAACATATCAGGAGTATACCAAAATATGTAGAGGAGTTTGGAGTCACTTCCTTTAAGTTCTTAATGGCATATAAAGGAGAGGATGCAAAAAGAATGGGTTCAGCTGAGATGACCGATGGTATCCTCTACGATGCCCTGTCAAGCATAAAAGAACTGAAGGGGGTTTTACCGTGTATTCACGCTGAAAACATTGAGCTTATTTGGAGTATAAGAAAGAAACTACTAGATCAGGGCCGATCAGACCCAGCTGCGTGGGCTGAATCTCGCCCAGACTTTACCGAGTCTGAATATGTTAGGCGCGCCCTTTTTTTCGCCCAACTCACCAATTGCCCTCTCTACATAGCACACCTGTCGTCTAAGAGGGCGTTGGAGGAGGTACGTTTATGCCGACGGAATTACCCGAAGGTATTCGCGGAGACCTGCCCCGTCTATCTGACCCACACTAAAGAGGATATGACGGATAATCTTCTGAAAATCTCTCCCCCTGTCCGTTCAAAGGAGGATAATGATGCACTTTGGGAGGGAATAAGAGATGGTTCCATTCAAACCGTTGGCTCTGACCACTTGGCCTTGAAAAGGAAAAGTAAGCAGGGAAGCATTTGGGATGCAAGCATGGGTATCTCTGGCACAGCTCTCGTACTTCCTGTCTTGCTCAGTGAGGGGGTTCACAGGAGAGGGATCTCGTTAGAAAGGGTTGCAGAGGTAACATCCCGTAACGTGGCAAGGGTCTTTAATCTCTATCCCAGAAAGGGAGACATTCAGATTGGATCTGATGCGGATCTCACTATTGTTGATTTGGATAAGGAACAAACAGTTACCCACACCATGTTAAATTCTTCCTCGGATTTTTCAATCTACGAGAACTGGCGCCTGAAAGGCTGGCCCATACTTACCATGGTAAGGGGAAGCGTTGTGATGAGAGATGGCGAGATAGTTGGCGAGAGGGGATTTGGGAGGTATCTCAGGAGAGATCTATCATAGTGTTTCTAAGGGAAGAGCAACGATATCCGATGTGAAGAGAAGAACTCACGATGTAACGGAAGGTATTCTGATCCTGGAGTTGTGTGCTGTAAGCAGGGAGCTTGTGGCGTTGTAGATGTTTAATGTTGACACGGGTTATCTACTTATATATATATCTTTACAAACCTTCATTGGGCTGCATTCATTCGTGTAGAATGTTTCAAATCAAAACTTAAGAGGAAGGTATCACAGGCCCAAACTACATAGGGCAAAAGGGTATACAGAAGGGTGTTTTTCCGACGATGAAGGGGGAAGGGTCACGATGGCGGGCCAAAAACGCGAGGTGAAAGTAGCGGGGATTCAAGTAAAATGTATCGTTGGAACAAAAGAGGAAATCGTTGACAATGCACTAGGTGTGTTGGAGCAGGCAGGTAAAGAAGAGGCGCAGATTTGTCTGCTAGGCGAGCTTTTTTCCATGGAATACGATCGTTTTCTCCAAAGGGAATTCGAGAAGTATAAGCCCATGTTTGAGATCGCGGAATCTATACCAGGGCCTACTATCAATAAGGTGAGCCAGATCGCAAAGAAGTATGGCATGTATGTTATCGCACCAATTTTTGAAAAGGCGGGCCCAGGAGTCTATTACAACAGTGCAGCAGTTATTGATCCCGAGGGTCACGTTATTGGAATAACTCGGAAGCGGCATATTCCAGCAGTGCAATCCCTAGAAAAACTCTACTTTAGACCTGGGTCAGAATTCTCAGTCTATACGGCACCTTTTGGAAAATTTGGAATAGGTATCTGTTTTGATCGTCGCTTTCCAGAGACAGCACGCATACTAGCACTTAGTGGAGCTGAGATCTATTTTAACCCTGTAGCCGCAGGCGGGTATGTTAAGGAGACCTATGAGTTAATAGCCAGGATGAGGGCTATCGATAACGCAATGTTTTCCGTTTTCGTAAATAGAGTTGGCGATGAGGGAAATACCCATTTTTTCGGTGACAGCATCATATGTGATCCATGGGGTAGAATCATAGCGTCCGGAGAGGAAAGGGAAAATGATGTCGTATCTGCCGTAATCAACCTGGAAGATGTGGATACGGCGAGGATTGAATCTGGGGTTTTTAGGGATCTGAGGCCGGAGCTCTATCACAGACTAACGGAACAAACTGTTCTCTAAATAACCCTGACACATTAGTTTCAATGTCTTGAGAAATCTGGCCTTTTATCAATTTCGAAGGAGCTCTTGTCCGGGGAGGATGCCTTTAGTTGGACACGTGGCGTCGAGGTGTGGCCACTCGGAATATGGGGCAGTTTCCTGGCAGAACTGTAAAAAAGGGTTGTAGTCCGCGAGGTTTTTGCAGATATCTAAAGAGGTCCACATACCTCTGTTGTCCCGTCTAAAAAGGGGGCCCTCGTGACCATTCCTAGCCTTTCGCTGTTGCTTCAGTCCATTGTCAATGGCATTCTCATGGGCGGGGTATATAGCCTTGTGGCAATCGGCCTCAGTCTGATCTTCGGGGTCATGCACATCATCAACTTTGCCCATGGCTCCTTCATGATGTTAGGCATGTTTACTACCTATTGGGTATACGTGCTCTTGGGTATCGACCCTTATCTCTCCCTTCTCCTCAGCATCCCAGTTCTCTTCATCCTCGGTTTGGTCATCCAACGTTTCCTGATAGCCCTCATCTTAGATGCGCCGGAATATAACCAGCTTCTCCTCACGCTGGGCGTATCGCTTTTTATCGAGAACTTCGCGCTCTTTGTCTGGAGCCCCAACTACAGGACTATGGAGGTTCCCTATTTAAGCAAAGCCGTTACCGTGGGGATATTGACAATCAGCTTGCCAAAGGTGATTGCCTTTCTCTTTGCCGTCATACTCACGGTCATCCTCTATTATTTCCTCAAGCACACGGATTTGGGCAAGGCTATCCGGGCAGCCTCGGAGGAGAAGGAAGGAAGTCTAACCGTGGGGATTAATCTGAGGCGGATCTATTACCTTGCCTTCGGGATTGGGGCAGCGTGCGTGGGCGCAGCTGGCACGCTAACCGCGCCTTTCTTCTATGTAAGCCCCCAGGTAGGAAGTGTCTTTGTGATCTTGGCCTTTGTGATTGTGGTTCTGGGGGGCATGGGCAACATCATCGGGGCCTTTTTTGGTGGGCTTATTGTTGGCTTGGCCGAATCCCTTGGAGCTGCGTTCATTCCTGGTCAGCTGAAACAATTTATTATCTACTTCATCTTCGTTATGGTCCTGCTGTTCAAGCCTGAGGGGCTTTTTGGGAAGGCTCATGAGTAACGGTATGCCAAGGATGAGAAATATCTTGGTTATTGTAGCTGTCGGAATTTTCCTCGTCATCCTTCCTCGTTTTATTGGGGACTATTTCGTGCATCTGGTAACTACCGTATTCTTTTTTGGATACCTGGCCATGGCCTGGAATATCCTTGGGGGATACGCTGGCCAGTTCTCCTTTGGCCATGCAGCCTTTTTTGGCGTAGGGGCCTTCACCTCAAGCCTCCTGCAGATTCACGCGGGAGTGAATCCTTGGATAGGAATGATTCTGGCAGGGATTGCCGGGATGCTTGTGGGTCTGTTCATCGGGTCTCTATCCTTCCGGTTTGGGCTCCGGGGTGCATATTTTGCGCTGACCATGTTGGCCTTGGCTGAGATGTTAAGGCTAATAGCAGTCCAGGTGTGCACGGTAAGATATCCCCTGGGCATTAATATACCTATCAAGGGGAACTCCTTACTGCATTTCCAATTTACCAGCAAGGTTCCCTACTATTACATTATGCTCATCATGATGGCAGCTGTTCTTTGCCTTACCTATGTTATCGAACGAAAGAAAATTGGCTCGTACTTCAAGGCCATTCGTGAAAACGAGGAGGCAGCAGAGAGCCTGGGGATTAACTTATTTAACTACAAACTCCTGGCAATGGCCATCAGTTCATTCCTTACGGCTGTAGGGGGGACATTTTACGCCCAGTACTATCTGATCATAGACGAGGAAGCAGCCTTCGGTGTTATGGTGTCCATTGAGATACTCTTGGGCCCTATTATCGGGGGTGCGGGGACAGTATTTGGTCCAATTTTGGGAGCAGGTGTTTTAGAATTTCTCTCGGAGTTCGCACGGAATATCCTCGGCGGTTACAGCGGCATCCACTTGATGGTCTATGGAGCGATCCTGATCGTTGTCATTATTTTTCTTCCGAGTGGAATTCTGGGAGGACTGAAGCTGGCTTATAGTAAGCTTGGCAAGAGGGAATAGTGGGGCTTATGAGCATCCTGGAGGTCAAGGATTTCAGTAAACATTTCGGTGGGCTATGGGCAGTCAAGAATTTTTCTTTCGAATTGAACCAGGGCGAGATTCTGGGTATTATTGGACCCAATGGAGCGGGAAAGACCACCTTGTTTAATCTGCTGACGGGTTTCTATCGGCCCGATAGCGGAAGAGCTTTTTACAAGGATGAGAACATTACCGGCCTTCGGCCCTATGAGATGTGCAAACGCGGTATTGCTCGAACCTTTCAGATTACCCAACCATTTGCCGAACTGACGGTCTTGGAGAATGTAAAAATCGGGGCTTATAATCGAATCCCCTCGAGTCAACAGGCCACGCAGGAGGCTCTTCGAATTTTAGAGACCGTAGGGCTCTCTGAAATGAAAGATGAGCTAGCTTCTGCACTTCCCATCGGGCATCGGAAAAGCCTTGAATTGGCAAGGGCCCTAGCTACCAAGCCCGAGATTATTCTCCTGGACGAGGTGGTAGCTGGGTTGAACAGCAGGGAAGCAAATGATATGCTTGAACAAATCAAATGGATCCGCACGCAGGGGATAACCATAGTTATGATTGAACACGTGATGAAGGCTATTATGTCGCTTTCAGATCGAATCATCGTCATTCACTATGGGGAAAAGATAGCCGAAGGGGTGCCACAGGAGATCTCCAGAGATGCAAAGGTGATTGAAGCCTACCTTGGAGAGGAATATGCCTTTGTTGCACGTGAGTAAAGTCAATGCAGAATATGGAGATGTCGAGGTGCTCCGAGAGGTCACCGTGGAGGTGCCTGAGCAGGAGATTGTCACCATAGTAGGCGCCAACGGGGCGGGAAAGAGTACGCTGCTCAAGACGATCTCGGGAATCCTTCGACCCAGTAGCGGGGAAATCTGGCTTTTCGGAGAGCGCATAGACCATCTCTACACTCATCACATAGTGGAAAAAGGCCTGGTTCGTATACCCGAGGGAAGAAAGATCTTCCCCAGCATGTCGGTACTGGAAAACTTGGAGTTGGGCTCCTATCTCCCAGCGGCAAAGGCAAAACGGTCTGAGAGTCTGGAGAGGGTCTTTTCACTCTTTCCAGTGCTCAAAGAGCGTCTGGAACAAGTTGCTGGCACCCTTTCCGGTGGTGAACAGCAGATGCTGGCTATTGGACGAGGCCTCATGTCTCTGCCCAGTGTATTGATGCTTGATGAACCTTCCCTGGGGCTGGCTCCTATACTTGTTCGGGAGATCTTCGACACGGTTCGGGAGATAAATCAGCACGGTACCACGATTCTCTTAGTGGAACAGAACGTCTTCAATGCACTGGACATGGCAAACGAAGGGTATGTGCTTGAGAACGGGAGTGTCGTTCTCAACGGAAATTCCCGGGACCTTTTGGCCAATGAATACATAAGGGAGTCTTATCTCGGACTTTGAGACAGGGGTCCGGGAAAATATCATACAAGAAGGAGGTGAGCTCAAGAGACCTTTTAACCTTTAGCTTTAGAAAGGAGGATAGAAATGAAAAGCACGAGCAAGGATTCTCACAAAGAGGGAGTAACTAGAAGGACCTTTTTGAAGGCGGCTGGGATGGCAGGAATAGCTGCCTCTACGGTAGGCTTCCCAGCGGTCCTTAGAGGTGCTAAGCCCAAGGAAATTCTCATTGGGTCTATCCACCCCATTACCGGGCCGTGCGCTTACGACGGCACGTCCCTGGCCCAAGCCGTAGAACTGGCCGTAGATAAGAAGAATGCCGCAGGCGGCATCAAATCCATGGGCGGGGCTAAAATTAAGGTGCTCCTCAAGGATACAGAGTCAAAGCCGAAAGTAGGAGAGTCAGCGGCTGCAAAACTTATTCGAGATGGGTGCGTAGCTTTGCTGGGCTGCTACAATAGCCCAGTCACCATTGTCACCACCAAGGTAGCTGAGATGAACAGGATCCCGCATATCATCACAGTAGCTGTGGCTGATGAGATCTTGCAACGAGGATTCAAATACACGTTCAGGGTGCAGCCGGACACCGCGGACATGGCCGAATATACGACAAAGTATATCAGGGAGTTGTCCGACAAACACAACATGAATCTCAAGACCATAGCCTTCTTGCACTTGAGCGGTTTCGGAGCTGTCATCGCCAAGAAGGTAAGTCAGGTGGCACCTGATCTCGGCTTTGAGATCATTGGGTCCCAGTCCTATGGGTACGGTGTCTCTGATCTCTCTACAGAAGTGGCTAAGATTAAGGACATGAAATCCGATGTGATTGTGGATGTTGGTTACTTGGCCGATGGAATTTTAAAGCTCAAGACCTATGATGCCCTGAAGGTTGAGCCTAAGGGAGGTATATTCGGCTGTGCGAATGGTGGTTTCAGCAACCCTGCCACCGTCAATGAGGTGGGGAGGCTGGCAGAATACCTTATGGATGGGAACTATTGGATGAACCCGAGAAGCTCTTTTGCTCAGAGCGTTAAAGCTGAGTACAACAAGCGGTATACAAAGGTGGTTTTCCAACCCCATTGCGCCCCCACCTATGATGCTACTCTGGTGCTCTTCGATGCTCTAGAAAGAGCAGGAAGCACCGATCCCGAAAAGCTCAGGGAGGCTATAGCCCAGACGTCACTGTCGAAGATAATTTCGCCAGGTGGACCTGTTGAGTTTGACTCCACCGGCCAGAATAAGAATGCCTTACCTACCCTGATGCAGGTACAGGATAGGGAAGTGAAAGTGGTTCTTCCAGAACAATATGCTAATGCTAAGCCCCGATACCCAGTGCCGGCGCGGAGCACATGGAGTTAAGAACTGGTTGGACCAAGAGAGGGAGGCACGGACCTCCCTCTCTCTTTGTCTCGCCGAAGCTTCCACCTGTTGATTTTGCCCCTTCGTGGTCCAAAATAGAGGAAGGAGAACCAGGATGCACGTTGATGTACTGATTGAAAATGCGCTTTTGGTTATCCCCAGAGGCGGTATTTTTAGGGGGTGCATAGGGATCGGGGGAGAAAAGATCGTTGGGATTTACGATTCGTCTCGTGGTATCTCAGCTCGGGAGAGGATTGATGCACAGGGAAACTACGTCCTTCCTGGCGTGGTGGAACCCCACGTCCATTATGGCTTCAAGGGAAATCTTGAGCGGCACTTCCACACCGAGACAGCCTCAGCAACCCTGGGAGGCATAACCACGGTCATTCCCTTTTACCGCGACTACGAAAACCCCACCGGTGTGTATGAGAATATCCCCACTGTAAAGAGAATTGGTGAGGATAACTCGTGCGTTGACTTTTCCCTCCACCTCTTGCTGATCACGGGGAATCAACTCAGGAACGTGGAGAGGTATTTCAATGAATACGGGATTACCTCCTTTAAATTCTATATGGTCTACAAGGGAGAAGATGCCAAGTCCATTGGGCTTGTGGGAAATGAAACCGATGACGGATTTTTGCTGGAGGCATTCTCCACCCTGGCCAGGCTTCCTGGAGCATTGGCTTGCATCCATGCCGAGAATAGCGAGATCATTCTGAACCTCATGAAAAAGTACAAGGAGGAGGGACGAGATGGCCTTCCAATATGGAGCGAGTGTCGGCCCAACCTGACTGAAGCGGAGAGCGTTTACCGGGTGATCACACTGGCCAGGGCCGTAGATTGCCCCATTTACATTGTCCACCTTTCCACGCACGAAGCCCTGGATGTAGTCAGGATGTTCAAAGCCGACTATAGGAAGCTATTCGTTGAAACATGTCCGCAATATCTTCTCTTAACTAGAGACGCGCCACTGGGGAACCTCGGGAAGGTAAATCCCCCCCTTCGCAGCCCTGAGGACAATGATGCGCTTTGGAAGGGTATTTCCGAGGGTCTGATTGACACCATCGGATCGGACCACTGCCCCTTTCTGAAGGAGGATAAGGCGGGGACTATCTGGGATGCTCGCACGGGCTTTCCGGGCAGTGCCACGATGCTTCCCCTGCTGCTCAGCGAGGGAGTAAACAAGGGCAGGATTTCTTTGGAAAAGGTTGCCGAGATTACCGCTTTCAACCCCGCTCAGATTTACAATCTCTTTCCACGAAAGGGAACGATTCAGGTGGGCAGCGATGCAGATCTGTGCATCCTTGACCTGAATTTGAAGAAAAGAGTTATGCCTGAGGAGCTCAAATCCCCTTCAGATTTCTCCGTTTACGAGGGTTGGACCTTAAAGGGATGGCCGATTTTGACGATGGTACGGGGGAAAGTCGTTATGAAGGACGGAGAAATCGTAGGTCCTAAAGGACACGGACGTTTTATCGAAGGCTAGCAGAGGAGCGCAAGAAATGTCCTGCATCTGGGGTCATATGTATGCGCTCAGCGGGTAATAAGGGATGGTTACATAATCCAGGTTACGATCTAGGAGGGTATTTGCTCAATCCTGTTTAAGGGAGACAGAATGCCATGATAAAATCCTTCACATTTCTCAAAAAGAAGGCTGGTCTCACGCAAAAGGAGTTCCTTCGGTATTGGAAAGAAAAGCATGGGCCTCTTGCAGCTAGGGTGGTGCCTGGACTGAGAAAATATGTACAGTGTCACCCGGTAGTTGGAATTGACTCTGAGATTGATGGCATTGTGGAGCTTTGGTGGGATAACCTCGAGTCACACAGGTCCTTCCTGATTTGGCGGCAGTCTGAAGAGGCGAAAGTGCTTAGAGAGGATGAGGAGCAGTTTATCGACACAAGCCAGATGGTTAGATTTCTTGCTGAGGAACATGTCATTGTAGGGGAATAAATTAGCTCCTGTTTTGGAAATGCACTTCAGACATTCTCCGTCTAACCTTGTCGAATCGAAAAGCCTTGGAGACTGAGCCACTTATCAATAAAGCTGATGCCAAAGACCCCTGCAATCCTGCCGAGCTGAAAGAGAATTATCTTGAACTGGCCATACCGATCTCGGGCCATGAACTGCCCTGAAACATCTTTGCTTTGTGGTCTTGAGAGAGGCAAAAAATATTAGCCACCTTGCGGAAAAGCTGAGCTAGGGGCCTAGGACAGAAGGAAAGGATAGGTATCGCAGAGAACTATTGTCGCTCTTAGGCGGTAATGTATTACACATAAGCGTCATGAGTGGGATAGGGGGAAACATCCTGCACTAGTCGCTGACCTCAGTTATTAGGATTTTGGTGTGAAATACGTATGAAACAATTGAAGGAAGAAGAGAGAACATGGCTTATATCACAAGTAATGACGGAAAAGGGATCTGGTACAATGTGGTTGGGGATGGCGAGCCGCTGGTTCTTATCGGTGGCAGTAGCCTCGTCCATAACCAATGGGACTTTATGCTGCCGATCCTTCAAGATCATTTCAAGGTAATCCTCTATGACCAACGAGGTGCAGGACTGTCAGATAGAAGTCCTGAGGGCATAACTGTTGAGCAGTGGGCGGATGATCTCAAACAGATTCTCGATGAGATCGGGGTAGAGAGAGCCCACATATTTGGTACGTCAAACGGCTCCTTTATCGTGATTCGGTTTGCCGCTAAATATCCGGAAAGGGCAGCGAGTATCATCCACTATGGCATGCACAAGGCCACGCAACAATTTTCAAAGATGTCCAGGATCGGTGCGAAGATTATTGACGAGTTCGGGGTGGGAAACGGGGGTTTGGGAGCTTATTACCTGGTGAGGCTTTATGGAATGCCTTCTGAATACGAGGGATGGGAGACAAACAGATTTGATGAAAATCTCTCGCCCGATGGATGGAAGGCAATGCACTGGGCCATGGAGGTGGATCTCTCCGACGATGTTCTCAGAATTAAGGCCCCGCAGCTAATTCTCATCGGTGACAGCGGCTCCCTCAGCAAAGACTCCGATTATGCATCGGGATGGAGGGATGTTCAGCGCGTATGCCCTCATGTTGAGGTAGCCGTTATCCCTGGCGCTGAGGGGACCTATTGCGTGGTAACCCACCCCGCTGAGGTTGCTCGAGAGGTAATTCGGTTTCTCAAAAAACACAGCATTTGTGTTTAAATTGTAATCTTAGTACGATATTTCCTGATTAGGTGAAAGGTCTATCCCCACCTCTTCTGGTGGGGATTTTTCGATCCTGTTGGATCCTTTTCCAAGGCAAGCAAGCGAGTGAGTGGCCATACAATCTGTGCCTCAATCCCCTATCAGCGAGAGAGATCGATCAATGGTGGTAAATAAGCGGATTGGGAATGCGCAAAGCATCTATTTGGACACCAATCTACAGATTGTTTTTGGCGTCACACTGACTGCGGCTATAGGAATCTTTAGCCTTAGTCCCGCCTTTCCGAAAATAGTCAAAGAACTTCAGGTGTCATCGACAGACGTTGGATTACTCATTACAGTTTTCACCCTTCCCGGTGTCTTGTTGATGCCTATTATGGGAATACTTGCCGATGTGTTCGGAAGAAAAAAAGTGCTAGTTCCGTCACTTATGCTATTTGCCATAGCCGGAGGCGCTTGTTTTTTTATCCGCGATTTCAAAATGTTGCTCGTACTCCGCTTCTTTCAGGGCATAGGGGTGGCTCCCTTAAGTTCGCTTAACGTTACCGTCATAGGTGATCTATATTCGGGCAAAAGGCGCACTGCAGCCATGGGCTACAACCAGGCTGTCTTCAGCATTGGAGCTGCCAGCTTTGCAGCCATTGGAGGAGGGCTTGCCATGATCGGATGGTACTATCCCTTTCTCTTGCCACTAGTGGCCATTCCGATAGGACTGGTTGTGACGTTTTCACTGAGGAGTCGAAGCTCGAAGCTAACAAGTGCAACAGAATTTATGGCATACATGGGCAGTGTGGGCAGTACCATAAAAGAGGGCAAAGTTATTGCAATTTACGCCGCTACTATCGTTATCTTCATCATCGTAGCTGGGCCCTATGCCACCTACCTCCCACTTCTAATGGGGATACGGCTGGATGCGTCTCCACTTGTTATTGGAGTTGTGATGTCAAGCATGTATATGGGTTCCGCTCTTTCTTCGTCACAGTTAGGGAGAATTGTGCGAGCCTTCTCTGAAAAGGCTGTGATTAGGGTGGGATTTGTTCTCTATGCCTTTACATTAGTTATTATTCCCTCTATACCAGCTACCTGGCTATTTTTCATACCTGTTTTTCTCTTAGGCACTGCCCAGGGAGTCAGCTTACCCATTATTCAGACCCTCCTGGGAGGGCTGTCATCCAGTGAGAACCGCGCGATCATTATGTCCTTATATGGGACGGCCCTGCGTTTAGGGCAGACACTCGGCCCAGTGTTGATGGGAAGCGTTTTGGCAGCATCTGGAATATCCGCTGTCTTTTATATCAGCGCTTGCCTCGCCCTTGCAGCGCTTGGGTTGGTATCAAAGAGGATAAGCTAATCGGAGGGATCAAACGGCCAAATTGAAAGGCCTCACGCCATGCCGTTCATTCGCGAATTGACGCCGAAGTAGGGCTCGAGCTTCACCTTTTCGGTCCAACCCTGGTAATACTGAACCACGTGTTTCCTCAACTCATCCATCGCCTGAACAAGGGCCTTTTCCTTGTCCGTTCTTGGGCGGGAGGCCGCTTTAGCAAGCCGAGCACCGATGGCCTCCTCATCAAGAGTAAGGAGGCGACCCTCTTGAACAACGATGCGGCCGTTAACCATCACCGTATGAACGTGCCTGCCAGTCCCACGGTAAAGCAACGTGTCGATGGGATCATGAGCGGGATCAACAAAGGGATAGGTCATCTTCTCATAATCCAGCAAGACCAAATCCGCCAGCCGACCTGGCTCAAGTCGGCCCAGTTCCTGACCATAACCAAGTAAGGTAGCATTATTCTCCGTTGCCATTTGAAACACCTGCCGAGCACTGAGATAGGGCGAGTCCAATTCCAATGAGGGGATACGATGCAGGAGGAAGCAGAGCTTCATCTCTTGGATCATATCGTCATCGTCGTTGATTGATTTGCCATCTAAACCCAAACCCACCAGTATTCCAGCTTGTAACATATGGAATACGGGAGAGATGCCATTTCTGACCCGGAGGTTGCAGGAGGGATGATGTGTAACAGCAGTACCAGTTCGAGCAAGGAGTTCCATATCGCTCTCCGTTGGCCAGACACAATGTCCGATCACGAGGCCTGGGCCAAGGAAGCCGATGTCGTTCATGTACTCAACAAGCGTCTTACCCAAGAACTCCAGTCCATAAATTTTCTGGAAAATAGATTGCACGGCGTGAACGTGGATCGGGGCTCCAAGCCGTTCCGCTGACCTACGGACTTCGATCAAAAGCTCTTCAGTGCACCATTGCGGGGCTAGAGGCCCGAACCCGATCCGACTCATTGGCCCGTTGTAACGGGCATAAAGATCGGACACCACCTTTACAAAACTCTCCCCCGTTAGTGATCCCGCGGGAGGTGGAGAAGTCAAGAGCTGTTTCAGGGCTTCTGGCAGTGAAGCGATAAAGGCCTTGTTATCGCCATAGACAAAGGGATTATCATTTCGAATAGCTGGGTTGAACTGGACCCGGATGCCAGCGTCGCCGTATGCCCTGAGCGCTTCATCAAACTCGGCGTCGTATGCCGAGGGGTCTTTTAGAATGTGATTGTCCATAGTTGTTGTGACACCTGATTTCAGAAGCCTGGCGGCAGAAAACGCCAGGTCGGCATAAACAGATACAGGGATATACTTCCGCGTATCCAAAAGCCACGATTCAAGTGTGTTGTCTCGCGCTCCTCGTTGGAAGTCGGTCAATCCCCGCCCATGGCTGTGGCCGTTTATGAGACCGGGTATGAGCAAGAATTGCCCGCCGCCAATCGTTTTGGCTTTAGGGTATCGATTCGAAAGCTGATTATAGGTTCCGATGGCCTCAATCGTTTCACCTGCAACAGCAATTGCACCGTCGGATATAACTGGCTTATCGTGGGCTGGCACTAGTTGGCCAGCTCGTACCAAAATTGTAACGTCAGGCATTCTAATCCTCCTTATATTGAAATGTTGGAATGGAGTGTGATCTGGTGCGAAAATATCACAAGAGGGGATAGCTCTTCAAGCTGAGGAACCTGACAACGGTCCCGTGAAACAAGCCTGCGGAATGCGCTGGATAAATCAATATGATAATATCGGAATGAACAGTTGCGCGGCTTCTGTGGACTCTTCTAACCTGCTAGATTGCTTCAATTTACTGATGGAGTTCTCAGCTGATTTCAGCTAGGAGTCGGTGGGTACTGAGCCCGCCTTAGCCATCTGAGTTGATGAACCGGAAGTGGTGTTCTTTAAGAGAGCTTTAAGCTCCGGCAGGCTTATTTTTACCAGCTCAACCGCAAAGACATTTTCTATATGGTATCGGGCGGCATCGCGGCATAATCCTCCAAAACCAAGACCCAGAAGACACCCTAAGAGTGTAAACTGTAATTTCCAACATATGCCTCGACTAACTGTCTTTCGTCCATGGGCCGCCTTCGATCCATGTGCGCTTATAAGGCTTACTTCTGGCTGCGGCCTGAAGAGGCGTCATGAGGAAGGCTAGGAGGTCATCGAGTACTTTCTCCAGATCGATATCCGTATCCGTCAAGACCGTCCTGTTCAGAAAGGCCTTCCACTGAGCTGACTTCCCTCGGTCCTTGGCGAAATCTTTGCTCAAGCCGACTGGTACTGTTTTTGGTAAAGGTGTCCCTCTGCGCCCAAATGTCGCTTGTATCGCCCTGACAAGAGTGTGGCCGTCAAAGGGAAATTGTTTGGAAATAATCCAGATGTCATAAAAATCTTTCATACGGCTGTTGACCATGCCAAAACGGACTATGGCCTCAAGCTTCTCCGACACAACGCTCTCCTTAGGATATGCCCTAATCATGGGTGGCGGCATTTCTAAAAGCGTAGGATATTGGATGCTCTCGGCGCGGGGTGTAATCACATCTCCAAATCCCACGTCAACTTGGACAGGTACTTCAGCATTCGCCAGTAAGCCCAGTAATCGCACCCGAAGACCCTGATATTCCTGATCCTCACGGATTTGCTCAGCCCGAACGCTCTCTGGATTAAAAACCAGGCCGTCTGGCTCGACCTCTACCTGGCAAACCTCCTTAAAAAGCACAGTCAGGCTCTCGGCTGAATCATCACCATATGAAAACAGATCCAGGTCCCTGGTCGGACGATGTGTCTGGTCCATCCATACGGCGAATAGCATGGCACCTTTCAGCACAAATCTCTCAGCGTGATCCGAAATGCTTAGACGGTATAGAAACCGCTCCAGTCCATAACGAGTTAAGACTAGGTTGAAATCTTCACCTTTTTCCCGGCTCAGGTTGAGAAGCCGCTGGCGAACAGAAGCCGTGAGGTTTGCCAGTTCTGTCCTCAAGACATTACCTCCATATAAGGCCTCATCACATTCCAGATCCGACAGACTCTTCCATAGTGCCAAAGGTCGTCATTCGAGCACTTTCGTTGCCTGAGGCACTCACGAAGGGCTTCTATGGCCACGTCAAGCCCGATCTTGTTCCTATATTTGAAGCAGTCTGCAACGGTTTTCGGGGGAACGTAAATCTTTACCGTAACGCCTTCGATACGATGCTCCTCGATACCCTCTGTGAGGGGTCGACCGGAAAATCTCATTATCCTCAGAGGCGGATAATCGATTCTAGGTTTAGCCTTTTTTCTTTCAAGGGCTATCCATACCTCAGAAGGAACTTGTGTTCCGATATGGTGGAAGCTAAGGGCGGAGAGAAGGCACACAACCCCATGAGGCACCCATTTTGCTGCCAGAGCCAGAGTGTGCGCCGGCGAAAGTTCAGCCGACGGTGTCATGTACATTCCCCGACCGGCGCGAATCAGTTGGCCCTGCTTAACGAGGCGCCTCAGGTGTTCAGGATGAAGGCCTTTCTCTTCCAGGTCCTGGATCCTGATGATTCCTCGGTCTCTGGCCAGTGCCAGTACCCTTTGCTCATTTGTCGTTTTCGAATTCATGTGTAAAAGTATACACAGTTAAGAATAAAAATCAAGATATTTACACAAACCATGGTTAATAAGAGGAGTTTATGCCCCTGGGCACTACGGAGAAAAGCTTGATAAAAATGAGGATAGAGGTTATGTCATCCAGGATCACGGCCACGGCCCCAATTATTTTGATTATTGGATGATCGCCCGAAGCCGGTGCCAGAAAAGGCCTCAGAGGTTTATATAATGCATCTTCTGCACGCCAAGTTCCGCGTTTCAGAAATGACGGTCACAAGCCCCGATAATTTCTTGCAGAAAACCATGCTTGCCTCCGTGGAGAAGACCTGGGAACAGTGCCTCGGTCCTTTGGTTTCTAACCTTCCCGACTTCGCCACTGTGATTCGCAAACTCCGGCCCAAGATATCATTTCTCTTCTCTACATCGTTTTAGGCGGATTTCAAAGGAAAACAGGCGAGGCACAGATATTTATCACTGGCGTTGATCTTGGATCGAGATAAACCTAAATTAATTAGCCTTATCCCGGAGAGGGATCAGGTCTAACGTTAACAAATGAAGGAAGTCCGTCCCGGGTTTTCAAACGGGCAGCGTGAGGCTCAATTGAAAGAACCGGGCCTTCTTGAGAGGACAGTCGAAAAAAATGGACTGTCGCTAGAAGTGGGTTTGTAATCCAGATGGCTGCGGCAGATTCGGTTTCCTCAAGAGAGCTTTAAGCTCCGGCAGGCTTATTTTTACCAGCTCAACTTCGAATACGGCTTCAAAGTGCTGGCGGGCGGCGTCGCGGACCTTACTCATGGATACTTCCTGGGAAAGCTCGTGCTTTAAAGATGTCATCTGGGTGTTCTCGAGCCCGCAAGGGTGGATCCAAGAGAAGGGCGTGAGCGGGGTGTTGACGTTAAACGCAAGGCCGTGAAAGGATACCCCTCGGCGAATGGCTACCCCGATGCTTCCCAACTTACGGTCGCCAACCCACACCCCTCGGTTTTTGGGATTTCGTTCTGCCTGTATACCCCAGTCAGCGGCAGTTCGGATCATGACCTCCTCCAAAGCCGTGACATAATCCACGACCCCGAGCCGTGCCGCTCTCAGGTCGATGATGGGGTAGACAACCAGTTGCCCCGGTCCGTGAAAGGTAATATCGCCGCCCCGCTCTACCTGGATTACGGAAATCCCCTCTCTTTCGAGTAGCTCCTCAGAAACCGTCAGGCTGCCCAACCGGCCGCTGCGACCGAGCGTAAACACGGGGTGGTGGTCTAAGAATACAACGATATCCGAGCCGATGATCCCACCTCTTCTGGCGACCACAATGGCCTTCTGTAGATCCCATGCCTCGCGGTACTCGACGGTGGGAAGCCCTACGTAGAGCCATTTCTTTGAAGTTGATTGAGGATTTTCAGGGTGGTAACGCAACTTCAGCTGCTCCAAATTAATGGCTAATAGGGTAGAAACGGAGCCATGGCAGCCTAACCGGCAAGGCAAGGCCGCCGTGCCGCCGTCACTTCGTCCAACCTCCTCACCTTGGATTTTGCCGGTGCCTCTGTAAGGAGTCCTGGTGTGTTTTGCGCCTCATGGACTATTGCCTTAAATGCCTCGATAAAGCGATCGAGGTCTGCCTTTGACTCCGTCTCAGTGGGCTCGATCATGATTGCACCATTGACGACAAGCGGGAAGTAAATGGTAGGGGGATGAAAGCCGTAATCCATGAGCCGTTTAGCCATATCCAGAGTCGTGACCTTGTGGGGCTGCTGAAGCTTATCGGAAAAGACGCATTCATGCATGCATGGCCTGTCATAAGCAAGGTGCAATGTGCCCTTCAACATTTCCTTGATGTAGTTTGCGTTCAGGACAGCAAGCTGGCTGGCCTTTTTCAGGTTTTCAGGTCCCATGCTGCGGATATAAGCATAGGCCTTCAGCATAACGCCAAAATTACCGAAAAAGGCGTGCACCTTGCCGATGGATTTCGGAAACTCCTCAGAGAGAACGTATTTGTCATTCTCCTTTAGCACACGGGGAATCGGTAGAAACGGTTCAAGGTGCCTCTTAACACATACGGGTCCTGAGCCGGGCCCGCCCCCTCCGTGCGGCGTTGAAAAGGTCTTGTGAAGGTTAAGATGCAGCACATCAACACCGATTTCGCCCACATCGACGATCCCCATGATGGCATTCATGTTTGCGCCATCACCGTAGACGAGTCCGCCTTTTGAATGGACGATTTCAGCTATTTCCCTGAGGTTCTCTTCAAAAAGCCCGAGGGTGTTAGGGTTGGTTACCATGATGCCCGCGGTGTCCTCGTCCATGAGCTCTCGTATGGACTCTTTAGAGAGGATCCCTTGTTCATTTGACCTTACGGGTACAGGGTGGTAGCCGCAGAGGGCTGCACTCGAGGGGTTGGTGCCGTGAGCCGTATCAGGAACGATAATCTTTGACCGGAGTTTACCCTTGCTTCTGTGAAAGGCGTGGATCAGGAGCATTCCGGTAAGCTCCCCCTGCGCGCCAGCCGCGGGCTGAAGGGAGACCGCGTCCATACCGGTAATCTCCGCCAGCAGCTGTTCGAGCTCGTACATCAGTCTGAGCGCGCCTTGGGATAAATCCTCCGGGAGCAATGGATGAGCCCCGGCAAATCCCGGGAGCGTGGCCACCTTTTCATTGATCTTGGGGTTGTACTTCATAGTGCACGAACCGAGGGGGTACATGCCGGTGTCAACTCCGAAGTTCCACTGAGACAATCTGGTATAGTGGCGTACTACGTCAACCTCACTCAGATCAGGCAGGTCAGGTACTTCGCCTGTAAGGTGCGCCTCCAGAGGACTGAATTCAACGTCACGCCTGGGGAGGGAAAATCCGCTTCTCCCCGGTTTACCCTTCTCCCACAGCAGCGGCTCATTCAGGACAAGGCCAGTTGTGCCTAACGGTTCTTTCATGAGGTCACCTCCTTGACCAGCGCATCCATGTCCTCCTTCGATTTGGTCTCCGTCACACACAGGAGATAGTGGTTTGAAAGCTCAGGATAGTACGGCGCTAGAGACAGGCCTGGGACTATCTTCTTTTCCAGCAGGCGCTCGTAGGTGGTCTTGAAGTCAAGGGGAAATTCAACCACGAATTCATTGAAGGTCGGGGTGTCAAAGCTCATCCTGAATCCAGCCCCTTGCAGCTGCCCTTTAAGGTATTCGCACTTGTCATGATTCAGCGTGGCCAGTTCGCGCATGCCGGTGGCACCAAGGGAGGCCATGTACATTGCAGCTGCGAGGGCACACAGGCTGTTATTGGTGCAGATATTGGAGGTGGCCCTTTCCCGCCGGATATGCTGCTCTCTGGTAGCGAGGGTCAGCACAAAGCTGCGTTTTCCCTCAACGTCCGTCGTCTGGCCAACGAGCCGTCCAGGCATATTTCGCACATAGGCCATTTTGCTTGCGAACATGCCAAGTCCCGGTCCCCCGAAGGACTGCGGAATACCGAGGCTTTGGCCCTCTCCACAGGCAATATCTGTTCCCTGGCTTCCTGGGTTCCTGATAAGCCCAAAGGCAAGGGGCTCGGTAAAGCCGCATATGAGCAAGGCATCGGTGTGATGGGCCCTCTGGGCGAAGCTGTTGAGGTCTTCAATACAACCGAAAAAGTTAGGTGATTGGACTGCAACAGCGGCAAGATCATTGATGCCATCGAGCGGAGAAGGGTCGGTAGTGCCGTTCTCGAGGTAGGGTAGCTCAACGATTTGATACCCGCTGGGCTCCAAATAAGTTCGAGCCACGTGACGATAGTGCGGGTGAACTAACCTGGAAATGGCGATTGTCTTTTTTCGGGTTATTCGTATGGCCATGAGCAGCGCCTCTGCCAGGGCGGAGGCACCGTCATAGAGCGATGCGTTTGCCACTTCCATGCCCAAAAGCCGGACTGCAAGCGTCTGATATTCATAAATAGCCTGAAGTGTCCCCTGGCTCATTTCTGCTTGATAAGGGGTGTAGGAGGTCACGAACTCGGAACGCCGCAACAGATAGGACACTGATTCGGGTATATGGTGCTGATAGCTGCCAGCCCCGATAAACACGTTGTATTCTGGGGAGGCCGCCATCGTGCCTGAAAGAGCGCCCATGAGCTCGTTCAGTTCCCACTCGGTCAATGCCGCCGGTAGCTTGAGATCTCCCGGGAGACGGCAGTCCTGGGGCACGGTTGAGAAGAGCTCATCAAGGTTGTTTTTTCCTAACGCCTCAAGCATTGAGGCAATTTCTTGATCGGTGTGTGGAAGGTAACGCATCACTGCTTTCCCTTTAGGGTTTCGAGGTAGACATCCCTTGTCATAAGTGCCTCAAACTCTGCTGGATCGCTAGGCTTAATCTCAATAATCCATCCATCACCATAGGGGCTTTTGTTGACCAACTCGGGCGATTCCTCAAGGGTCGTGTTAACGGCGAGGATTTCTCCGCCAATTGGCATATATAATTCCGCGACTGCCTTGACGGATTCTACGGTTCCGAATTCCGCGCCCTTGTTAAAGCTATCGCCTACTTTGGGCAGTTCCACATAGACGATATCACCGAGCTGATCCTGGGCATAGTCGCTGATGCCGACTTTCGTTTTTTCACCTTGTGGCCTGGCCCACTCATGGTCCTCTGCATAGCGCACATCGTCAGGTAAGTTGAGCTCGCCAATCTCTTTCATGTGTATTCCTCCTTTTCTCCATTCTTTCCGAGGACGGGCAGCCGCTGCAAAATCTGGGAATTGGGGGCTTGATCAACAGGAAATTCGACTTCAGGGTTGCACGATTGCTATATCACAACTGCAGGGCAAAACCAAACCGATTTTGTCACCTTCCTGCCGCAGAGCCAAACCCATCTCGAGGTCGGATTTTGCTAACAAGTAAGGTGCAGATACCTTACCAAGGCGGGGGCTATTAGTAAACCTGCGGAACCCTCTCAATCCATGGCAGGCGCGGGAGGCGACGCAAAAGCCGTCGGGAGATAGGGCGCATATTCCGCTGGCATGCGTTGGGTGGGAGGGAGCCTGCCGAATTTCTTGAAATAACGAAGCGGTAGTGTTAACTCATAGGGGCTAGGCGTCAAAAAGAGAAACCGGTGTGACGGAGCTTGAAGAGCTATGGGCAAGAAAATCGCCATCATAGGCGCGGGACCCGGAGGGTATGTGGCTGCAATACGAGCTGCACAGCTTGGGGCAGAGGTCACAGTTATCGAGCAGGAGAAGGTTGGCGGAACCTGCCTCAATTGGGGGTGCATCCCTTCTAAAGTAATGAAGACGACAGCGGAGATGCTCGAGAAGTTTGGCAGGGCAGAGGAATTCGGCATAGAGCTCAAGGGAGCAGTGATCCCCAACATGAGAACGCTCATAAACAGACAACAAACAGTGGTAAAGAATCAAACCGACGGTGTCCTCAAGCTCTTCAAGCGGCACAAGATCCGCTACGTCCTTGGGAAGGGGCTGATTGAAGGCGCTCATCGGGTGGCGGTGAGATCTCGGGAAGGAAATGTTACCGAAATAGGGTGGGACAGCCTGATTCTGGCCTTGGGCTCGCAACAGGTGAGCCTTCCCTCGTTTCCGTTTGACGGCGAGCGTATTCTCTCTACCAATGACGTTTTAAGCCTTGATAACGTACCGAAATCCCTATTGATACTCGGTGGTGGGGTGATCGGGTGCGAGTTTGCATTCATCTTTAGCTCCCTCGGCTCACAGGTAACGGTTGTGGAGGCCCTATCGCGTTTGCTCCCCCTGCCTTGGGTTGATGAAGATTGCTCCAAAGTGCTAGAGCGGGAGATGAAGAAGCGTAAGATCGCCTTTATGGTCAACCGAACGGTTCAAGGGGTTGAGGAGGCAGGGGCAAGGTGTCGCGTGACCATCGGACGGTCGCCGTTTGCTCAGGCAGGAAAGGATAGAGACATCAGTCCTACAATTGTGGACGTAGACAAGGTGCTGATCTGCATCGGCCGAAACCCGAGGACGGCGGGTGTCGGGCTAGAGAAGCTCGGAATGCAACTGGACGAGGGTGGATGGATCATAGCCAATGATCACATGGAAACGAATGTTCCCGATGTCTACGGCATTGGCGACGCTCTTGGTCCATCGAAGGTAATGCTTGCCCACGTGGCCTCCATGGAGGGAATCGTAGCTGCTGAAAACGCGATGGGAGAAAGCCGAACCATGCGCTATGATGCTGTGCCCGGCACGGTTTTTACCATGCCGGAAGTTGCTACTGTCGGATTAACCGAAAGCCAGGCGACCGATCAGGGTCACGCGGTTCGATCGGACACTGTTCTTTTCCGTAATCTGGGTAAGGCCCACGTCATAGGTGAGATCGCCGGGCAGTTGAAGGTAGTCTCAGACAGGGAGAACGGAAAAATCCTAGGGGTCCATATTGTAGGGCCACACGCCAGTGACCTGATCGCCGAGGCAACACTGGCGATGCAATTGGGCTGCACGGTACAACAACTCGCCGAAACGATGCATGCGCACCCGACGCTCGCCGAGATCATGCTTGAAGGCTCATTTAAGGCCCTTGATAGGCCGCTGCACGGATGAGGAAAGCGATCGGGTTTGAAGTATCAAGGAAAGGGCTGGTTAGGCCCAAAAGACGGAGAGGGGAGGAAAATAACTGATGAGCAGGCCTTACCGAACCATTCTTTACGATCGGCACGTTGATCTCGGTGCCAAAATGATAGAATTTGCTGGCTGGGAGATGCCAGTGTTCTATCCGACTGGCATCGTGCAAGAACACCTAGCCACCCGGAAAGAGGTGGGGATCTTTGACGTCTCCCATATGGGCCGATTTATCATCAAGGGCGCAGGAGCCCTCAGATTTCTTCAGCACGTGCTCACCAATAACGCCGAGGCCTTAGATAACAGAGGGATCGGCGCGCAATACACACTCATTCCTACGGAGACCGGTGGCGCTATCGACGATGCATATCTCTACCGGTTTGCGGAAGATGAATATCTCCTCGTAGTCAATGCCGCCAACCGAGAAAAGGACTGGAATCACCTCCAAGAACTCTCAAGGCAATTTGACGACCTTGAGCTCATCGACTCTACTGAGGAGATCGTCATGCTCGCGCTGCAAGGGCCACAGTCGCGCGCGCTGCTTGAGAAGATCGTTGAGTCGGGTTCGCTGCCAGAGCCGATGCGGAATGCCGTGAGCATCGTGACGATCTCAGGTGCTCAGGTGAGGGTAGCGAGAACAGGCTATACTGGTGAGCCATTATGTTTTGAGTGCTTTGCGAGCAGTGAAGATGGCCTGGTGCTGTGGGATAAGTTTGTGGCCAAGGGAGCAACGCCGGTTGGGCTTGGAGCTAGGGACACGCTGCGGCTCGAAGCGGGCCTTCCACTGTACGGTCATGAGCTCGGGGAGGACCCCGAAGGCAATGAAATCCCCATTCTTGCCTGCCCGCTCACCCAGATTGCCGTGAGTTTCTCGCCCCTGAAAGGGGAATACATTGGCCGGGCAGCATTGGTTCGGCAGCATGAGGCCTTCAAAAAAATCCTCGCCCGCGACTTCACGCTTATCAATAACCTGCCTCGTATGATAAGGCCGATCGCATTGGCAGGCCGTGGCATCGCTCGTGAAGGGGCCAAGGTGTTCAACGGGAGCAAGCATGTGGGCTATGTAACGAGCGGTACAATGGTTCCCATGTATAGCTTCAGGGGGGAGGGGTTGGACTCGGTTCAGACCGACCAACAAGCATTGAGATCAATTTGTCTGGGCTACATTGACAGTGACATAGTGGAGGGCGAAGAAGTCAAGGTTGACATTCGCGACAAATTAGTCGACGCAGAGGTAGTTCCCTACCACCTCCGGAGCGAGGCCCCGCCGTACGCGCGGCCGATTGTCTTGGGTCACGTGTTGCCGGCTGAAGAACTCGCAGTCGCCGGTGTGCATGAAAAGGCTTACACGTTGCTGGAAAAGGCCGTTGAGAATACGGTCTGGCGACAGCAGGAGTGTATCAACCTCATCCCGTCAGAGATGACAATTTCTCCCATGGCTCGGCTTCTTTCGGTAATGGATCCGGCCTTCCGTTATGCCGAACACCGTAAGTTGAAGGCCTTCTACGACGCCGACGTCTTTTACTACCAGGGCACCGATTTTATCAGCGAGGTGGAACGCATGCTTGAGGAGGAAATGCGAGTCTTCCTTGGCTGTGAGAATGTGGAAATGCGGCTCATCAGCGGTCAGATGGCTAACACGGCCGTTTTCAGCGCGATGGTGGATTACATCAATCGCGGCGACCGCAAATCCGAGCCGCGGCGCATTCGGCAGGTGATGAACAACCACATCGGTAAGGGCGGTCACCTGAGCGCTCAGCCGATGGGGGCGTTAAGGGACTATGTTGCGCGGGACCCTCATACGGAACGGCCGGCTGTGGTGAATTTCCCCGTATTGGCTGATAATCCATATAAAATCGATGTGCCGGCAGCCCTTGGGTTGATCGATGAGCACCGTCCGGAGCTGATCATTTTCGGCAAGAGCATGGTCCTTCACAAGGAGCCGGTCGCCGAGATTTGCACATTCCTCGACGATCAGGACATCTCGTCCGTTGTGATGTATGACATGGCCCATGTTTTGGGGCTGATCGGTCCGCACTTCCAGGAGCCCTTTGACGAGGGGGCCCATCTGGTTACCGGATCCACGCACAAGACCTTTTTTGGCACGCAGCGTGGGGTCGTTGGTAGCCGGTTTCAGGAGCATGAAGAGCGGTATGAGCTCTGGGAGGCTGTAACTCGGCGCGCATTCCCCGGGTCGGTATCAAACCACCACCTCGGAACCTTGCTGGGGCTCTTGATGGCCGCCTACGAGATGAACTACTTCAAGAATGAATACCAGGCTAGGGTCATTGCGAATGCAAAGGCACTCGCTCGGGCGCTCAATGAGTGTGGCTTGAATGTTGCCGGGGACCCCACCATAGATTTCACTGAAACCCACCAGGTGGTAGTGCGCGTGGGCTACAGCCGCGGGCCGGAGATCGCCCGCCGACTCGAGGCAAACAACATCATTTGTAACTATCAGGCAAGCCCCGAGGAGGAAGGCTTTACGGTTTCCGGTGCTCTGCGGCTCGGTGTGTCGGAGATGACCCGTTTCGGCATGAACGAAGAGGACTTTCGAGCCCTGGCCGGTCTGATCCGCGATGTGGTGGTAGACAATGCCAGGGTGGTCGATAAGGTCAGGGGCCTGAGAAAACGGTTCTGTACCCTGCAGTTCTGCTTTAGCGGCGATGAGTACGCTGATGTTGTTCAGAAGCTCCATAATCTTCTGTAGTCACCAGGAACGCTACGCTGCGGGCTGGCACTCCTGAGGACACCAGGCTGATATTAATACCCTAAACCATCCCGCTACAAAGCGGGGTGGTCCAAGCCATGCTATGCAGGTGAGTGGACTTTCAGTTTTTATCTCTCGCCCGCTCGCTCCGATCGCTCGAGCTCACAGAGGCCTCTGAGTAAATTAACTACGGAATGATTGCTTACCGTTTTATGGGAGAAGGTCTTTAAGGAAAATAGAATCCATTCTTTTTTCCTTTTAGAACCTTTCCCATACACAATCCCGCGTAGCGTGATTGCAAGCCCCAGAGGGGCAAGGTAAGCAATCTCTTGTGTATCATGAGAGAATCTTGATTCTCTGAGTACTCTGTGGGCTCTGCCTGCCCCGTAGGTGCCGTGCATCGTACTGGGGTGAGAGATCACAGACCCTTTGAGGGTCAAAACAACCCACCTTTTTAGGGCGGGTTGTTGAT
>Ga0209636_10001250_pt1 | contig 25376 bp, 19 predicted proteins | sample DeeMarSWOR152_54_FD_187464 | JGI IMG/M metagenome (GOLD analysis project Ga0209636, IMG submission 187464) | Marine sediment microbial communities from White Oak River estuary, North Carolina - WOR-1-52-54 (SPAdes) (version 2) | ecosystem: Environmental > Aquatic > Marine > Intertidal zone >...
GTTTGGACGCCGCCACCGGCAAAGTTATCTGGCGCAAGGATGAGTTTTCCGGAGTTGTACCCCAGTTCTTCACCGGTATGTCGCCAATCATCGTCAATGGGATGGTCATTGTCCATCTCGGGGAGCAGGATAATGGGACGATTATCGCTTATGACCTGATCACCGGAAATCAGCAGTGGAAATGGACTGGCGATGGTCCCGCATACTCTTCGCCGGTCGTGATGACGGTGGATGGCACGAAACAGGTTGTTGTGCAAACGGAAAAGAATATCTTGAGCGTTGCCATGACTGATGGGAAGTTATTATGGCAGGTCCCAACCCCGGCCCAGAGAAGGTTTTACAACTCTGCGACTCCAATTATTGATGGACAAACGGTAATCTACACCGGTCAGGGCGATGGTACCAGGGCGATAAAGATCCAAAAAAAGGGTGATGACTTTGTCGTCAACGAACTCTGGAAAAACGAGCAGCTCGGGACAGCATTCAACACACCGGTACTTAAGGACGGCTTGCTATTTGGTCTTTCCCATCGCGGTAACTTATTTTGCCTGAACGCAACAAACGGGCAAACCGCTTGGACCGACAGCATCGACCATAAGAATTTCGGATCAATTATCGATGCCGGCTCAGTAATATTAGCCCTGACCAGCCAATCCGAATTGATTGCCTTCAAGCCCAGCGATAAGGCATACACGGAGATTGCCAGGATCAAGGTCGCTGACACACCGACTTATGCTCACCCGGTAATCGCCGGGAACAGGATTTATGTGAAGGATGAGGAAACATTGGCGATGTGGATGATCGAATGAGGTTGGTTAGCAGGAAGCATACATGAAAAAACGAGAATCGGGATTTGGATTTCGGGATTCGGGTCTTCATCTTTTAGAATTGCCCTTGCGAAGGTTCTGAACCTTCGCAAGGGTTAAAATCTGAAAACCACTTCATTTTGAGTATATATACCCTTTAAACAGGTAAAAACTAATAAAATCGTAATAGTTCACCAGTATCCGATGTCAAGATTATTTATGCTGATACATAGCTTTGAAACCTTATTTTTATCTTTTTAACCTTAGTAGGAAAATAATCCCGCCTTATGTTAACCTTATTATCTTATTATTTCTATCAAATAAAGTAATAAGGTTAAGGGATTTTTAGATTTTACTTGTTACTAAGGTTTTAAAAACAAAAAATAAGGTTATTGATATGGAAATATTAAAATTGCAAATATCTTATTTCAGATACAGGTGAACTATTACAAAAAATCCATAAGGTTTAAAAAGAATGTTTTATTTTCAATATATCGGTGCAATTAAAACAAAAATCAAAGGTCGAAGAAACTTAATTCTTAGTGCTTTCGTCTATTGCCTCATCATCAATCTTTTTTGGGGTACCATAGCAGCGCAAGAAAAAGGCGAATGGCATTGCTTTCACAGTTTATCCCGTAACAATAAGTCTGCAGAAACAGGATTGCTTAAAAAATGGCCAGAAAAAGGACCGAAACTGCTGTGGACGGTTTCTGGACTGGGTAAAGGTTACAGTTCGGTATCCATAGCCCAGGGATATTTATATACCGCCGGCATGATCGAAAAACAAACCGTTGTTTTTGCTTTCGACCTGAACGGGAAACTGATTTGGAACAAAGTCAATGGTCAATCCTGGGAAGCAACTCGGTCCCATGCCAGGGCATATACAGGATCCAGAAGTACTCCTACATACAGCGACAGTCTGGTGTATCATCTTAGTGACCTGGGACGACTGACGGCATTTCATTATAAAACCGGGAAAGAAATTTGGAGTCTTGAGCTTCGTGAGTTATTCGATGCGGAAATACCGGAATATGGATATTCCGAATCGGTTTATATTGATGGAGATCGTTTGTATTGCACCCCTGCCGGGAAAAAAGGATTTATTGCCTGCCTGAATAAAAAGACCGGGAAACTGATATGGACGAATTCAGAAATTCCGGGAACGGTAGGATTCAGCTCCCCGATTATCGCCGAATTCGGTGGTTATCGCCAGATCATTAACCTGACTTCAAATTGTGTTTATGGAGCGGATACGGAAACCGGAAAACTGCTCTGGACAGTGGCATTTGAGAACAGCAGACAGAATAATTGTACCGATGCTATATTTCACGATGGTTATGTGTTCGCTTCAAGTGGTTACGGTAAAGGAAGCATTCTGATAAAACTCAAAACTTCAGGAAAAAAGATTATTCCGGAAACGGTCTGGCAGACGGATCTCATGGACAATCATCATGGCGGCGTCATCTTGCACGATGGATATCTATACGGTGCCGGTCACAACGAGAGAGGATGGTTCTGTTTGGATTTCATGACTGGCGAACAGATGTGGAAAACCGGGGGAAAAGGCTCGCTGGTTTATGCAGAAGATATGTTCTATTTCCTCGAGGAAAGAGGCACCATGAAGTTGGTCAAAGCCACACCGGAACAATATGAAGAAATTAGCTCATTCGAAGTACCTGAAGGAGGGGAAGGAATGTATTGGGCACATCCAGTAGTGTGTGGCGGGCGTTTGTATGTCCGTCATGCGGATAAGCTGTTTGCCTACGATATTAGGAGTAAATTAACAGGTTCAGGTTGAACCTTTATCATTAGTACCCAGCCCAATTGAGAATTGTGAATTGACAATTGTCAATTCACAATTGATGTGAGCTAATTTTTTTTGGTTCTGACTCGTACAAGTATTGAGGATAAAATGGATCGAAGAACATTTGTAAAAACGATACCGGCTATCAGCTTGCTAATCGGAACAGGGACTGGTTTCTCCCAGCAAGATTCCAATACAGACCAGGGTCTTCAGCCAATTACGCTTCCAAAACCGGAGAAGGACGGTGGTAAGTCCGTATTGGCAGCTTTGCAGGAAAGAAGGACCAATCGCAACATCAGCCCGAAAAAACTTCCCCAGCAGGTGCTGTCAAATCTACTCTGGGCAGCATTTGGAGTGAACCGGGACAAGGCTGCATTTAACAAACCGGGAAGAACAGCCCCATCAGCCAGCAACTCGCAGGAAATAGACCTATATGTAGCCCTGCCCGAAGGCGTCTACCGCTATGAGGCGATTTCCCACAGCCTGGTCCCGGTTGTTGCCGGGGACTTTCGTTCAAGGGCTGGGAGACGCGGTGCTGCTACTGCTCCATTGAATATCTTCTATGTTGTTGATCTCACCCGATATGATTTGGGACCGGGGCAGCCGGATCGATCCATTGGAGAACCGGAAGTTCAAAAGTCCTATTATTACACTGACACCGGTTTTATTGCCCAAAACGTTTACCTCTTCGCAGCCTCGCAAGGTCTGGCAGCCTGGTTCCATAATTGCGACAAAGAGAATACAGTTAAAGAATTTAAACTGCGGCCACAACAGCGGGTGCTGTTCGCACAGTCTGTTGGTTATCCAGAATAGTGTTATATCATTCGCTGGGCGTCTTGAGAGGCAACCTTCATTCTGAAACAACTTCCAATCGATACATGTAATACGTCAGTTATAGGTGGACTGACCGGTCGCTTAAAGTTTGAGATTATCCACTATTCCAAAATGTCCAGCGACCGGTCAGTAAGCTTTTTCCACTCGTAACTGATTGATTACTTGATACATAAAAATTCTGCTTGACCTTTTATAACCAATTTAGTATTATCTATTGAAAAATTAAGTGTTAAATCAAAAAATTTGGTTAACATTTTCTGATAAAATTCGATAATGGTATTATTTACATTGGATATTTTGATATCAGATTTAAGCGTATTTTTTTTTGTCTCTTGGGTTGTTATAATTGGTAAAATCATAAATACTTATTGAAATTTAAAAATATTTTTTCAGCAGGATAAACTATGTTATGTTTTTTTGAAGTGCAGTAAAAATTAAATTTCAACAAAGGAGAAACGCAAATGCCTCAATACGTTATTGTTTATCTAGGCGGCGATCAGCCATCCAGCCCAGAGGAAGGTAAGCAACATTTCGCTAAATATAAAGAATGGTTATCTTCATTGGGTGACTCAGCAGTTAGTCCTGCTAATCCGCTTAAGAATACGAACACACTAAACTCTGACGGTAGTGTCACCACTGGAAGCACAACGTCAATGTCTGGTTACACTATAATTGAAGCTGATTCTATGGAGACGGCACTGGAGATTGCAAAGGGTTGCCCGTTTCTTGATATTGGCGGTTCACTTGAGGTGTCAGAGTTAGCAGAGATGCCAAGCAAAAAATAAACATAACAATCGCATTCACTCTGACCGCAAAAAAGCGCCGCTCGTGCCTCGCTCTGCTTTTGGCGTCCGGTGATGCGAAGCGTAAGGCACCAAAATGAAGAAATTAAATCCAATTTCAGAAGAACTTATCGCACCATGCGGAATGAATTGTGCCGTATGCAGTCGGTATCTTTCTTATGTTAATAATTTAAAACGAAGCCAATGCATCGGCTGCCAGCCAGGAAATAAGAGATGTACATATTTATTTGAAAAATGTACCGGAATTAATAATACTTCAGAAGGCAATACTGTATTTTGTTTTGAATGCAGCCAGTATCCCTGCAAACAAATCAATCGTATGGACGATAGATATAGCAATAATTACAAAATGAGTATGAAGGATAATTTGGAATATATTGAGAAAATGGGAATCGGCAAATTTATTGAAGAACAATACGACAAATATTGTTGTTCAAAGTGCGGTGGATTAATCTCAATTCACAATAGAAAGTGTTTTAACTGTGATACAATAACAAGGTTAGTAGAAAAATATAATAGGAAATATTAACTGAACAGAGACAGTGCCTAACAAAATAATTAAGTGGAACACAGGGCGGTGTTTCCAATTTACCTGGTCACAGCTTCTTTTAATAGTAATTTTTATTACTACAATATTGTGCGTGGTTGCCCTGTGTCCCCTTATTATTTGCATTATGCAGTTCACCTAATCAATGATGTGAAAATGGATAAAGAAGGGACAAAATTATTAACAAAAATTTCTTCAACAATAACCGATATGGAGGATTAGAACCATGAAACTTAAAAAATTATGGGTATTATCAATTGTTGCGGTGTTTCTTACGCTCGCAATTACGAGTTGTGATGTACTCGATCCGAATGAACCGGGGAATTTAGTTCCCAAAACAGTGGATGAAGGTAATCCTGAGCATGCCGATCACGCCGTGGCACTCAACGGTTCGATATTTCATGTTGAAACCTACGGTAATTCGACTAATCCAACGATCATCTTCCTGCACGGCGGACCGGGAGGTGACTTTCGCGGACATTTGCGCATGAAAGAACGTTATGGCGGCTACAGTTTGCAGGATGAGTATTATCTTGTATTCTGGGATCAGCGAGGTTCTGGGCTTTCAAAAAGGCATAATAAAGATATTCTTACAATAGATATATATAATGAGGATCTGAACCAGATGATTGACAAGTATTCACCCGGTGAACCTGTCATTTTACTCGGTCATTCCTGGGGAGCCATGTATGCAACAAGTTATATCAATACATATCCGGAAAAAGTAAAGGGTGCCGTCATCTCTGAAGCTGGTGCACTTACAGGTGCAATCTATGAAGATATTCTGAGTGAGGTTTTCGATTTTAATCTATTTGCTGAATGGTTAAATGACTGGGCATGGGACCAGCAAATATTATCACCTGATGACCATGTTCGTATGGATTATTTAGCCAAGCTTCCAGCAATTGAGAGTCAACCCAAATACCATGAAGAACTTAAAAGTGATGATCCACAACCTTTTTGGAGATATGGTGCGGCGGCCAGTAAGTATCTCCAGGAAGATGGTCAAAATTCAGAAGGCAAATTTGTCTTTGATTTTACCACCAATTTGGATCAATTCACCAGAAAGGTTCTTTTTATGGCAAGCGGCAAAAATGAAGCCATTGGAGAAGACCACCAGAGAATGCAAATGCAGTTATATCCTAATGCAGAACTAGCGGTTATTCCAGATTGTGGACACGATTACTGGTGGACAAAGACAGCGGAAGTGGTTGCGGCAATACATGAATATTTGGACGAAATTAAGTAAAGAACATAAAAATAAAAACAAAATAAATTTGTAAAGGAGAGTTGAATCATGAAATCAAAAGCAATGATAATAGGTGTATTTCTCTTGCTGCCCATCATAGCAGCAAATGCTCAAGTTATGTTTCCGATTCCTGCTGGCAACCGTGCGATGTATATGAATTTCGGACTTGATCCCGCTGTCATTACCACTATAGGCTATGCCCAAGGATTTGGAGTCGATTTTATAAAAAGAGATATAATGGTTTCTGCAGAATTGGCAATGCCTGTGGCAAAAATGGATTTAAGAGACTACAGGTTAAAAATTGGAGTACAGACAAGCATTATAAATTATAAGGGTTGGGATTTCTCGATACCAGTCCATCTAATACTTAGAGGCACAAAAAATTGGATGCACAGTGCAACCAGTTTTGGAGCAGATTTCACTGCGCTTTTCGGATATTACGGGAAATGGTGGTTTGTAAATCTGGAATTTGGCTATGATTTAGCATTTATCACAAAAATGAAAGCTACTGACAGATATAAAAAATACTATTATCCCGATTTCAAAGATGGCTGGTATGGCAGCACAAGTCATTTTTTTACCCGCGGCATTCGCGCCGGTTTTCGAATACGTCGAACAGAGATCACCATTCGCGCTGGACAACCGATTATCGATTGGACTGCTGAGTCCAGCGAGCTGATGCCGCCGTTTTATGGGATTCTTGGTGTCAACTATCTTTTTTGATATTGTGCCAAGGTTTACTAAAAACTGATTGTAAACAAAAATTTCTTCAACTATAACCAATATGGAGGATTAGAATCATGAAACTTAAAAAATTATGGACATTACCAATTGTTGCAATGCTTATTACGCTTACACTCACAGGTTGTGGAGAACTATTGGATCCTGATGAACCGGGGAATCTGGTTCCCAGGACGGTCGCCGAAGATCCATTGTTGCCGAGAATTGAAGTCAACGGCACAATATTGCATGCTGAAGCCTTCGGAGACATTAGTAATCCGATAATCATATTCTTACACGGAGGTCCCGGAAGTGACTACCGGGCATTCATCAGCCAGATCGGTGTAGAAAATGCATCTCGCTATCCTAACGAGAGAACGATTACCAACGGCGGTTTAAGCCAACTTCAGGATGAGTACTACTGCGTCTTCTATGATCAGCGAGGTGCCGGGCTTTCTCCACGCTTTGATAAAGGAGTCGTCGATTTTGATATGTACGTTGCCGATTTAGATGCCGTCATTAACCATTACCTGCAAAAAAAGGAAAATGAAACCGGCATTGGGGATGATCAGGTCTATTTGATGGGCTGGTCTTATGGGGGAATTCTTTCAACCGGATACATCAACAAGCATCCTGAAAGAGTGAAGGATGTAGTCATGTATGAACCAGGACCGTTTTCCAAAAAAGTATGGGATTATTTTATTGAAAATTCTGAATCGCCATTTGCACAGATTGGTGAAGATTGGCTGGATGGGTATCTGCTTTCGCATGATCATATTACTTCAGATACACATGAAAGAGCAGATTATCAAAGGATCTTGGGGGCCTTCAGAGGCCAACCAGAATTCAATCAAAATCCAAATACTCCATTATGGCGACTTGGAGCTTTTATTAGTAATGAAAATCTTGATTTCTCTCAATCAGATAATTACGACATTACTTCCAATATTACCGCTTCCTTTCAAGGCAGGATGTTGTTAATAGCTGGTAAATTGACAGAGGAACCATATCCAGAGTATCCGGACATGCAAATGTCGCATTATCCGCAAGCTGAGTATGTGGCGATAGCTGGTGTAGGACATACCGGTCTCTGGGAAAAACCTGATGAAGTTGCTGCTGTCATCAGAAATTTCTTAACTCAATAATTAACCTGTATTCAATAAAAAGATGACCAGGAAGGAGAAAGAAATGAAATATCTAATCACGGCTGTAATGCTGTTTGTAGTTGTAAATCAATTATCAGCTCAAACGATAATAAACGACTCCCCAACTGAAAACAGACCATATTTGCGAGTCGGTATTGAACCAACCACAATGATTACATTTGGGTACCAGCGTAATTTCAATGTGGGATTTCTGAACCGAAAGGTAACTTCTTATGCAGAATGGGGTACATCGATGTATCGGTTTAGTTTCAATAATTCAGAGTTAAAATTGGGAGCTATTCTTCTGGTATTTGAAAAGGGAGGTTTCAAGGTAGTGAACAACCTGAATCTTTCAGCAGGAAGTGTAACAACACATAACTTTGACTCCAAGAAATTTGCAGTAGGCGATGAAGTCGCTGTTGGCTTTTATAAAAAGAGTTGGTTTATTGCTACTACCGTCGAATACGAGAAAATATATCTGAATCGTATAGAACATACTGAGTTTTACAGAGCAACTTACTATGAAGATGCTGAAGACGGTTGGTACAAAGGTGCAGGCGGTATGTTCCAATTTGGCATAGAAGGTGGTGGAACTATCAAAAGGAAGTATGACATTCACCTTGAAATTAAGATGCCTTTTACAGAGAAATTTAACAGCTACGGAGGTTCACCTTTACACCTGAACTTAGGATTTGGATATCGATTTTAACAATAGTACCACACTCTTTTTATGGAAGATATTTGTTTTCTATTACATTTTATGGTAATTCTCAAAAAGTATAATCTGTTGAATAGCTGCCTGACCCATAGCTGCACCTGAAGCGATAACGCTGGTCATTCCGGTGCTGAGGAACCTTGTTTCACTATTTAACGGATAAAGCGTAGGAGTAGGAGAGAAATGAAAAATGGACTGAATCAATCAGTTTTAGATAGGCTGGTAAGTCATACAGTTAAAAATAATTATATTTACGGAGCAGTTTTTTATGTATCATCTGATGAAAACAGCATTGATTTGATCAGTGCATCCGGAAATATAAAAGAAGATAGTCAATACTATATCGCCAGTATAAATAAATTATTTGTATCTTCAATTATTCTGAAATTATACACAAAAAACAAATTAGATTTGCATGATAAAATCTCAAAATACCTTCCGGAAGAAATCATTCAAGGATTACATATACACAAAGGGAAAGATTATTCTTTTGACCTTTCTATTGCCCATCTGATGTCGCAAACATCGGGGCTACCTGATTATCTGACTGATAAACAAGCCAACGGCAAAAAGGCAATGGAAGAGCTTGAAGCTGGGATAGATCAATCCTGGCCCATTGACAAAGTCATTCAAGAAGTCAAAAAGATGAAGACACACTTTCCTCCTGGGAAAGAAGGCAAGGCCAAATATATCGATACTAACCATCAAATTTTGAGTTTAATTATAGAAAATATTACAGGAGAGCCAATAAATATTGTCCTGAAAAATCTATTCCAAGATTTGAACCTGACGAAAACGTATGTATGTGAAGATATGAAAAACAAGAATTACATTCCCATTCGTTATAAATCGAAAATAATAGATGTACCGTTTTTTCTCAATTCCACGAGAAATGATATCATTTCCACAGCAAAAGACCAAATGACATTTTTAAAAGCTTTCTTCAGCGGTTATTTCTTTCCAAAAGAAGAACTGAGGGAATTGGAAAAATGGAATAACATTTTCTTTCCCTTTAAATATGGTATTGGCATACAAAAATTTCATTTACCGCGTATTCTTTCGCCTTTTCATCCTGTTCCCGATATGATTGGGCATTGTGGTTCTACCGGCTCAGTGGCTTTTTATGTGCCTGAGATGGATCTTTACATAACAGGAACTATAAACCAGCAAGCAAGGCCAAACATCGCATTTCAGACGATGATAAAAATTATAAATAAAAGAGCGAAACCAGATTCAATAACATCAGTAGAAATGATTAATCAGAAATTACCTGATTTTTTAGATAATCACAAAATTGAGAATTAATTAGATGACACAATATAGAAAGTCATAAGCAAGATCAAATTGTAAAAAAATCATTCAGGAGAAAAAATTGAAAGCAATCGTTTACACAAAATACTGACCACCGGATGTTCTTCAACTCAAAGAGGTAGAAAAACCTATTCCCAGGAACAATGAAGTGCTGATAAGAGTATATGCGACAACAGTAACAACAGGGGACGTGAACGCTCGAGGTTTTGTCTTTGTTCCTTCAGGATTGAGGTTCCTGGCACGATTAATGTTTGGACTTAAAAACCCAAAAAAGAACATATTAGGTTTTGAGCTAGCTGGAGAAATTGAAGCATTAGGCAAAGATGTAAGATTATTTAAGAAAGGTGACCAGGTTTTTGGAATCGATGGTAACGGTCTTGGTGCTTATGCCGAGTACAAATGTCTGCCTGAAGAAGGGGCGCTGGCAACAAAACCAGCCAATATGACTTATGAGGAAGCCGCCGCTATTCCCAATGGGGCATTAACCGCATTGTATTTTCTCAGAGATAAGGGAAATATCCAGAGCGGACAAAAAATCCTTATCAATGGCGCTTCTGGAAGTGTCGGTACTGCTGCGGTACAGCTTGCAAAGTACTTTGGGGCAGAAGTGACCGGGGTATGCAGCACCACGAATTTAGAAATGGTGAGATCCCTGGGAGCTGACAAGGTAGTTGATTACACCAAAGAGGATTTCACTCAAAGCGATGAGACATACAATATTATTTTTGACACAGTAGTAGGCAAGACATCGTTTTCAGGTTGTAGAAACTTGCTAAAGCAAAATGGATTCTATCTTGCAGTCGCCGGTGGGCTGAAAGAGTTGATTCAAATGCTATGGACTTCAGTGATAGGTAGCAAGAAAGTAATATTTGGTGGTGGGTTAGCAAGTGAGCGAAAAGAAAATTTACTTTTCATCAAAGAGCTTATTGAGGCGGGAAAGATAAAACCGGTCATTGATAGATGCTATCCGCTGGAACAGACTGCCGAGGCTCACCGGTATGTCGAAACAGGGCACAAAAAGGGAAATGTCGTCATCACTGTGGAACATAATAACAAAACCTGATATTGTAACTGGACAGGACAATCTAATTATGAAGAGGAAAAAATGATCACTATGAAACCAGCAAAGTTGACAGAAATATTGAAGTCTCTTGCTGCCAACTATCGCATAATTAAGGTAAAACCTTCTTTGAATTTTTTCATGATGCAATATATGAAAAAATTCAAAGTAATCAACATTGGAGGAAATCTGGTAATCCATTCCCATTTACCTCCGCTTAACAGTGCAGCCTATTCACGTTTTGTTAATGAACATCTTTTGAGTAAAACAGACGGTCCCACTCATGCACAGATTGGATTGACCAATGCCTGCCCGCAAAATTGCCAGTATTGTTACAACAAAAACCGCAAGGGCAAAACAATGGATACGGCAACCATTATCAGGCTGATAAGGGATTTGAAAGAGATGGGTGTCCTCTGGCTTGGTTTTACCGGGGGAGAACCGCTGCTCAATAAAGATATTGTAAAAATTACAGAAAGTGCCGGTGATGATGTTGCTCTCAAATTATTCACCACCGGTTGCACGTTGACCCGGCAAATGGCTTCGGATTTGAAAAACGCCGGATTGATGTACGTATCGGTAAGTCTGGATCACTGGCAGGAGAAACAACACGATGAAGCACGCCGCTATCCCGGCGCCTTTCGTACCGCACTCAAGGCAATTGATATTTTTAAAGAAGTGGGAGGCCTTCATATCGGTGTATCATCCGTTCTTTCACGAGAAATGATTCGTAACGGACAGGTCGAAGAGTTCCTGCAATTCCTGATTGGTCTGGATATTCATGAAGCCTGGTTGAGCGAAGCCAAACCTTCGATAGATGCCTATTGGAACGAAGATCTGGTTATAACCGAAGATGATCGAAAATATTTATGCCAGCTCCAGGATCGATACAATAAAGAAGGAAAAATTACTGTAAATTACCTGGGTCATTTCGAAGGGAGGGAGCATTTTGGTTGCAACGCCGGACATAAAATGGTCTATATCGACGCCTTTGGAGAAGTGAGTCCATGCGTATTTACTCCGATGACTTTTGGCAATATTCAAGAAAAATCAATAAAGATTCTTTTTTCTGAAATGAAGCAGTGTTTCCCTTCAGAAGAGTGCTGCTTTATCAATAAGAACTATAAACTTTTTCAAAAATACGGCAAAGATAATTCCACTGTCTGCCGGGACGATTCTTTTGCCTTGATGCGGGAAGTCGAATTCGGACCTCTTGCCAGGTTTTTCCAACTGTATTATAAATAAAAAGGGATGATATGAAATATTATCGAACATTCAGTTTACTCATGGTTTTTATATTTGCTGTAGTAGGATTCATATTTCTTTTTCTCACAAATGGTGTTCTGGTATTTTTTAACTCGATTGCCGCTCATGTTGGAATGAAGCAATCCCCTGTAGAGGGGGTTAATTTTTATCTTATCCTGGCAAGCGGATACATGTACATGGTTTCAATGCTGGCTTACATGATGTACAAACATCATGATAACCACTATTTTCCGTTCTTATTAGCCAATGCCAAAATTGCCAGTTCTGTATTGTCTCTTTGCTTTTTTATCTTGCACCAGCCATATCCAATCTATATCGTAAACTGTATTGTTGATGGCTCAATAGGGCTGCTGGTGTTATATTTCTATCTTAGTAACAGTTCACCCCCTGTTCTTTGAAAAGATTAAGCCATCATTTCCAACTATTGCTCCTTATGATTTATCAATAAGGATGGCATAATAAGGTTATGGCGATGGGCGTGGATAGCCGCACGATAGTAATTCAGGGCGTTTCGATGCTGGATGCGACAGGATTGCGACACCGTCAACAATCGTGCTCGAAGCAACTGTCCATTATGGCTGCGTGTACCATAGCTGATTTTGCGTGTTTGTACCCCGGGTCGAATCAAACGCTCCGCCAGATTGTTAGTGGGTTCGACGCCTTCATGATAAATAAAAGTGAACAGCGAATTCCATCGTTTCAACAGTTGACGGTTGAATTTGGCGACATCGTGGCAAGGATTTTTCTGATTGGCATCCACGAAAGCGCGTATTTCGGCGATGATCGGTTCGGCGGCGGCAATGAGTTGCGCCTGCGAAATTTTTCCCCGTTTGTGGGTATGCCACAGCCGGAAGACGGCACCAATGCGTTGGCCCATCACCTTGGCGAATATCTGCTCGGATTCAACTGCCAGATGATGTTTCAACGCTTTGATGTCGCGGATAATGTGGGCCCAGCAGAATTGAATTAATCCGCAAGCTCGATCTTTATGATATTTGACATAGGCGGAGAAACGATCACAGATAATAATGCCATCATAGCGTTCGCCGAGAATCTGGCGCAAAACTTGTGAGCCACGCGACGCCTGGATGGTGAAAAATACAAAGCTGCTGGTGACAAAAGCCCAGAGCCAGTTTAGCGTTTTGTTATGGGGGTAACTGGTTTCGTCAATATTGATCACGGGTTGTTCAGAGAGTTCGTTTTCCAGTTCGTCGCAGACTGGCTTGAGAATTTCAGAAGTATCCTCCAGACGATTCTGAATGGTGCCCAGCGCCAGCGGAACATGGAAGACATCGTCCAGGATCGTTTGCAGGCTGCGACGCGAGAGTTTCGCTTCGGCGGTAAAGTAAGCGATGTGGGCCTGTAGGTTATCACCCATACCAGCGTAAATCCATTCTGGCACCGGCAGCCGGGTGGTATGACCGCAGTGGCAACGGGTTTGGTAAAAGAGGTGCTCTTGCACCAGCGGTTTGATCTCGGGAATTTCCCAAACCTGGCGACGTTCCACCGCGACACTAAGATTTTGTTCGGTGAATGCTGCGCCACATTGTTCACAGGTCTGTGGCTGGTGAGGAATCGTTTCGGTCACCTGGCTGGGTGGGACGTTTCGGCGGGTACGACCACGATGTCCTTTTTGTCCACCCGGTTTTCTGCCCGAACAACCGCGTTTGATGACGCCGCGTTTTTTATTGAAGCCATCCGAAGACGGAGGTTTATGGGAACAGGTGGAGTCTTTCTCGAGGGCAGCAACTTTGGTCCTAAGGGTTTGCAGCTCTTCCAGCAAAGCCACAATGATTTGGAGCAACCAGGCGATTAAGCGAATATCGGACTTGAAAGCCTTCTGAGAAGGAATCATGTTTGCTTCTGGTCTCATGCCTGCAACACCTCCCGAAAAGCTGGTGTGAGCGGATACAGATAAATATCTTTGATTGGCACTTGAATCGAGTTATAGCGGTCGTTGCGTGTACGACCCTTGGTTTGGCCAACATATCGCCAATTGGCGGCTTGATAACAAGTCCCATAAAAGCGTTGATGCTCGACAAAAGTTTCCAGCAAATAAATGGGATGACCATACTTCTTTAGCCAGTCGGTACCGATCCGCCTGGCGACCTGGCCGAGAAGGTGGCTGGCTAAGTGTGGCACACGAATCCAGGGCAAGATCAGAAAACGCATATTGTTGGTCAAAAGATGGAGTTGGCGTTTTCGCGTTTCAGCATCCCAGCCAATGAAGCGATCACGCGGTGCAATGTTCCATGCCGCTGCGCCAAACAGCAGGCAGGCGAGCGGATTATCGTTACGGTCAAAAGCCAGGTACTTGATATTCTCGCCAACTGTGCCCGAGTATCCAAGATAATGGTAGCGCGCAAGAAAGGTCTGGAACAACTGTTGTTGTTCGCCGTGTTGGACCGATGTTATGTAGATCGGACTCAAGGTCTGTAATTCGGCGATGATCGGTGATTGCTGATGCGGAACGAACTGAATATTGCGGTGACGATGGGAGTTGTTGGCTGATCTCAACGGAGGAGGCAGGGTAACATGACCGCCGCGCGCTAATTTGAGCAGTAAACTACGGCAAGACATATCTTTGAGTTGCCCATTTGCTGCACGCCAATTCCAGATCTGGCATAATTCTATCGAAAGCCGTTTTCGATGCCAGGAGGGATTGTCTTTGATTAGTCGTCGGATCAAATGCAGATCATCTTTTGTAACCGTGCGGGCTTGTATGACCATCTGTTCGTTCATGGTCATAATATACAAAATTAAAAACTGGGAATCCAGTAAAATCTTTATAAAATTAATTTTTTTTTTAACAGGGCTGAACTGTTACCAGGATTTAAAATAACTTTAGTTTCACTTGAAATATCATATTTAGTCTGCTGTAATTTTATTTTGACGTCAATTTTTTTCCCATCATCGTATTTACAGTTTACCGTACAGAAGGGAGTATCAGCATAATGAGGGTACTGCGAAATATAAATATCATTTATATATACTTCCTCGATTTTTACTGGTGATGTAGAAAGCGAAAATGAAAAACCTAATGAGAAGCGACTGGTGTTGATAAGCATTGGAAAATCAGTATAAGCGTAATCAAAATTCAAAATATACCGATCACTAATTTGATATTTTATCGAAGTGCCAAAGGAATAAATAAATTCCTTTTCACCATGAGCGTAAATATCTCTTTGAAGACCTGCCCGCATGCCCAATTGAATATTGAGCAGCGAAGGCAGCCACAGTTCGGTTCCAAAGTGAATTCGATCATCAATATCTAATGCGATGAGCGGGCGCTCAAAAAAGAATAAATTATTAAAGGTGTAAGATGCACCATATCGGATATTTCTGGGCAGAATCACCTCGGAGAAACCATTATCATAGTTAATTTTGCTATTAGTGAAATCGTGTGCCATTATTCCAAATTTTAATCCATTTAGAAATGGTAGAAATGTCCCTGGAGAAAACAGCAAACCAAGATCTGCTCCCCAACCAGAACCATTGCCTTCTGAATAGCCATCTAAACTGGCGTTCGTGACAAGGCGTTTTATATTTGTCCCAAGTGATATACCTCTAAAGACCCTGACACCCAATGAAAAATTAAACATATTCCGATTAAAATCCAGTTCATTATCGCCAAAGCCCAAATTAAACCAATCCAAACCAAACGCCAGCGTTTCAGAATAAGGTAACGTAAAGGAGATATAGTTGTTTTTCACACTGGTATTGAAAAGATTGGCATACATACTGGAGAGTTCATAACAGTCGATATATGGCAATCCTGCAGGATTCCAATAGATAGCGTTGCCATCATCGGCGACTGCCACAAATGCCTCCCCCATGCCCATTGGTCGTGCTCCGATAAATATCTGGTTTCTTATTTTCGAAGTCTGCGCATAAGAAATAATCGAAAAGACGAAAATGATGTTAATCGTCAATATGACTGCAATTACGGATACTTTCTTTTGCATTTTCTTATCCTCCTACTTTTATTAATAAAGGTTTTTAATCTATGGAATAAATAACCAATAAATTATTTTTTATAAATTTAGGGAGTGGGATAAAATAAATTATCCATATTATTTTTATAACTTGTTATTTTTAAGTAGAAAGAAAATTTCAAATGTCCAGGTTATTCAATCCCACTCCCTTAGTTGTTATCTATTGTATTTTTACTTATTCAAAACCATCACCGTCTTAGTCGCACTCTTTTCCTCAGCTTGGATTAAGACCACGTACAATCCGCTGATACAGTATCTACCACTGCTATCCATTCCATCCCAGGCAATATTATTCATTCCGCTGGTCATAAACTTATTCTCGCAAAGTATATTTACTAACCGACCTGCCATATTGAATATTTTAATTGTCACATTTGAATCTTTTCCCAGGTAAAAAGAAATGTTGGTTTCAGTACTATAACCTCCTCCTCTGGGTGAAAACATTCTTGGTTGACAATTTATTTCAGATAGTGAGAGTGCTCCACTTACTCTAAAGCTCTCAAAAAGACCATATCTACCTAATTGCGTGATTGAAGTTGTAATTTGGTTATTTTTTTCATTTACTGTGCCACCAATGAAAATCCAATTCTCTTCATGTTCATCATATCTACAAATATTTAAATTATTTAGATCAGAGACATTAATTAAAATTGAATCAGTATAAGATAAAATTAAAGTTGCTGGTTTTTTCAAAGTTAAGTCTTTTGGCATAATATCGTAACATAAGCCCATGTATTTGAAATTGGTACTATCCAGATTTATAGCTTCAACATTGCTGATCTTTATTTCTATGTTTTCTGGGAAACTGTTTGGAGGGAAACATAATTCGATGTTATTCAGAGCATCGACTATACATCCTCCTTGACGAGCTTTAATTTCTTGCGTAGCATCTACGATATGAACAGATACGATGTCTTCACTTATATGATCTAAAGTATCTTTCGCAAATAATTTCAACTGATAGGTTCCTCGCAAGCCTGATGCATCCCATATTGCTAATGTATCATTTCTAATTTCTTTCTTATTATTAGAAACTAAAGTTTTCCATTCAGTTACTGATTTAGCTTCAGTTCCTTTTCCATAGTAAATACTGAAATATTCAAAATCTTTTATAGGAGAATCATCATACGTATACCCAATGATAGGAATGATCTGACTTAAAGTATCATTATATGCTGGATACTCGATAACTGCTGTTGGTTGTGTAATATCGACTGTGAAAGTTCTAGTTGCTGGTGTTGGGTCAATATTCCCCCAATTATCTTTAGCTCCGACACTAAAAGTATATGTTCCATTATCAGGAAGAAAAGGTTGAATTGCTGTTTCCTTAAAAAAAACTGAATAATCACCACTGACGACAATCCCATTGCTATCAAGAACTGTATAAAAATACTCAAGTTGATTTTGCTTTGTGCGATAATCCTTGCCTGTGAAGACAAACATTGGTGTTGATGTTCCAATTATTTTGGGAGTACCTTGAATTATCGAAGTGGAAGGAGGAACATTATCGGGTTTTATTCTAATAACACCATCAGTAAAAGTACCAAGCCAAAAAGATTTATCCTTTGCTTCATATATTGATATAACATAATTGGAAATTCCATCATCTTTAGTAAAAGTTGTCCAAATGCTATCTTTGTATTTACATACACCGCCTGTAGTAATAACCCATAATGATCCATTGCTCGAAGCTAGAATTTGTCCATATTTTAAATTACTTGTCAGACCTTTTGCTGGATTGTAAGATGTCCAGATTCCATCTTGATAGCGGCTTACTCCATTAAAAGTTCCAATCCATATTGAAGAATCATTTAACTCAACGACAGAAAGAACATAATTATCGATTAATCCATCCGCCTCTGTAAATGTAGTCCATACACCATCCTGATAGCGGCGAACCCCACCATCTACTCCAAACCACAATGCTCCTTCAGAAGTTTCTAAAATTGTTTTTACAGCTTTGTTAGCTAAATCATCCACATCGGGAAAAGTGGTCCATATACCATTTTGGAATCGACATACACCCTTATAAGTTGCGAACCATAGCGCCCCATCTCTAGATTCCAGAATTTGATAAACTTCCTGAATTGGCAGATCATTAATTACTGTATATTTTGACCAAATTCCATTAAGATATTTACTAATGCCTTCTGCTGTTCCAAACCACATCGCACCATCCCGAGATTGATATATAGATTGTACTACATTATGTGTCAATCCACTGAAACTGGTAAAATTTGTCCATCTCCTGTCTTTATAGCGACTAATACCTCCCCCATAGATGCTAAACCAAGTAGCCCCATCATTTGATTCATAGATGACGAAACACGTATTACCAAGAAGATCATCCTCTGTAGAAAAACTAGTCCATATTCCATTTTTGTACTGAACAACTCCACCTCCCGCTGTACCGCACCATAATGAACCATCACTGGTTTCACGAAATACTACAACAAAGCTTTCAGGAAGCCCATCTAAAGAAGTAAATGTTTTTAGTATTCCTGGTTCATATCTGCTCACACCATCTATTGTTGCGAACCACATCGCTTCATCATTTGATTCAATGATTGAAGTTACAAGATTTGTAACCAAACCATCTTCTATTGTAAGAGAAGTCCATTTTTCAAATCTATAAATACCAACACCTTTCGATGTTGCAATCCATAATGTACCATCTGATGATTCGTAAATTGCACCAATAATATTACTTGGCAAATCATTACTCTCACTAAAAGTAGTCCAATTACCATCCTGATATCTACTAAGACCATCGAAGGTGCCAATCCACAATGCCCCATCTTTTGATTCATAAATGACCGAAACTGAATCATTAGCAAGGCCATCAACTGTGGTCATTTGATACCAAACACCATTTTGATAATATGCGAGACCATTTCCATTTGTACCACACCATAAAGTCTTATCTCTGGATTCGAAAACCGCATTGATACTATTTGATGCTAGACCCTCTTTTTCAGTAAATGTAAGCCATTTGCCATCTTGATAACCGCATATGCCTTTATCCTCAGTTCCAAACCAGATGGTTTTATCCTGAGACTCAAAAATTGCTATGATATAGTTAGAACTTAGACCATCAGCTTTAGTATAAGTTAACCATATTCCATCTTTATAACAACTAACTCCTCCTCCATAGGTGCCAATCCACATTGCACCATCACTCGACTCTATCATTGTAAGAACTCGATTACTTGCCAAACCATCATCGGTAGTAAATGTAGTCCATATACCATCTTTATAAAGACTTACGCCAAAATTCGTCCCAAACCATATTGTTCCATCGCTTGATTCACAAATATCGTAAACGGAATTACTAACCAATCCATCAGCAGTTGTAAATGTTGTCCACAAATCTTGTTGTTGCTGTGCAAACGACAATCTCAGAAAAAAGAAAATAGAGATAATTAAGTAATAAATTCTTTTTCTCATTGATTATCCTCCAATTTTTTAGCTCATTTCCAATAATGTGCATAAACTGTTAAATAACATTTACAGACATTTGCTACATTAAGATTGTTATTTATTCAACACCATCACTGTTTTCGTAGCATTATCTTCCTCAGCCTGAATCAAAACCACATATAATCCACTAATACAAAATCGATCACTACTATCTTTTCCATTCCAGGCAATACTATTCATTCCATTGGTCACAAACTTATTCTCGCAAAGCGTATTTACCAACCGACCTGCCATATTAAATATATTGATCGTCACATTGGAATCTTTTCCCAGGTAAAAAGAAATGTTGGTTTCAGTACTATAACCTCCTCCTCGGGGTGAAATCATTCTTGGCTGGCAATCTACTTGTAAACCTTTGTCTGAAGTTTCAATTTCTTTTTGGCATTCAAACAATCCATATATACCTATTCGATTGATCGCTGTTGTGATTATCCTTTTATCTTCATCCAAAGTGCCGCCAAGCAGATTCCAATTATCATCTTCCCAGCTAAATACGCGTAGCTTACTTTCATCAAATTGGCTTAAATCATTATTATTATAATCTATCGTAAATACCGCTGATTTATTAAATTGAGTTTCTTCAATGCTGGAATGAATTTCACATATTAAATCTGTCGGAGTTATATCTTCTGGATCAAAAATGAAATCATCGATGCTTCTTTTTTCTAAACAGATCACACTTGCTGGATAGCTATTGGGTGGAATATATAAACTAAATTCCTCATGCTTTTTCCTCAATCCGTTTCTCTGATCGAATATTGGATTGTCAATATAATATGTCTGTTTATCTATTGCTCTTAATCCGCCCTTATCTTCAACAATCAAATAAAGGGTATAATACCCATTCAATTTTATTGTATTCCAATAGGTAAAGGTCGTATCGATTAACATAAATTTAGAACTATCTGTTTCTTCTACTTTTGCATATTTTAAGGTTAGTCCTTTTAGATTAACATCATTTGCTTCTCCTTGAATCAGGGCATAGCAGCTTATGGTATCAGATGATAGAGAGGTAATTTGTGCAAAAGGTAGCGTATTATCGATTGTAATTAAAATGCTATCTGTTTTTTGATATTGTCGATCATTCAAAACGGTTAAATAGATTTTATATTTATCATCTGGGAATGATTTAGTATCTATGGTAAAAAGAATCTCATTTTCTTTTTTCTTATCACTTTCGATTAATAAAGTATCAATGCTCTCACATATTAAAGATAAGGTATATTTGGTAAAATTTTTATCAGTGGCATAACCTTTTATTCTCACAAAATCGTGTACGTAAGCATTATTAAGTGGGGAAAGAATATTTGCAGTTGGCAAATGAGACTCTCTGTTGTCCAATACAAATAAAACAGTATCAGAGGTGGAATTTCCTGCTTTATCCCAGGCAGTTAATTTTAAATAGACATCCCCACTGTCACTTGAATTTTCCCAGGCATAAATTAATTGGTTTTCAATTGAAAGACTCAAAGTATCTTGATGTAAATATTGCCATCTGGCTTGATAAACCATCTTATATTCTAAAAAATATTTCTCTAAATTAGGATCATGAATGGTCGCATAAATATCAACTTTTTTACTTGCTTTATCTCCAGCTTTGGGAGATGAAATCTCCACTATTGGTTTTGTATTATCAATGGTTACCAGGACTTTATCTTCACTTTCATGTCTTAATGTATCAATTGCCCATAATCTTATATGATAGAGGCCATCTTCTATGCCTATCGAATTAAGAATTCCTAATGTGTCATTTCTAACTTCGTTTGATTTTAAATTAGTGAATTTATCATCTTTCCATTGTGGTTCCTGGGTTTCTGAAATAAAAGTGCCATAATAGAGTTTATAATAATTAAAATCTTTGATTGGTGAATTATCGAAGGCGGAACCAAGGATGATATAGTTACTTTTTATATGCTCTCGTTGTACAGGTGAATTCATGATTACAGTTGGATGTGTAATATCAATAGTGAAAGTGCTGGTTGCAGGTGTGGGATCAATATTTCCCCATTTATCTCTTGCTCTAACTTGGAACTTATAGGTTCCATTTTGCAAAGGACGAGTTTGAATAGCTGTGATTTTTGAAAATGATGACCAATAACTTTCATTAAAAATGATTGATGTATCTACAACTACATGAGAATAGTATAAATCATCTTGTTTCGTTTGGAAATCTTTTCCGTTAAATATGAACGTCGGTGTGAAAATTCCTATAATTTCTTTATTATCGGGACCGTTAATAATAAAAGTGAATGGAGATATTTTGTCGGGTCTTACTCTACTCGCTCCACTATAAGTTCCAAACCATAAATTTCCATCTTTCGATTCGCAAATAGAATATACTGTATTACTACCAATTCCGTCTTCTGAAGTAAATGTTTCCCACATTCCATCCTTGTATCGACTGACACCTCCTAAGGTCCCGAACCATAATGACTTATCACTTGATTCAATGATCGTATATACATAATAACTTGCCAATCCATCTAAAGGAGTAAAAACTTTCCAAACTCCATCTTTATAACGAGTCACACCTGACACATTTCCGAGCCACAAGGCTCCATCACTTGACTCGCATATTGCGAAAACAGTGTTATCAGCAAGTCCATCAACATTCGTATAATTCGTCCAGGTTTCATTATAATAGCGGGTCACTCCATTTGTCCCAAACCATAAAGAACCATCACTTGATTCAATGATTGCTCCAACACCCTTTCCACCCAAACCATCAGCAGTTGTAAAATTAGTCCAAATTCCATTTTGATAGCGACTGACACCTTTAAAAGTTCCAAACCAGATAGAGCCACTTTTAGATTCGCAGATTGATGTAACAGAATTATCAATCAAACCATCAGCAGTTGTAAACGTAGTCCAAGTCTCATTTTGATAGTGACTAACTCCACCATCGGTTCCAAACCACAAAGCACCATCACTTGACTCAAGAATAGCACTAACTATATTATCAGCCAGTCCATCTCTTGTTGTAAAGGTAGTCCAAGTTTCATTCTTATATCGGCTGACTCCTCCACGATAAGTCCCAAACCATATTGCATTATCGCTTGATTCAAAGATTGTTTCTATAGAATTATATCCTAATCCATCTGCGGTTGTAAATAAGGTCCAGATTTCGGGTTGATAACGACTTGCTCCTCCATTACCTGTCCCAAACCACAATGCCCCATCGCTTGATTCAAAAATTGCAAAAATACTATTATCTGCAAGTCCATCGGCTTTAGTATAGGTTTTCCATGTACTATCTTGATAGCGAGTGGCTCCGTCTTTGGTTCCAAACCATACAGTTCCATCATTTGACTCACAGATGGTCAGAATCCAATTATCAGGCAGTCCATCGGCTGTAGTATAACTTTTCCAAATACCATCTTTATAGCAACTGGCTCCTCCCCAAGTTCCGAACCACAACGCTTTATCACTTGACTCAATTATTACACTAACAAGGTTATTCACTAGCCCATCGGCTGTAGTATAACTTTTCCAAATACCATCCCGATAGCGACTAACTCCTCCGCCCCACGTTCCGAACCACAAAGAACTATCACTGGACTCAAAAATAGTGGTAACATTGTTATTAGCTAGACTATCTATTGTAGTAAAGATAGTCCAAGTTTCATTCTTATAACAACCTGCTCCTCCATTAGATATTCCAAACCACAATGCCCCATCGCTTGATTCACACATTATCTTAACACTATTATAAGCAGGTCCATTGGCTGTGGTAAAAGTCGTCCAAGTTCCATTGTGATAGTGGCTAACTCCTCTAGGAGTTCCGAACCACAAAGAACCATCCTTTGATTCGATGATTGTAGTAACATGCATATATACTAAACCATCACTAGTGGTAAAGGTCGTCCATATTCCATCCCGATAGCGACTAACTCCTCCCGTGGTTCCAAACCATAAAGAACCATCCTTAGACTCAATTATTGTTTGAGCACGGTTACTAGCTAGCCCATCAGCACTATTAAAAGTAATCCACAAGTCTTTCTGTTGGGCAATTGAATAATTTGAAAAAATTAGAATTAAGATAATAGATAAATAAAATATTTTTTTCACGTGAACCTCAAATTTTCATTTGTAATTATTAATTTTGGGACTTTTTTAGTGAACATTTCACTTATTCATTATCATTACAGTTTGAGTAGCTTTCTTTTTGTTAGTCTGAAATAAAACCACATACAATCCACTAATACAGAATCTACCGCTACTATCTTTACCATCCCAGGCAATACTATTCATTCCGTTGGTAATAAACTTATCTTCACAAAGCGTATTTACTAACCGACCTGACATGTTGAATATTTTAATCGTCACCTTCGAATCATTTCTTAGATAAAAAGAAATATTAGTCTCTATATTATTGCCATCTCCTCTTGGAGAAAACATCCTGGGCTGACAATCTAATTGAAAACCTTTATCAACAACTCCACTATCCTTCTTACTTTCAAATAAGCCATATATTCCAATTTCATTGATTGGTGCTGTTATCATTTTTTCATCTTGATCTAATGTGCCACCAACCAGCTTCCATTCATTACTCTTATACTCAAATATTTTTAGCTTACTTTTGTCACAACTATTTAAATGATTGCTTTGATTTCTTTATAAAAGTCATCGTGTATAATTCGATTTAACTCTCAACATAAAGATAAAAATATAATCATAAAATGCTATACTGGTAATATTATCAGTATATTTTTAAACCAAAATAATATGAAATCAAATAATGTGACGTTAAATAAAAATACTTGAGGGTCAAAAGAATACAAATTTAAGATAATTATGCACATTTGTGATAATTAGTGTCTGTCCGAAAAGGACGGTTTTTGTAACGTAAGCATCCTGCTTGCCACCAAAATATTGAAGTTAAGCTGGTTTTTCTCACAAGCTGGAAGCTTATGTTACGTTTTCGGTCAGACAATAATTAATCAACACATAAATCTGAAATTATCGATGTGATTGGCTTTGTCGAGATAGAATTAAAAATTCCATTTCAATAATCATGATGTGAGTTATAACAATCTAGTAGAGCAATTTTTATATCGTCGGAGCATGGAAAAATCGGATTCATTTTCTACTTATCCAGTCGAGGTAGCTTAACAAAGTGGTGAAATTTTGCTCTAAAAGTAATCAAATAAGCGGTCTATGTCTACAAAAAAAAATTTATTTTTCTGCAAATAAACTTTTCTTTCATACTGTAAAAAAAAGCTTAAAATAATAGTTTTAAATTTTTAAAATCCTAAGAAACATAATTGAATAAATATTAAAAGTCAAGAAAAAAATGCATTTCCAAGAAAAATTCACTCGATCTCCTGCTATTATCTTATTCTAATATACTTGATTTTTGGATGATTCTCATTTTCATTCCCCAGAAATTAATCACATTCAAGGAAACCAATATATACTGGTAATATTACCAGGATGGATTTTTACTTTTTAATTTTGTAAAATTGTAATGGCAATGACGAATCAAAATAATTCAAGCTAATAAGTAAATACTAATTAAATTGGTAAAATTCTTAAACAAAGGTAGTGTAAAAAAGATATGAAACAATAATAGTTAGCGCGGAAGAAAATTTGCCCTCGATCTTGAATTGAAGGAATTTAATAATAGAATATAAAAAATAAC
>Ga0209636_10001251_pt1 | contig 25357 bp, 28 predicted proteins | sample DeeMarSWOR152_54_FD_187464 | JGI IMG/M metagenome (GOLD analysis project Ga0209636, IMG submission 187464) | Marine sediment microbial communities from White Oak River estuary, North Carolina - WOR-1-52-54 (SPAdes) (version 2) | ecosystem: Environmental > Aquatic > Marine > Intertidal zone >...
TATCAAACCGGAGCTGTATAGCTGTTCGAGCTTCTTAGCCACTGTTTGCCTTGTGGCTCCTACGTTCTTTGCAATCTGAAGAAGAGGTTGCCTCCCATCCTCCAGCAACTGAAGGATTATTCTCTTTTCCAAGTCTTTAGATTTTAACATTTTGTTAACAAAACATTTAATAACATCGCTGTTTATAAGACTTTCCCAACATAAAAGTTAACTTAACGTTAAGGAACGGGTACAATGCAAATCCGAGAAGAACCAGATGAAATTCGAAAGAGAGGTAATCATAATGCCAAATTTTAATCTAGAAGAATTTGCCAAAACTGCTGACAGAATCAGGAGAAAGGCAATAGAAGAAAACAGGTTGCTAGATAATCCGTCTGATGAAAAACTAAGGCTACTTGTGGAAAACGAGTCTGGAGTTGAGAAAACTATATACGGAAATTTCGTTGCTGAAAGTGAACCTACTTCCAGAGCGGCTATGTTTACCCAAAACAGTGTTGACTATCCTTTCGGCGAAGAAGAACTTCAACTGTTAGCCCAATGCGAAAAAGCTTTGGCTAAAGAAAAACTGATTTCTATTGATAGAATTGTGGGTAATGTGAGCAGCAAGACAACAGCTAGGCTAATTGTTCCTGCGCAGTTTGCTCATGTTGTTTATGGTGGAAAAGCTCTTTTTATACCCGTAAAAAAAGAAGCTAGGGAACCGACGTATCAAATCATATTTTTCACCGATGAAGCTTTCGAAACTAATAAATCAAAACCCCTTCCACAAAAAGATATCACCATAAGATTGGCTATGCTTGATGATGGACGAGTTATTAAAATAGTTAGAAACAGCAACTACATCGGCGAATTTAAAAAAGGCGTTTTCGCTGCAGAGGACTGGGTTGCTAAAACGAAAAGAGGGGGAGTTTTCATACATGCAGGTTGCAGAGAGGACTATCTCCAATCCGCTCATGGGGATTACCGAAATGTTAGAACATTACTTCTAGCTTTAAGTGCAAACGGAAAAACAACCTTAACCTGTAAGATCTTAGCAAGAAAAGGAAAAGAAAAATCATGGCTTATTCAAGACGATGGTGGAACTCTAATGCCCAATGGTTCTTTTCACGGCTTCGAAGCTGGAGGACTGTTTGTAAAAACAGAAGATGTAAATCCGGGGGAACAACGGGAAATATTCTATGGCTTATTAAAACCTGGAATATTAATTGAGAACGTTTATGTAACCGAAGATGGAGACCTTGACTTTTACATTTTGGAAAAAACATCAAACGGAAGAGCAGTTATCCCAAGAAGAGATTTTATGCACGCCAGTTCCCACATTGATGTGGACAAGATTGATAACCTAATTCTTATCACCAGAGGACCGTTGATTCCTGCGTTAGCAAAATTAACTCTAGAACAAACGGTAGCTTTAATGATTTTGGGGCAAGCAATGGAATCATCAGCTGGTGACCCAACTCAAGCGGGAAAGATCCGAAGTGAATTTTTCTATGATCCTTTTGTAGCTGGTGACAGAGCAACACACGCCAATAGATTTTATGAAATCCTGAGAGACCTTCCGCATATGAATTACTTCTTGTTAAATACCGGAGGAGTGGGTGAAGGAGCACGTTACAAAGAAATCAGAGTAGAGCATACGATGGCTATACTTGATTCTCTATTGAGAGGAGGATTAGAAGACTGGATAGATTCACCCACAGGCTTCGAGGTACCAAAAGCAATAAGGAATGTAGATGATATTTACCTGCATCCTGAGAAGCTTTACACAATAGCTGAATTTGAAGAAAAACAGAAGCAACTTAATAAATTTAGACGCAAAGCCATTAAAAAAATCGACACCACTCTGCACCCCAACATAAAAACTGTTTTTAGCTAAGACTAAAAAATAACTCAAAAGATACTCTGCACTAACGCCTCAACAAATGTCCTTCACGGTCAATTTCTCCCCATCGAATCCTAGTGGTGGAAATTGAAACATGATTCTCCGCTGGAACCATCTCAATAACAACGACATGTAGAGGCGACAGTCCCACAGTCTTCCTTTTCTCATTAATTTCGTGAGCGCGAGGCTCCGTTTCCCTGCTCACCACAATCGCCTCGACACAGCCCTTTAACAGCGTAATTCCGTAAGGGTCATTAAGGGGCGTAATCTCCGCTCGGTGTAGCACCCTTTGTTTTCTCAAAATTTTTTTCAACTCTTCCAGTCGCTCCTCATAAGGGGCAACCTCATGTGGCTTCCATAGTTTCTTTGCAAACTCGTCTGTGCACAAACCGATTAATACACGGGCTCCAACTTCAAAAGCCTTTTTCAGCAAGGCTCGGTGACCTTTATGAAACTCGTCAAATGTTCCCCCCACAGCCACAGTTTTAAATTTGGAATTCATGGTCTCATCACGCTATCAACTGTGCCCCTTGAAGGCTGACTTCCGCCACCAAGATTTTTTCAGGTGGCATAAATTTTTCAAAGGTTTTAACTACATTTTTAACTTTATCTTTTTCCACTAAGGCGTGCACTGCCTCGCCTAACATGTTTTGTGCAACACCCACAGACTCCGCCTTCTCAGCAGCATCCATAAGCTTTCTAATCCGTTGCGTTGCTAGTCCTGCTTTCTCCGCAAATTCTCTACAAGCGTGCAAAAAACCTTCCAGACTGGGATCTACGAGAATCTTGTCCAAGGTTTTTTGTCCCATTTCGTTGATGATAGCACGTTTTTTGGTTGACTCAAGAAACTTACTTGTCAGTTGAGATTTGTAGACTCCTGCAACTATTTGATAGTTCGGTGATATAGGGATACGGTCAATTACAGCATGGTTGGGGGCACCTGGCTCGATAATAATCACACATCCGCCAAGCATAAGTCCACCAACAGTTCCTAATCCAGTTCTACACTTAACCTCAGCTACATGAGCTATCCTGCCGATCTGATTGAATGTAAGATGGATGTTTAGTGCTTCACTCAACGCTAAGGCTACGCCTAAAGCTCCAGCTGCGCTGGATCCAAAGCCTGCGCCGATGGGAACTTCAACGTTATGTTTAACAGTTACGCTGTATGGTTTGCTAACTCTTTCTAACAACATGTCAACAACAGTTCGGGTTGTCTTAGCCTCAGGTGCAAGTTTACCATTGATAAAAACATTGATACTTTTTTTCTTCTGTTCAACAACATCGACTTCGGTAAGAACACCCTTCTTCAGCGCAAAACCGCCACCACGAGCGCCAACCCGCTCTAAATCCGTGATGGGGTTTCCATCAGGTTCTTTGTCGCATATTTGAAAGAAACCAGAAATTCCAGCGGGACAAAAAGCTCTAGCCTTATTCTGCATGTATCATCCGACTCATTTCTCGGGGGGTGCCAGAGAAGGAAAAGCTCTGTAACACGCTTTCAGAATTGGAGGAACAATCGTTATCATGAACGGTATCTCGGTGGAAAACGTCCATACAAGCCACAAGAAGCTAGCGTAGAAAGGTGCATTTCGTTCAAAACCTGCGAGAGGTAATGGGAAGAACATGCTGTATATCCAGAGACCGAAGCCTATGTATGCGCTTCCCACAGCAAGTCCTACAACTGAAGCAACACCGTAGCTCATCCACTCGGATTTCCACAATCCAATCCCTATAACTATTGCACAACTGACGAGGAAAACACCTAGAAACAAAGCGGCAATTTCTATGGTCAGTTGCGCTATGGACAATAGATAAGCAATAATCCCAATTATTCCTATGCCTCCAGCAGCAAGAGTAGCGCCTACATATTGCAACTTCAAATTCCTTCGCGCAATAAAGCCGACGAGAAAAAAACCAGCAAAATTTGCAGGAACGCCGACAGTTAAGCTCAAAAGAGCGATTCCATGACCTGGCTGTATCATATCACTTAGGAAAATACCTATCGCAGCACCTGTTCCCCCAACCCAAGGTCCAAAAAGAACAGCAAAGGTCGCTGGAACTATGACTGCTGGCCAAAATCTAACAACTCCAACCACAGGACTTACGATGCCCAAGTTGGTTAAAATCCCGACTATAGCGTAAAGTGCAGCACTAACACCGATCATTGCAACTTGTAAGCTCTTCAAGATTATTACCAGCCTTACATCAAGCTGAGCTACATAATAAATAAGAATTATGTATGAATTATCTAAACCCCTCTAAACAAGTATGTTGAATTCACTGAACCATGCAAAATATGGTTATTTATGGAAAAGCGTAAAGTTTAAGACTAACTGAAACGACTTCCACTTACATCACTTCTATAACCATGAGGTTAATGGTTTGACCGCTGAAGAAACATTGGAAGAAAAAAAAGCTAGAATTCTAATTAAGCTTCGAGGATACCGCGTGAAAAAGCGGGAACAACAAAAAAACATCATCAGTTTTGTGGTCAAGATGCCGAGAGAACAAAAAAACGCGCTCCTCTGGGTCATACCCACTCGAGAAACGGTGGGAATCGCGTATATTAATCAACTGAAAAAGGCAATGGATAAGATGGAGATTAAAAGAGGTATGATCGTCACTAGTGGACGATACACTTCAGCAGCTAAGGGGAAAGCAAAAAAAGGAAAAATTGAGTTAATCCCGAGAATCTTTCCGGTCTTCAACATTTTTGAGCACGAACTTGTGCCAAAACACGAGTTGTTAACACCTGAAGAAAAGATGAATATATTAACGGAATACCGAGTGCAACCTTATCAGCTACCTCGAATCAGAGCCGAAGATCCCGCAGCTAAAGCTATTGGCGCTAGGCCAGGAGACATCGTTAGAATCATAAGAAAAAGCCCTACAGCTGGAGAATACGTTTCTTACAGATATGTAGTTGAGGGCTAGAGCGCGTGCGTATATGTTGAGGCTGGACGTTACCACAACATAACACATATATGCATACGCATTACATTGCAGAATTCAAGCGCAAAGAACCAGAGGGTTTGCTTTGGCTGCCAAAAATGATGAGCATTTTTTAGGAATAAAAATGGAAAAATTGAATCTCGCTAACTTATGTATAGTCGGCATTCCTTGGGACCTCTCTTCCACCTTCAGGAAGGGAGTGCATGAGGCACCTCCCGTCATTAGGAAGATTGCAAAAGATGATTTGTATGGTGATTTCACGGAGGACGGAGTTGACCTCACACGGATTTGGCGAGTCTTTGATTACGGTGATGTTGAAGTCGCTAAATCAACTGATGAGATGCGTAAAAGAGTGTACAATGTTATTCGCAACTTGTACAACGACAAGTTAAGGTTTATTTTCTTAGGAGGAGACCACTTTATCACCTATTTTACCCTTCACGCTCTAACCCAGCTTAACAAAGAAAACTGGAGTTTAATCTACTTGGATGCACACCCGGACCTAGAGGAGGAGTATAAAGGCGATAGATATATGCACGGAAGTGTTGTGAAAAGGCTTGTCGAAGAAACGAATCTTCGTTCACAATCCGTAGTTGAAGTTGGAATCCGTCACTTTCAGCCTTATGAACTAAAGTGGGCGAATGACGTGGGAATGAAAATCATGTCAACTGTTGAGTTTGAAAGACTAGGAGCGAGTGGTGCAGCCAAACGGGTTTTAAAACTTTTGCCTAAAGATGTGGACAGAGTATACTTGTCAATTGATTTGGACATCCTCGACCCGGCTTATGCACCGGGTCTTACCTATCCGGAACCAGGCGGCATATCCACTCGAAGTCTTTTAGATTTCATTAATGGATTGAAGGAATTGGAGATTGGTGCCTTTGATGTCGTTGAACTTTGTCCACCATACGACAACCGCTCAAGAATAACTGCTATCGGAGCGATTAAAATTATTCTGGAAACTCTTGGAGTCATGAGACCTAGCTCCTGAAAAGTTGCTTTTCATTCTCTTTCTTTTGCAATCATAACTTCGGTTGCTTTGACAACGGCTTCCGCCTTGTCTCCAGCCTTAATATCTAACTCTTCAACAGCCTCTTTGGATATGAGTGCTGTTACCACAACTGGCGTTTCAATTTCTATTTTGACTTTCGCTGCGACTGCTCCTTTTTCTACACTTTTTATGGTGCCTTTTAACCGATTTCTTGCACTAATTTTCAATCCAACCGCCTCCCAACGTTCTTCATCACCTAAAATTTCACCCACGTAGCCTTCAACTCGCTTGTAATCCTTTAACAGGCTTTCTCCAAGTTCGGTTAGTTTTGCTCCGCCACCACCTGCTTTCCCACCTCTATACGTTTGAACAACTGGTTCTTTCAGGGTTTTCTCAATTTTTGCCAAGTAGTTCCATACATATCTGTAAGACATTCCAGTTTTTTTGGCTGCTTTGGAAATGGTTTTTTCTTCTTTGATGGCTTGCAGAATTTTTGCTCCACCCTTGCCTAGGATGGGTTTACCTCCATATTCTATCCAGACCTTGCATAGGGGCTTGCGTTTTTCGTGAGTGAGCATTTTAGGGTAAGATTTATATCGTTATGCACATAAGTATATTTCGCCGATAGGCACAATCAAACATAACGATGGTGAAATGATGAAAAACTGGATCTGGCTAACAACCATAATCCTAGCCATAATTGTTTCAGTTGCCGGAGCCTCCTACTACTTCGAAGTCTTCTCAACAACTCAAGAAAAACTCATAGTATCCACCACCACCAGTCTATTTGATACAGGTCTCCTTGACACCATTGAAGATGAATTTGAAGCAAAATATCCCATAGACCTATACTTCATATCAGTGGGAACAGGCTTAGCAATAACCCATGCACAGAGAGGAGACGCTGACATGATCCTAGTTCACGCACCATCACAAGAACTGACATTTCTGGAAGAAGGATATGGAACCTGCAGAAAAATCGTAGCCTACAACTTCTTCGCCATAGTAGGACCCGAAGCAGACCCCGCAAACATCAAAGATTTGCCACCTACTCAAGCTTTGTCGAAGATCGTGGAAACTGGAAGAGCCCAAGGCGCAATATGGGTTTCAAGGGGAGACGATTCTGGGACTCATACCAAAGAGAAAGGATTGTGGACCGCTGCTGACTTCGATTGGAACCTCATACGAGAAGAAGAATGGTACATAGAAGCTGGCACTGGGATGGGAAAAACATTGCAAGTCGCTGATAATCTTGATGCGTATACTCTTGCAGATATGGGCTCCTACCTAAAATATCGGAAAGACGGAATTATTTTTCTTGAGACTCTAGTGACCCAAGGAGAAGAATTGCTTAACGTCTACAGCGCCATCGCAGGTAATCAAACGAGGCAGTCTCACATCAACTTCGATGGAGCCATTACATTCATAAAGTTCCTTATATCTGAAGAAGGACAGGAGATAATAGCTAACTTTGGCAAAGACATGTACGGACAGAGCCTTTTCTATCCAGCAGTTAATCTTCTGAAACAAAACACAGACCCAACTTTACTTCAATGGATAAAAAACTACGCTTTCATTGATGGATACGAATGTCCCCCAGAATATTGGGCTGATCATCCCGAACTTTACACTTAGCAACAAGTGTTCAAAATGTGGGAATTTATCCAGAATCCAATGTTCCAAATAACTGTCAGATCACTATACATATCTGGGACAGCTACGTTGCTATCAGTCCTTTGGAGTCTCCCATTAGGCATGTTCATCGGCATGAAAACTTTTCTAGGAAAACAACTGATAAAAGGAATCTTCAACGCACTCATAGGAATGCCAACTGTAGCTTTAGGACTAATCCTTTACCTTCTCTTCTCCAGATCCGGAGCCCTAGGCTTTCTCCATCTTTTCCCAACTCTTCAAGCCATAATAATTGGTCAAGCGATTCTCATAACTCCTATAATAGTTAGCCTGACTGCTAGCGCCGTGGAATCTGTAGACCCAGAGATAAAAGACTTGGCAAAAACCTTGGGAGCCTCAGAAATTGAAGCTTCTCTCGCGGTTCTCAGAGAATCTAGAAGCGGAGTTATATTAGCCGTCATAGCGAGTTTCAACAGAGCTTTAGCTGAACTGGGCATTGCCCTTGCGGTGGGCGCAAACATTCGAGGAAAAACGCAAGTGTTAACAACAGTCATCGCGATGGAAGTTAATAGAGGAGAAATAACGTATAGCATTACTTTGATGGTTATACTGTTGGCAATAGTTTTTTCCATCAACACGCTTACAAATTTGCTTCAGAGACGAATAAAATGAAACAACTGATAAAACTAAAGGAAGTTACCAAACATTATGGAGAAATAACCGCTCTCGATGACGTCAGTTTAGAGGTCAAAGAAAAAGAAATATTCACGGTTCTAGGTCCAAACGGATCTGGAAAGACGACTATGCTCAGAATAATGGCTTCCATCATCGAACCGACCAGTGGAGAGGTGTTCTTCAGTGGCGAGAAAATCAATAACAGCAATAGAAGTCAAGCTAGAAAAAGAAGCACAATGGTTTTTCAGAAAACAGCTCTCTTCAATACCACAGTTTACAAAAACATAGCATATGGACTTAAACTAAGAAAGTTTTCAAAAAAAGAGATAGTTGAAAGAGTTGAGAACGTTTTAGACTTAGTGAAACTGAATGGTTACGAGAAACGTTTGGCGAAGAAACTTTCCGGAGGAGAACAGCAAAGAGTTTCGCTTGCCCGAGCCCTCGCACTGAATTCAGAACTTCTCCTTCTAGATGAACCAACAGCAAATCTGGATCCCAAAAACGTTTCCATCATTGAAGAAACCATCTCCCGCGTCAATCATGAATTTAACACAACCATAGTCATGGCTACTCACAACTTGTTTCAGGCAGAAACCATAACAAAAAGAGCCGCCCTGATTTTAGACGGAAAAATTGTACAGGTCGGAACAGCTCAAGAAATTTTCAGAGTTCCCTCGAAACATTTGGCAAGTTTTGCGAGACTAGAAAACGTGTTTTCAGGCAAGTCAAGAATTCTTAAAGAAGGAACTTCGTTGATTGATATTGGCAATGGAGTAGAAATAGAAACAGCTTTAAAAAAATCGGGTAATGTCACGGTTTTTGTTAGACCAGAAGACATAATCATCTCGAAGAAGCCCATAAGCTCCAGTGCAAGAAACGTGTTCAAAGGAAAAATAGTAGAAATCTCAGATTTAGAATCAGTGGCAAAAATTAAGATCGACGCGGGAAAACAATTTATTGTTCAAATAACCAAGCGATCTTTCAACGATATGCAACTCAACATTCATTCACATGTCTTTCTCGCCTTTAAAGCTTCATCAGTCCACACAATCTAGTTATTGCTCTCCAGTTTTTTGTTGAATAACATTTTCCCTTTTTCATACAAAAACGATAATTGTTGATAATGAAGACTGTACGTGTTGTAACCTTATCTACCTAAAAACCTGTTGACTGAGGGTGGAATATGTTTTACTAAATGGTTTTTAAGTTGCCCTCCAAAAAGCATTTTTTTAACGGAACGGCCACAAGTGTCCGAAAGAGTTTCTGCTTCGATAGAAGAGATTAATCCTTTCGCAAGTTTAATCAAAGCCGCGGTCTGGGTTTCCGTTAACTCTTTACCTCCTTGCGTCTCAAGTTCATTTATGAAATCATTAAGAGCTTTTATCGCCTTTTTACCATGCAAAGTTGGAAACTTTGGAACCTCAATGGGCTGCATTTCTACCACCAAAACAAAATAATGATGTTTTTTCTATAAATGTCCTCTTCTAAGAATCAGAATATTCCTTTACTTGATATATCTGCAAGAAGGTCGAATCCTGTGAAACTAGCAGGAATACACGTACCGTTTAAACAAACTTTACTATTGAAAGAAAAAATCTTTCTTTATTTTTGTTTCTGCAACTCATAGAGAATAACAATAGCTTCACCAAAGGGTATGTTCAGTTTTGCAGTCAGATCTGAAGGCGTAGTGTCAGGCTGCTCATGGAGAACCACATCTCGGGTATAAGCCTTATGATGAGGATACATAATCATGGCGTGAACCGTTTCAACCAAGACCGTCCACATAGGATTATTTACATAACTCCTCAAAACTCATGCAAAATCACCTCGCACAATTCTAATCCTACAGAATATCTTACATGAATTTTAAATTAGTGTAGATTTGCAGAACAGTTTAACAGAAATGTTTATTAAACATTAAGATATCAGATATATGTTGGTTAATAATGTACCAAAAACACAGCAATGGTGAATTAATGATGAAGAGAAAAAACGGTTTCAACAAGCAACTCATCACAACCATAGATAACGTGTTAAGAGAGACCTACGGGGAGCCCGGTCTACTCATCTATAGTTGGCTAAAAGCGCAATCAGTAGAGCCAGAAGAGATTCCGGAAAAATTGGATGCTTTTGCTGAATCGCTTAAAACTTTTAGTGCAGGAGGCGCAGTTGTTGAGACAATGATTTTGAGAAATTTATACTCAAGCTATGGGCTCGAATTTACGCAGACTAGCGATAATTGCAGCTTTACAGAGCGCATAACCGAGCTAAGGAACTTTCTTAAGCATTAAATTTTTTTTGTGAAGCTTTAAAATCGACTTCTGATTCTGAAGAATGATTACATTTTACTTCTGATTCCTTGCTTTGTCGTCTGTTGGAATTAAGATAACTGTAGAGCAGGCTTAATAATTTAAGGAAAAATGCTCTGAGTATGCATGCATCTATAAGTCCAGAATAGGAAGCGCAAGAATGTGTGCGCAGTGTTATTATCAGAGCAAATAGGTAGCGTTGCGTGCACGCAGAATTTTCTTTTTCAGTTCTGGGCTTTCGCTTTGAATTACTCCAAAAACAGCTGAGGTTCCTGCATCACTAAGATATTTTTCCAGTCCTTTCTCAAAGATTTCCATTTCATTTGGGATGTCTTCTCGTCTAAGTGAGTGTTCTTCTTCGAGATACTTGTATATGAGTGAAGTGGCTGGTTCTCCGAGCAGGTGTTTTAGCACCTTATCTACAACCCGGAACAACCTTTCTGGATCGTTTCTTCCTTTCAAATTCTTCGATTTCATGGTTCAACACTTCAAAATATTCTTGGCGATCCAATAAAAGATTATGAATTCGTAATGCAGATTAAAGTTAATTATCATGCTCGCACATGCATTTCTGAAGAAACATACATATTGCAGATTCTAAAGACATAAATAGCCTTTCTATGATGTTTAGCAGCAAAGCCTCTTTACGCAAATATTGGCGAGAAGGAGTTTGAAGCGATGATTAAAGCGGTGATCTTTGACCTCGACGGCACTATCGTAGATTTCAATCTGGACTATAAGTCAGTAAGGGCAGAGGTCATACAAACCCTCAACAATGAAGGTATCCCCTCATCGATTTTTTCCATGAACGAGAGCATATTCAATATGCTGAAAAAAGCGGAGATTTACGTTAGAAACAACGGTAGGAAAGACATTGACATCGCAAGAGTGAAGGAGGAAGTGTTTTCAGTGGCAAATCGTCATGAGTTGCAGGCTGCACACGCAACTAGCTTGGTGCCTGGTATCTTAGAGGCGCTTAAAACTCTAAATGAAATGAAGATGAAACTGGCGATTTTCACTGTTAACGGCGAAAAATCAGCAAGCTATATTCTCAGAAGTTTTCGTCTCAAACGGTTTTTCGATGTAATGATCACCCGTGAATCTGTTTCAGCGATTAAGCCTAATCCAGCCCATTTGGAAGCTACTTTGAAAGCGTTGAATGTTGAGCCGGAAGAAGCAATTGTTGTGGGCGACAGCAAATGGGACATGGGATGTGCTCAGGAACTCAACGTCATTGCAGTTGGCGTTGCAACTGGTATATCGTCGCCTAAAGAGTTGATAAATGCTGGTGCCACTCACTTAATCTCGTCAGCCATTCACCTTCCAGAGCTGATACAACAACTAAACGAACAAGCTTAGCTGAGTTATGAAATTTTATTTAACCATTTTTGAACAGCAGCGATTTTAAGGTGGCTTAAAGGTAAGTATAGTGACGGATTTATATTGAAAATACATGCATTGGAGTTCGAAACTCCGAGGATAAGAATCTGAAAGAGGCAAACTATTGAAACTCTGATTAATGAAGAAGCGTTGTTGTTCGCGAAGTTTCTTAGGAATGATAGGGCAACATGGACGCCAAGAATTACAATATTGTGAGCATACACGCATTACAAGGATAGTACAGAAGTATTATGAAGTTGTTCTGGATATCGCGAAAAAGAGTCATTGAACGAGAAGAGGGGGAAATAGTCACTCTTTATTTTCTGTGAGTGCGCGCTCTGATGGGATTCTTAAGTGTGCTACTTCTAAGTTTGTTAGAAACTCTGTGTAGGCTTTCAACGCTTTGTTCTTGTCTTTTTTATTCTTCAGGGCTTCCATTTCTTCGCGCTTACGGATTAGTTCCCTATTAATGTAGCGTATGGTTTCGAGGTCGGTCAAATGTGTCACTTTCAACTCCTAAACAAGTTTGCATGGTTGCTAACATCTGCTTTGTTAACATGGAGAAATATTGTTCTCGATATGAGCGATACGTTACGAATTCGAAAACTGATAGTATGCTTTCCTTATACGTGTTAACAACGACAGAGTTTCTTGGCTCTCAAGGCAAAAAAATGTATATGCACGCATGCATGCAATAGAACTATCTTCTATAAGAACTGCTCACAACGAATATAAGGGGTAACGAGTCAGTTTTTTAGGGCTTGAAGAAGTCAGAATCGAGAAAGGAGTGACTTTTCAATGCATACAAGAATGCGTCGTAGCCGTTTGTCTATTATCACTGACATCCTGAATGTAGCTAGAAGAGGCGCGATTAAGACGCAGATTATGTATGGGGCGAGTTTGAGCTTTGTACAACTGAAAGAGTATTTATCCTTCCTTTTGGGCGCGAACCTTCTCAAGGTTGTTGACAACCCAAATAAATCTCTCTACAAAACAACAAACAAGGGCTTACGATATCTTCAGTATTACATGGAAATTAGAGAATTGTTGAAAAATGAAAAGAAGAAGAGTTAAAATTTAACTAAAATTTAACCCTTTTCATTATTTTCTCTTTATTTTCTCTGGAAATTACAATCCAATAGCGTTGTGTATCTTTTACACTCACACACTGTGTGCGTGTGTGCGTGTGTGTAGGTAGGTATAGGTATAGAGGTATAGGAGTAAGAGTGCAAATAGGTGTAGTGGTGTAAGGTGATAATGGGGTAATTTGGTTGGTTGAGTTAAAATTTAAGCTCCAAATGCATGCATTAGGCTGGCTTAAAGAAGTATCGTGGCCAAACAGGCCATTGAGAAGGCAAATCTGTGTCAAAGTCAACAATTAAGTCCATGCCAACCTTAATATTCTCAGGCTTGACGTCTCGAATCATGGCTAGTAGGTGAATGCCCTCTTCTAGTTTCGCGATGCCTATGCTGTAGGGCGCCATAGATTGAAACTGTGCAGGTGGAATGTGGATAACTGTGTAAGTTACAAGCTTTCCTCTCTTCCCAAGTTTAGTCCATTTAAGATCGGTTGAGAAGCATTTTGGACAGATGTTTTTAGGAGGAAAAAGTAGGCTGGCGCACTTAAGGCATTTGACGGCCATAATTTTTTTTTCACCTATAAACTTGTAGAACTGTTCTATTGTGAAGGGTGGAACTTCTGACATTTTATCCTCTCCTATAAAGGTGCACGGCTGCTGTGGCACCTGAGCCTCCCACGTTGTGGGTTAAACCTATTTCCGCTCCTTTCACCTGTCTTCTTTCCGCCTGCTCGGTTAGTTGCAGATAGATTTCATAGGCTTGGGCTGTTCCAGTCGCTCCAACTGGGTGTCCTTTTGATTTTAATCCTCCGCTGGTGTTGACGGGAATTTCTCCCTCGATTGTTGTTGTTCCTTTTTCCGCTAGGTCTCCGCCTTCTCCGGGCTTGCAGAAGCTGAGGTCTTCGTAAGCTAGGATTTCAGCGATTGTAAAGCAGTCATGAACCTCTGCAACGTTCACCTCTCGGCTTTCAATCTTCGCCATTCTATATGCTTCTCGTGCTGCAAGTTTAGTTGCTTTTAGAGTTGTGAAGTCTTCTCTTTCGTACAGTCCAATGGCGTCGCTGGCTTGTCCAGACCCAACAATATGCACAGGCGTGTCTGTGAACTTTCTTGCCAACTCAGGTTTTGTTAAAACTAGGCAGCTTGCTCCGTCGGTTATTAGGGAGCAGTCATACAGTTTTAGGGGCCAAGCAATCATTTTAGATGACATTGCCTTCTCCAGCGTTACCTCCTTCTGCATATGTGCCTTTGGATTCAAGGCTCCGTTATGATGATTTTTCACCGCAACCATAGCCATCTGCTCCTCTGTGGTGCCATATCTGTGCATATGAGCAGTTGCCATGAGCGCATACAACCCTGGAAAAGTCATTCCATGCCACTGTTCAAACGGAAAGTCCGAAGCCATTGCTAAATACTCGGTCACTTCTGATGTGGATCGATGAGTCATCTTTTCAACTCCGCCCACCATCACTATGTCATGTAGGCCAGAGAGCACTGCGAAAATTCCGCATCTCAATGCGGCTCCGGATGAGGAGCACGCAGATTCTACTCTAGTTGCGGGTATTGGTAGTAGGCCAGCCCAGTCCAGCAGGGTTGGTCCTGTGTGTCCTTGATGTTCATAAGATTCGCCCATGTGACCTACGAATAGTGCTTCAATGTCTCGTTTCGGGTTTAGGTTTGGGCTTCTTTCAAAGGTTTCTTTTACTGCTTCTGCGAAGAGTTCTCTGCCGTACATTCCATCTCTTTTTCCAAACTTGGACAGCCCGACAGACACTATTGAAACTAGTGGTTTGCTAACCAAGATTTCATCCTCTAATCAGTGTATAGTTTATTCAAGAAGAGATGGTTTTGGATATATTTGAGGTTTATCAGATGATTAGCGGGTAGATTTCCTTAGCAACATAGTCTGAGAATATCTTCTGCCATCTCGCGGCAAACCCTCATTTTCTCTATACCTTTATGTAAAAGTCTTATGGAAACTGAAGAAAACGAGTATCGTTTAATCCCTAAAATATAGACTTTAGATTCAGAAACGTCAAATACCCAGAACAATTCATGACAACAATAGAAGGCAACACTGGTGACGAGTTTCATCAAAAACCTTTCGCGGTGGATACGGAAGCGTTCTATCGCTTCTCTTCAAATCCAAATTGGACCCACCCTTAACATAAGTGATGGTGAGGTGGCTGTTGCGACGTATACGTCAGCCGCGGACAAGATGAAGGTCTTCTCAGCTTATATACGTGAGGGCATAGAAAGAGGCGACAGCACCCGATACATCTACCCCGACGAAGATAGTGAAACCGTCAGAGCTAAGCTCAAGGAGCACGGAGTCGATGTTAAAAAACATGAAAGAAACGGCACCTTATTTATGGAGAGTCTAACCGAATATTATCTGCCTGACGGCCACTTCGACATAGATAGGGCAGTTGAAAAGGGACTCGATTTACGAGCTGAGGCTAAGAGGAAAGGATACAAACGCGCTAGAGAAATCTTCGACGTTGGCGACTTCTCCTTCATCAATGGCCAGTGGCAGAAATACCTAGAATATTGGGACGACCCAAGATGGGGAACCCCTCCTGGCGTAGGAATACTATACGGACCCTCCATTACAGAATTGACAGTCTTCAACGTTGAGAACATGAGTAAGGCGCAGGTTTCTGAAATCCTCAAAACCTTCGGCGGAGGAAAATACCCGCAAACAAGGTTTATTGATGTCCTTGAATATGCAGACGCCTTCTCTAAAAGAATTGACATGCCTCACCAGAAGCTTCTCGGTCGCAAGCTTTTGCTGGAATTTGACCCTGTCTCCAACTACGAAAAGGTTGTTGACAGCTTAGCGAAGGAGACCATGGCTAACGTTGAACCCATCTTCGTTTTCACCTCCAGTACAAGCTCTATCCACACATATCTAGCTAAACAACCAACAATCAAATTCTTCCTAACGTCACTTTCAACATCCACTCCAAAATCAACCTCTGAAAACAAGGTGATTTTGCCTGCCAAAAACGTGCCTCTAATTCTAGACACCCTCAGCAAGGTGTTGGAAGCTTATGCTGACGTGAATGGGTGTTTTGTTTTCGACATCCTTTCAGATCTATTAACGTCGGTGGGACCAGAGAAAACTTTCATCTTTCTACGTCACGCCTTGGATATGTTGTCTTCAGAAAAGATAACAAGTCTCTTTTTACTCAACACCAGCGCTCACAATGCTGAAGTGGTTTCTCGAGTGAAAATGCTATTACCCAACCTACTAACCTATAATAAAGATGGATTAAAAGTAGTAAAGATTTCCTAGGTTTGTGCATACGCATTAGTTAGATTACAAAATTAGCGGATAAATTTCCTTCGTCACGTATTCCAGATACTTGTTTTTGTCCTTTATGTTGAATATTGTAACTGAAACGTCTCGTGTCACCCCAACCACATATCCGTACTCTTTCGATCTTGCCACAATATACCATAGATCGCCGTGTTTACCATACTCCTCAAAGAGGGTAGTATCTACCAGGTCTGGCCCGTACAAAGAAAGCTTGTTAACGTTAGGAATGTCAACATTATCAAAAAAAGTGATCTTCGTGTCCTCAGGGTTTTTAGAGTGAAAACCACGCAGTGTTTCTGGAGGAATCCGAGCTTCCACGATGTAGCCAAGCTTTTCGTAGGTTATTCCGCTGAGCTTGTTTGCAATGAAGTTAGCTAGTCTCTTCTTTTCCACCACTGTTAGAAAGACCTGTTCTTTATGTTGTGCAAAGCTGAACATGGCCTCAACAGTTCTTGGTAGAGGAACCGTCTTGCCTCTATGAAAAGCGTGTGTCACGTAGTCGTGGGAGTACACGCCGGTGAGAGTGTTTTCGCGGGGCATAAGACCAACAACCTCGGTGATTAAGCTGAACTTGTATTCGCCTTCTTCGTGTTCTTCTTCTCTTCTATAACCACTAAGTTTGGATGCTAGGTCGGGTAGGGGCGTTGGCTCAACTAACTTGAAAACTTTGCCAGCCGTAACCATTCATAATCCTCCGTACCAATATTGTTCAAACCATTCATATGTATTTTCTCTAAATCATATGAATTTCAAGCAGGACGAAGCAGAACGCCTAAACTCTATTCCTTTCTTTTCTCTGTCATCTGAAAGTTAGAAAGCAAGTGGCGCAATTTAGGGAAAAATAGCGAAAAATTAATGCTCAATTTTTTCATTTATCTAAATTAGATGAAAGATCTAATATCCGTTTGTATAACAACAAAAAATGAAGAGGATTACATAGGGTTTTGTCTCGAGTCCATACTAAATCAAACCTATGATGGAAATAAGGAAATAATAGTTCTGGACTCAAATTCATGTGATAAAACAGTTGAGATAGCAAGAAAATATGCGGATAAAGTCGTTGTAAAAGAGTCTACTATACCTCAAGGAAGAAATTTAGCAGTAAAACAATCAGAAGGGAACATATTGTGTTTTCTGGATGCAGACATAGTTCTTTCTGAAGATTGGTTTGACACGTTACTTCCTTACATTTATTCTTCTCAAAATGTGGCGATATGTGGTGATCTTGATCCTCTGGAGAAGAGTCTTAAATCTGAAGTTTTTCATTGTTATCAACATATTGCATATAGAGTTTTACAGGTGATTAAAAAACCGATTTATTCACAAATGGCAACCGCGGTTCTCATTAAAAGAAATGTTTTTGAAAGAGTTGATGGTTTTAGAGAAGACTTAACATTTGCAGAAGATTTTGACTTGTCCTTAAGGCTCAGTAGATACGGTAAATTGAAGTATGTAAAGAATGCAAAAGGATTTGTTTCTATGAGAAGACTTGAAAGATATGGGTACTTGAAAATGTTGTATATCTGGGGGAGTTCATTACCTTTAATATTCGGTAAAATTCCGCCGTTACCACTTTATACAAGAGATTTCCCCTAATTTTATTCTACACATGTGAAAACAATCTTCTACGAGTCTGGAATAGGAAATGTATGCACACAAAAAAATGTTAGAAAAAAAGGGTTGTGTGGGAGAATTTGGGTGACATCTCTCCTGTGGTCATGTTCAAATCATCCTTATAGAAGTTATACTCTTAAGCACTTATCCTTCTAGAGAGAACAAAGAGGAGGCTATTCAACTTCTCCATACATCTGTCCAGGAGACAAAAACTCTGAAAATCGAGGTCTCAGTTGAAGACGAGCCGCGTAGCAGAGGTGACAAGCATCAACGTAAGTTTTCTCATGAGACAGATCAAATTCTTTGATTAGCGCTACTGGACCACCCTGCAGAAGCGGTTCGATGATTGGATGAGAAGACGGATCGTATGAACTTATAATTTCAGAAAACGGTTTTTGCCAAGCGTTGCCGATGCACAGTCCTTGGCACACGTGAACGTACCCTAAAGAATCAAGATGTATTCTACCGGGGTTCGCTAGGTCTTCGTAAGGACATTTGTTGAATTCTGTCCATGTCTTTCGCTGAGCTTTCTCTAAAAGTTGAGAGGCCGCTCGACCACGGTACATGAGTTCCCAATAATCCACTTCTACACCTTCTATGTGCGTGGGAGGTTCTTTCGGGTTGTTTGGATGTTTAATTGAGATTATTCCAACTGGCAAACCAAGTTTCTTAGCCGCTTTAATCGCGTTCTTTGCCTCTTCACTCTCTATAATTTCATAGTGGTAGCAGTCGATGCTAAAACTGACATCATCTATTCCTATTTCAGCTATCGGACGTAACCACTCTGAAGCGTCCTCTACCGCGGTTGCCCAATAGACGTTGGTAACTATGCCTGTCTTAAAGCCTAGTCGTTTAGCCTCTTGCAGCACTCTGACCATTACTGGATAGTATAGGAAAGGTTCTCCTCCCTCAAAATATATCCATTCAACTGTTCCCAACTTTTTTGCTTCTCCATAGATTTTTCTGATTTGACTAAGTTTGAATGTTCCTTTGGTGGATGGACTACTCCAAACAAAGCAGTGATCGCATTCGAAATTGCACTGGTAAGTTAGTAGAAAATGAATTCCAGTTAAATTCATGTTTCTTTTGTTTCCTTCCACCTTATTTTATGAATGATTCAGGAATATCTAGTCTATTAACAATTAGATCGCTAAAAAGGTTAAGAGCATCTTCTTTTTCTTTAGCTCCTTCTACGATCATGATTCCGCTTTTGAGAATGCTCACAGTAACTTCATTTTCATGGTCAAAGGTTATGCCAAAGTTAGCTTTAACTTTGAGGTTAAATCCTTTTTTCTCCAAGTAGTCCTGTAAGTCTAGTAGGCTAATCTCTAAATTTTTCTTTGGAACAATAGCGAACACTTTCTTTCCGCTTCTTCCACACATTTCTTCGACCAATTGTCGTTTGAGAGGTGTTGGAGAACCAGAAGGTTTTGAGCCGCAGACCGGACATTTCTCAACTTTTGAAACTTGAACCTCATTGAATTCTACATGTCCTATGTCGCAGTAGAGAAGCTTGTTAGCCAAACGAGGTTGTTTTCCGATAAGTATTCTAATTCCCTCACTAACTTCCACGCTAGCTATGACACCTAATAAAGATGGGTGAACGCCTACCACAGCACATTTAGGCAACATATCATCAACAAGGTTGCCATAAAAACATTCAAGGCACGGTGTTTTACCTGGAACTATCGTGGACACGTTCCCGATGGTTGTTATAGCCGCTCCAAAAACGTAAGGTATGCCAAGTTTGATGCATGCTCTATTAACAGCGTAACGTGGTGCCATTCGGTCCAAACCATCAATCACAACATCCATGTCCTTAATTATGTCTTCCACATTGTCTTGGTTGACGGAGAGGGGAATAGGTTTTATTTCTATGTAAGGATTTAACCTCTGCAGTCTCTTAGCAGCAACTTCAACTTTTGGATATCCCACATCATCTATGCTATAGAGATGTTGTCTCTGTAAATTAGATAATTCAACAAAATCTCGATCAACGAGGCGCAGGTGTCCAACTCCAATTGTGGCTAGTTGTATTGCGGTGGGGGAGCCTAGTCCTCCTAGTCCTAGCAAGCAAGCTTTAGCGTCTTTCAGTCGCAACTGTGCATTGTATCCTATGTCTGCGAGGACTATTTGTCTTGAGTAATATTCCAACTCTTTTTCTGAAAGTTCTGTTTGACCCAATTTAGGAACCAACGATGTGTTAATTCAAGTTCTATCATATGAATTTTTGTTTTCTCATCAATGTCGTTTCTATTTACTCGCATTTATGAATATTAGATGCTAAGAGCATTTCAAGTTGCATTAAAAATTTAAGGAAGAAACTTCTAGTAATACTTAGGAACCTAGAGTTGATTGTATGGGCAACATTGGTAGAGGAAGATTGTTCAGAAGGAAAGATGGGAAGTACCTAATTTATCTACCCTTAAATCTGGCGACTGATTCTATGTTTCCATTCAAAACAGAAACTTCCGTCAAAGTCAAAGTGTCATTCAAAATTGGAGAAGAGAAACTGATCATAGAACCCTGGAAATAGAAGTCATCATAGTTACTTTGAGTCACGGAATGTTTAATAAGACTACTCGTATCCTTTCCTAGAAGAGAGGTTTGTTCATGTGTAACAAAAAGCCATGTTGTGAGCATCCAGAAAAGAAGGTTAAAGACCCTAAGAAATGTACTCCTGAACAGATAGCAGAATGCCATCCAGAATCTAAAACTCATCCATGTGCTGAGTAGACTAGACAACAGCACTTATTAACTAAACTCCACCTGCAGTTAACTAATTCTTTGATTTTTAAGTCTTAACTGAAACTCTCTTTTGTGTTTCCAATAAATCTAATCATTTTAATATAAGGAAACAATCTCTTATTGCTGAGAGGGCTCTACTACGGATGTTAATTAAAGAAATCATCTTGGAAAACTTCATGTCCTACGAATACGCTAGAGTACCCTTTCAACCAGGCGTAAACATTATCTGCGGCCCCAATGGGTCAGGCAAATCATCAATGCTACTGGGAATCTCAGTGGCGCTGGGACAATCCTACACAGAACGTTCCAAGAAGCTAAGTGACCTTATTAGGTGGGGAAAAGACCAAGCTCGCGTCACCATTGTTTTAGACAACTCCAACAAAGGAGCTCAGCGACCAGTTCGTAAATTCAAAAAGGACTCTATCTTCTTGACGAGGGTTCTAAGGCGGGATGGAAAATACTGGTTTGAACTGGACAATAGAGCTGCAACCAAAAGCGAAGTTATAAGATGTCTCTCCAAGTTTGGTGTTGACCCAGATAACATGCTGATTATTATGCATCAAAACATGGTGGAAGAATTCACAGTTCTTTCACCCCAAGAAAAGCTTAGAATAGTTGAAGCTGCAGTGGGCTTTGAATCATACCGCAAAAACGTCTTGCATGCTAAACGGAAGTTAAGTCATGTCCTCAGCCAAGAAGAGTCTGTGGAAAAACTTTTGGAGTCCGCCAAGCAAACCCTAAACTACTGGAGAGAACAGTACGATCGCTATCAGCAGAAAAAACAGTTGAGAATGAAGCGGCGGTTTCTTGAGCGAGAGCTGGTTTGGGCTGAGGTTTCGAAAAGAGAAAAAATGGTTTCAGAATTAAAGAAACAGATTCAGAAGGAACAAAATGAAATATTGCGGATTGAAAGCGAAGTTAAAAGCGTTGAAAACAAACTAAGCGAACTTCAGGGAAAACGGGATCAGCTGAAATCTGAGTGGCGAAAACTTCTGGAAGAACGGTTAACGCTGGAACGTGAAAGGGCGAAAAATGAATCGAACATTTCGTTAGTTAGTCAAACTTTAGAACAAACTCAATCATGGACAGAAAACCGTCAAGAACATTTTAAAGAATGTCTAAGCGAGATAGAGCGGTTAGAAACGACGCTCGGTGAATTTCATAATCCAACCGATTTTAAGCTCCAATTAACCCAGATCAGAGCAGACTTTGAAAACTTTGAAAACACATGGATTCAACGGTTAAACATGAGAAAGGAAAGCATGAAGGAGTCTATCGAAAATTCCAACAAACAACTTAGCAGGTTGAATGTCCAGGTTACAGACGCCCAGACTAAAATGAACCATTTAAGCTTGGAGATGGAAAGCGCTAGCAATGGATTCGTGGATAGCAAGGTTAACTTAGCCCTGTTGCGGTATCGCAGGGAAACTCTAAAAAAAGCTCTGGAGAAACTGAACAAAGAGCTTCAATCATCTCTTGAAAATCTCCATGAAGCTGCGAAAAAGGCGGAGGAAACGGGTCCTCAACTAGTACCCGTTAAGAGTATTATGGAAATTTTGGATGAAATTCGGCTCACTGATGGACATCTCGCTGCCCTCGTTGATGTTTCTGAAGATATCGAGCGCATGTATGAGTCTTATTCTAAACTTTACTTGGAGTTGGAGGAGAAGGCTAGGTTGGTGGCGGAGAATCGAGAAAAGGCTTTGGAAGAGGTGAAGGTCCGGATGGAGGCTTGGAGAACGGTTCTTCGAAATCTTCTAGAGCATGTTAATCTTCAGTATCAAAGGATTCTTTCGCAGGCTCAAGCCGTTGGTGAGGTTCAACTGGTTGATGAACACGATATTGAGGTGGCGGGTCTAGATGTTCTGGTGGGATTTAAAGGGGCGAAGGCTGTTTCCCTTAATGCGTATACTCAGAGTGGTGGAGAGCGAAGTACGGCTACTATAACTTTTCTTTTGGCGTTGCAGCAACATATTCGGTCTCCTTTCCGTGCTGTTGATGAGTATGATGTTCATATGGATCCTAAGAATCGGGAGTTTATTGCTAAGCTTCTTGTTTCTTCGGTTAAAGGTTTGGATGCTCAGTATTTGGCTATTACTCCTAGTCAGTTAACTTTCACTGGAAGGGACGTGCATATAATTACTGTTCAGAATGTTGAAGGATCATCTCTGATTAAAGAACTTGCTTGAGTTTAGATTTGACTTAAGACTTTAACTTAAAAAACTTGTTTGCTGAAACTCAATGCTAATGACTGTGTTTGGAACATTTCATTTCAAGTTATACCAAAAGTTTTAAGAAAGAAGGTTCTACATAATAATAGGATTTACTGCAATTGTGTTATGGTGATTGAATATGTTTGAAGGCGAAAAGACTATGCTGTTTTGGATTGGTTTGATTATTTTGGGTTTGGCTTCAGTGGGTCTTTTTGGAATATTGTGGATGATTGCCGTCTGGAATGGATATGGGGATAGATTTAGCATGCTAAAATATCAAGTTCCAACTATTGTGGGTGGAGTAGTTTTCATACTCATAGGACTGTACATGATGAAGTCTAATGTAAAGAGAAAAGTAGAGTAGGAGAATCATCAGTTTTACCCTACCTATGTTTCTTCTAAAATTCTTTTAGTTCTTTTTTTAACCCGATCCTAATCCTATTCTTTGTAGGGTGTATTTATCACATGTCTCACTTTTTTTGTGATTTTTGGCCCCAGACCATGAACAGCCTTGGTCCATAGGTCTAGGTTAAGTAAAGCGTTCAGCGGAGTTTGATAGGAGTTAAGTAAGGCTGTTGCTTTTTCTCGTCCAATGTTAGGAAGACTAGCTAAGAAGAAGATTTGAGCGTCAGCCAGAGTTTCATGCTTCTTCACCGCATGCACAATTGGAATTCTTTTTTCAACAATTTGTTCCTGTTTAGCGGCTGTGTACAGAAAATCTACTGTTTCCTTATTGTTGGTGGTGTGAATCATGAAGATTCCCTGTTTTGCCAAGGCGAACATAGCGCCCCAAACTGAGGCAGGCTGGATTCTGCTGAACTTATAGATAATGGGAAGGTATCCTTCAATGAGAATGAAAGGTTTAGCGTAAGCTTCTTTCAGTTGGAAAAGCTGCTCGAAAAGATATCGCCTAGTCAAAGTGTACACGAAATCATGGACGGTTTTGCGTTCGATGGCGCACAAGTCAGATATGATGTAGTCGCCTTTTGGAAGAGCTTCAATTCTGATGTCGGCGCCGACTTCTTTTAGTCCTTTAACAATTTTTGGTGCTGTGGTGGCTTCTCGGCTGTCCACGATGACTGTGGGTTTTTTCTCTTTTGTGGGTTCTTTGATGTAGGGTACTAGGGTTTCGGTTCCAGACATGTCTTTTCACCCAACTCAGGTTAAATATGGTGGAGTGCAAGATTAACTTTTAATCTCTCACACACACGAAACTCTCTATAGGCTCTTTGTATCCCAATAGTCTCTAAGTTTTGCGCAGGCATTGGAGAAAAACAATTATTTGATCATGAGAATTCTTTCAGTCTTAGTTATTCTAATCATTTCGCCATTTCCTTTAAGTTTTCTTACTCATTTCTTACACAAACGTAATATAACCTTGAAAACATTTAAGAACCTTTCTGTTTAGTTATATTTTCGTAAGAAGTGAGATAGAAATGATTAAGAGAATCATGGTTACCTTAGATGACGAACAATACGAGATTCTGCAGAGCCTCAAAGGATTCGGAAAGAAAGACGCAGAAAAGATTAGAAACATTTTGATAGCTTACCTTTCTGAGAAATCGTATCTCAAAACAAGCGAATAGAGTCTGCTTAGGATCTAGTGCGCCCGCAATAGCAAGGAGTCATCGGTGTTACCCTACCTATTTTTCCTATTCTGGACACCTAGAAGATTGTTTCACAAATCATAAATCTTGATTATATTAATTAGTATCATGATAGTTTCACCAAATAAGGGAAATAAGACGCTTGATAAGAAAAGTGATGTCGGGTGTAGTTAATTTGAGAGGAAACATATTGTGGATGTTCCTGATCGTTTTTCTTATAGTCAGCACAGTGGCAGTGGTTTCTGTGAGTACAGCGTCTCCTGGACCAGTTGTGATTTACGTGGACCCACCCACAAGCACTGCAGCACCCACCGGAACCTTTGCTGTTGATATAAATATTGTTAATATCATGGCAGAAAAGAGTCTGTATGGTTGGGAGTTTTGGATGAGTTTTAACACTGCCATTCTGGATGCTGTCAGTGTCGTTCAGGGACCCTTCCTCAAGGACACTGGCTACTTCACCTTCTTTTCAAAGAAAATAGACAATACTGCGGGCACCGTAGCGGTGGGCGGTATGATCAGTGAACTTCCACTTCCACCAACTGGAGCGGTCGGCAATGGAACCCTATGCACCATCACTTTCCTAGTCGAAGCCGAAGGAGCAGACCCCCTACACTTTAAAGACACAGAACTCGCTACAATTATAGGCGAATACCCTGATCAGTTTAATGTTCCGATATACCACACTGCGGAGGACGGCTACTTCAGCAGTTCACCGCCCACAACTCAGTATGATTTGACTATCGCTGTTGATGGTTCTGGCACTACTGATCCTCTTCCTGGTGTTTACACGTATGCTGGGGGTGTGATGGCTTCTGTTACTGCGATTCCTGATAGCGGTTACGTGCTTGATCATTGGGAGCTTGACGGTGACCCTGCTGGTTCAGATATTTCTATTGATGTGACTATGGACGATGATCATGCTTTGACAGCTTTCTTCGCTGTATCTA
>Ga0209636_10001253_pt1 | contig 25335 bp, 25 predicted proteins | sample DeeMarSWOR152_54_FD_187464 | JGI IMG/M metagenome (GOLD analysis project Ga0209636, IMG submission 187464) | Marine sediment microbial communities from White Oak River estuary, North Carolina - WOR-1-52-54 (SPAdes) (version 2) | ecosystem: Environmental > Aquatic > Marine > Intertidal zone >...
CCTATCAGGTCTAATGTGCGTTCCACAACTATGGAGGAGAAGCTCGGACCGAACCCTGTTCCTTCTTTTTCGCCCAAGATGTAGGCTCTGACGAATTCTCCAAGTCTGATGGGAATTAAAGTGTTGACCATGAAGCCGACGGCGGTGGACCAGAACGTGTTGCTGACGCGAACTGTTTTCTTGACGGGGTTAAGCAGGAGTTTCCAGCGGATCGCCCTCAAGATGTAGGCGGGTAGAATGATTAAGGCGGCTGCGGCAAGCCAGAGGGGTAAGGCAGAGCCGATGGCTGCTCCGATTTTGTCTATTCCTGTCCACCAGATTAAGACGACGAGCAGGAGGATGCCGACAGCAAGAGACGCGCCGATTCTGATCGTATTTTTGTTGAAACCCAAGAGCATCCACCTTAAATCTTGAATAAGATGATAGATAATTATTAAAAAGTATCCGATTGCTAGAGCATTTTTGGCTACTGAAAAACTGATTTTCGAGGCACGAGATTGACGGTTGTGTAAAGAACGAGCTCCCGTCGCAACAGCCCATTTTAAGAACATGGATTCCGCTATTTCTTCTAAAAGGAACGCTTTGTAAACTGCCTCATCATTGGCATAGGTCGGTTCTGCATTTTCCGTAGAAGAGGTGATAGTGCCTCTCGAATTAAGATTATCCGTTCATAAGACTTTTTTTGTTCCACGTAGCTCTTTTTAAAGGTGGAAAATATGGGCTTAAAGCGCATGCTTAGTGGGAAATGGTTTATTCGATTAGTTCTGATAAGCTGGATTATATGCGCAGTTTCTATTTACCTTATTTTTAAGAATATGGAGCTAATAGTCCACGGACAACTTTATTATTACGGTTTAGTCTTTAGTCCTGACTGGGCCGACGCTTATAGGATTTTTACATGGTTGCTTTTTCTTTGTTTAGGTCTGCCGATGGCTTTAAGTGGTCTTGCTTTGGTTTCAAGTTTTTTAAAAGTCGAGGAAGTTCCAGAAAGAGAGAATATAGTTCCACAAAGGATAGGACCACCACGAGGGGTCGTCAAAGTGGGGACCCCCCAAATCGTTAAAGAAATACCTAAGAGAGTTGAAAACGGCATTAGTAGCGTTAATAATGGTGGAATTTCTTGCCCCAATTGCAAAAGAGTCTTTGGCAGAGCTCTGGTTATGCTGGATTTTCGTGGTGGAAAGAACCGAATGGTCAGCGTTTGCCCCTACTGTAATACCTTCTTAGGATATACGGGCGAAGAAAAAGCCGCAAATGAAAGTTTTCATGTGGCAACCCCAGACGAAAAAATTATTCGCTAAAAATTCCTAATAACTTTCTCATAGTGGAGAATGGAAAATCATTAAACCAGCTGTAAAACAAAAACTTGTTGACGGTAAATTAATTTCGCTAATCTTTTTCTTTTAAAGCAGATATAGGGAGCTCAACCGAAGCTATCACAATAATGGCTGCGATAATGAGGATTACGCTTATTCTAGACAGCAGAAAGTACGGTTGAAGCCATCCCTGATCAGAAATTAAGCCGAAGTAGTACAAAGTGCCATTAACCATCTGGTCAATATAATAAATCAAAATTAAGGCGATAAATAGTAAAATGTCTACTAGAATAACAAAGCCAATTCGAACTTTAGACATAGCTTCCCTAAGCCGTTTTTCTTAAACCATTTAATAAATTTTTTTATGTTTTTCTTGAAATAGGGTGGAGTCAACACCGCTCTTTTTTGGCAATAGCATGTCTTCTGAAGCTATCATTATCAACAGCCAACATCGAGGAGAATCGAAAAAAGAAAAATTGCAGCATGGATAACAATGAAGCTATTGGAGCAGCTGGATGAACTATTTGTCATAAAAGGACTTACTTCATGAAATGGTAGTCTTTATTCAAGACTTTGAGCGATTGTGAGATTTAGTTTATCAGGTGTGGCGTATGAGGATTTACCTTGAGGGCTTTTGAGATCTTTTTTGATTTATATTTAATCTGTAAAAATGGCAATCTTAGCTCTTGAGTGCAAAAAAGCTATAACGCCAAATACATACAAAATAGAGCGCGGATAAACATGAGTCACGCAGATGATTCGCTGGAAATGATCTTAGACAACATTTTAAGGGAATATGCAAGCAACGGCATGAAATTAGCTGATCCCGAGTTGAATGAAGAAATAAGCGCGCTGATAAAATCAAAATTAGCGGATGTTCTTCTTGAAAGGCTGAAATCAATAGTCTCGGATAAATTAGAAGTGAGCAAGGAAATCGAAAACCAGTTTGAAGCTGCTGTTTACGTAACGTGGAAAAAACCGTTTGATTTGTTGGATTTACTTTTGTATATTTGCCTTGAAGTTGCTAGCGAGTTTAATTCAGAACATCGAAGTGAAACCTTTTCAAAACCCAGTTACATTCAGGCGGCTTTGGCGAGGCAGCAGGCGAATGCTTGTTTGGTTTTTAATGAAATAATTCATCTTCTTAAAAGTGGATTTCCCAGTGGAGCTCATTCGCATTGGCGAACATTGCATGAAATAGCCTGTGTGTCTTACTTTATTTCTAAGCATGGAAAAGACATGGCAAAGAGATTTCTTGATTATGAGGCAGTTGAGAGCTATTTTCAAGCGCAGGCGATTCTTGAGCACGAAAAGAAAATGGACTGTGAATTGCTGTCAGAAAAAGATTTCAATGCAGTGAAGAAAAAATTTGATGAGATGAGAAAAAAGTACGGGTCTGACTTTGTAAGAAAGGCCAATTACCCGTATGGTTGGGTGCCCAGCACTCTTCTAAAAACATGGTCACTTAAAAAAATTGAAAAGTCAGTAGAACTTGATTTGCTTAGACCTTATTACGATTTGGCCAGCTACAACGATTATGGAGGTTCAAAAGGGCTTATATTCAGACTTGGAACCATTAATAGCGAGATCCAGAATATGGTTGTCCCTATTGGACCTAGCAATTATGGATTAGCGGATCCGGGTAAAAGTGCGGCTATTTCGTTGGGTCAAGTAACGGCTTGCCTTTTGCAAACTGAATCCACCGTCAAGAGCTTAATAATTGTTGAAGCATTGCGCAATTTGGTTGATGAAATCTGCAATGCCTTCTGTAAAATACAAGCAGAGTTTAGCAAAGATACAAAAACCTAGTATTTTTGTCTATTGAAAATGTCTAAGACATCGGTAATTCAGGCTCTATCCGTTTGTAAACGAATGGCTTGTCGTATTTCATCCTCACGTGGGCGCTCTCAAATCGGTGGGTCTTTTTAATTTTGAATGCTGTATTCTAAGCGATAATCTTAAATCTTACTATTTAATATTAATATTAAGTTGGTTAAACCATAATGTTGAAAAATAACTATATCCTCAACAGGAAACTACTGCTAATTCTATTGCTGTCGTTTATTGCCCTAATTGGCGTTTTCCAAATCGCGAAAGCCGCTGAAATCACCTCAGCAACCTTAGACAAAGAAACTTATCTTGCAGGCCAGACAGGCTACATTTCAGTGGCCATATACAACGACAAAAGCGCAAATATCAGTGTCACCGAACTAAGCGCCACCATCGACTACTATTACTCAGACGGTACGGTCTACGTCCAGAGGTTCTTCACAAGCGCAGACCTGCCAGACGAGATTGAGCCGGGACAGACAAAGACCTATCAAGTACCGATCAGCCTGCCCACTAACATTGCACCAGGATACGTCGATTTGATCGTCAGGGCAAGCACGAATCTGTGGGTTAATGAGACAGGGCGGTGGATTTACTCCGACAGCCCAAGCTACCAAGTGAGACTTTACGTTGAATCACCTTACAAGCAATCGTACGAAGACTCTCAGAAACAGCTCCAAGATTCTGAGGAAGAACTTCAGAGCTCCCAGGAGCAGCTTGAAGCACAAGAATCAGCAAACCGGAGTCTCAGCCTTACCGCAACCCTGCTTGGCGTGACAACTTTAGCTTTTGGAGCAATTGTCGTCTTACTCATGTTCATGCTCAGGAAAGCGAGACCCATCGCACAGCCAGCGCAATGACTCGGGTTCGTGAACAACTGCGCCGTATAACCAAGTCTGCTCTCTAGGTTTCGAAAGCGCAAGCTATTCCCTTATCATTTTTTATAACCTATCAAAATCACGTAGCCACTGATCCCGTAAATCTGCTCCCACGGAAACGAGTTCATAATAATCACAAATGGGTTCGCGCGCAAGCTTACTCTCTATTCAAATTCTTGATACATAAAACTAATAATTGATTTAGCTACTAAATTGTCTGGGAAAATAATGCGCATAGTTGCAGGTAAGGATCCTCTGAAAAAGTTAGCGCAGACATTTGAAAGTTTAGACTTGGACAAGCGAATAGCTGCTGCCAAGTGGCTCGAAGGTGTAATAGTCTCGCAGATCCTGACCGCGGATGAGCGGCAAAGCATTGTCAAGGCGTCGAATGAATACACAGAATTTCTCACTGAAGAGGAATATGAGGACAAAGTTAATGATTTGATCGAGTATCTCAGGAAAGTGCAGAAATCCTCAAGAGGATAATCAAAGACGAAACGCGACAAGTGTCCAATCAAGTAAGAGTTTCGGAATAATCCGCTATGATAAATCAAGAAAAGCGTTCTGCGATACAATCTATCAGCCAACGGATCAATAAACACTGTGGTGATATTAAGAAAATAGCAGATGCTTTAGTTGAAGCCCAGTATAATAATCCAAAATCAAGTTTAAATCAGTCTTTTGATTCAGCCAAATCTAGAATGCTGAAAACTGTAATAGTGAATATGGTAAAAACCTACGAGTCAATACGGAATGATGTGGGAAGAATAGCTGATGTTAAAGGTGTAGACTTCGAGAACATGTTTCCAAAACTTGACGTTAATTTTGAAACCTATTATACAATTGCCGTCAGCTTGCTAAATCTAATCTATCAGCTGCAGTTTATGAAGATTTATTGCCAGACCCTCTAGGATCTTGATCCTATAAGCGTGCGCTAGGTTGATAAACCAGGTTAATGGTTACTACGAGCATTCTCAATCCACAAAGAGGTTAAAGCACACCTGTAAATTATAGGCGAAAAACCAAGGAAAATAGGTCAGATCAGCTGTTTTCTTCAGTTTGTTCGAAATAATCTTGAAAAAAGGGAAGTTTAGACAACACAAAGTTTGGCTTAGCAGATCCGCTATCCAAGAGACAACACAAAACGAGGCAACAATATAATATTCACTTTTTATTGATAAAAGGCTTGCGCAAGCTTATGCTTAATCTTAAAACTTCAAGCTTAACCCAAAAAAACATAATTCTTCCCAAATAGAACAATGTTCCATAAGCCTTTTAGCTCCACAAAACGAACTATAATCGGGAAAAAGGAGAATTCCTAAAATGAAAAGAAAATCCTTTTTGATAGTTACCTTGCTGTTAATAGCCACAATCGCGCCCTTAATAGCAATCAGAGCGCAAGCCATCCTAAGCGCCGGTCCAGACCAGCAGGTCTACACGGGCGAAACCACAAACTTCAATGGAACAACCACCGAAGATTTAAACTCGATAATCCAAGTAACTTGGGATTTTGGCGACAACACCACAAAAGTAAACGGCACCAACCCAGAGTTGCTTAACGCAACACACGTTTACGCTACAGCAGGAGTCTACAACGCCACCCTAACCGTAAAATTCAACTCCGAACTAAACAAAACCGAAACCGACACCGCCATAATAACCGTAATCGAGAACCAGCCTCCGATAGCCAATGCAGGACCTGACCAAACCGTTGAACAAACGAGCCCACAAGGCGCAACAGTCACCTTGAACGGCACAGGCTCCAGCGACCCAGAAAACAACACGCTAACTTATTACTGGAACTGGACAGGAGGCTCAGCCACAGGCGCAACGCCGACAGCCCTCTTTCCAGTAGGAAACACAACAGTAACTCTAACAGTAAATGATGGACAATACAATGCTACAGACACAGTAAACATCATCGTGGAAAAAGACCATACAGCACCAGTGGTCAATGCAGGACCTGACATAACAGTGGAACAGGAAACCCACGAAGGAACCCAAGTTATCCTAAACGGTACAGCCACCAACACTGTTTCAACACGATTTAACTTCACATGGAGCGAAAATGGCACAGTGCTGAAATCAGAAGCAAACGTAACAAATACAATGCTCATCTACACGTTCAATCTCGGTACACATGTAGTAACTTTGAGCGCAACTGATGAAGCAGGAAACACAGGCACTGACAGTGTCACGGTAACAGTGGTAGACACAACGCCACCCGAGATAGCCATCAGCGCTACACCAAACATTCTTTGGTCGCCAAACCACAAGTACGTCGAAGTTACCATCAACGTCACCGTCTATGACAAATGCGACCCCTCGCCAACGATCAAGTTCGTATCCATCACAAGCAACGAGCCAGACAACGACGTAGGCGATGGCAACACCGTCAACGACATAGTAATCATTAATGATTTTACATTCAATTTGAGAGCAGAGAGAAGCGGCACAGGCTCGGGTAGAACCTACACCTTGACCTACGAAGCCACTGATGCTTCAGGGAACAACACCACCGCGACAGTGACAATCGAAGTACCGCATAACCAATAAATAGAATCCCTCTTTTTCTTTTTTTAATTCCGTACACACCTTTAAAATCCCTTTTAAAATTGAAATGCACTCTATACGGCGTAATATAATTTTAATTTTTGCATTTTCACCTCACAAAAAAAGAAAGAGGGAATTGTGCGGGTGACATCTCCACTGCGGTTAGGGTTCAAAGCAATCCATATCCTGAAAGTGCAGGGGGTGTGTCCCTGTCACCATATTAATGAGTGCTAAGCGCAGGCGCGTTGAGCCTATCGTATAGATAGCCAATAACTATTCTCTAGTGTTTGCGTTTCTTGAAGTACGCCAGCAGACCCACACTGATTATAGCCACCGACGCTACGGAAGCATTGGCGACTAATATTGTTGGGAAAGGCTCTATTGGTGTGGATGGGGTGGGGGTTGGTTCTGGAGAGGGAGATAACGTTGGAGATGGAATTGGCGCCGTTTCTGAGGGTAATAGATTCTCTGATGCTGGCTGAATCGTGTTTGCGAGTTGCATCAGTGGATACTGGTCCGTATGGTTCTCGATTATGTGGTATGGTGTGTCGCCTATGCCGTCGCTGTTTGCGTCTGTGCCTCTGTAGTCGCTCCAGTAGTTTCCTCCCACTGGGAGAGGCTGGTACCAGGTGTTGTTGACTGAGCTGTAGTATGCGTTCATTGGCCAGCGTGTCACATCAGAGTGCTGCTCCTCTGCCTGCTTGGCGTTGGCGATGAAGTTGTTGCGGTAGACTTGGTTGTTTCCGCCTCCGAAAATGTGGATGGCTACTTGATTGCTCTGGAAGTTATTGTTCCTGATGATGTTGTAATATCCCACCATATTGATTGCAACGTCGCATCCTGTGAAGTTGTTGTACGCGACTGTGACATATGATCCGAGCGTTATGCCCTTATTGAGGAAGGTGTTGGAGGCTATGGTTGTGTTTATGCCTGACCTCATGCCTGTGGTAAGGTAGTTTCTAAGAACGGAGACGTTTGATGCGTTACTTCGATAATTCGTGATTCTGATTCCGTTGCCCGCGGTGATTGTGTTGTCCGCGATTACGGAGTTTGTTGTGTCAACCAGGGTGATGCTATAGGAGTTGTATCTTCCGCCCTTGTCAATGTGTAGACCACTGACGGTGATTTCGCTGCAGTTAATCAGCAGCACGTAACCCGCATCTGAGGGCACCGATTGGTGGTGCTGGTTAATCCAGTAGTATGTCGGTTTGCCGTCTACGAGGTTGGAGCTGTCTATGTCCTGTAGAGGAGTCATTATTCCCATGTTACTGTCGCTGAAGTAGTAGGCTCCGCCTGAGTTGTTGTTCATGCGGTTTCCTCTTACCGTGGCCTGACCCGCCTCAAAGCCTATAGCATACATGCCGTTGTTTTCAATCAAGTTGTCAGCTATCGTGTGTTGAGTGCCTTTTTCAAGTGCGATTCCCATGCCTTGATTCCCGATAATGTGGTTGTTTGTGATGGAGTTGTTTGTGCCTTCGACCCAGATTGAGAAGCAATAATATGGGGTTCCGCCTGTTATTGTGTTATTGGCGATGATGCAGTTGCTGCTTCCAACTTGGTTGTCGGGGTCGGTGACGTCCATGGAGCCCAAGTGTATGGCCGCGCTGAAGAATCCCGAGAATACTGTGTTAATCACTGTAACGTGATCTCTGCAATTTAGGACTATGTCGCCGCCGCTCATGATGGAGCCGTTTCCGAATATGCTGTGACCTGCGCCATCGATTATTATGTTGTCTTTTAGTACCCTTATTGAGCCTCCGATGTCGCCTGTCAGTATGTAGCGGTTTCCGTCTCGATGTATTGGGACGGTGGGAGGTGTGATGGTGCCATCTGCATTAATTGTAATGTACTGCTTAACGCCTCCGCCAGAAGTTGACCCACCACCTACGTTTATTTGATAATATGGAGAAACACTTTTTGAGTTAATCGAGTACACGTAGCCGTCGTCGGAGCCTATGTAAACTTGTCCGCCTTTAGCTACGGCAGGTGAGCTGAAGACTGAGCCGCCCGTTATGTAGCTCCACAGTTTGACGCCGCTGTTGGCATCGAGGGCATAGACGTTGTTGTCCCAAGATCCAAAATATACCACTCCATCGAGAATCGAGGGGCTCGAAGTAATCACGTTACTTGCGGCGAAGCTCCAGATTTTGGCTCCCGTACTAGCATTTAGGGAGTATAGATTGTTATTGTTTGCGCCGATGTAGACGACTCCGTTGACTACGGCAGGAGACGACTCGGTAAGTGCGCCAGTTGTGTAGTTCCAGATTTTCTCGCCGGTAGCAGCGTTGAGCGCATAGACTTGGCGGTCGTCTGAGCCGAAATAGACCGCGCCGTTAACTACGGCTGGCGATGAACAAACCAGATTCATGTATCCTGTTGAGAAATTCCAGAGTTTAGCTCCCGTAGCTGCATCGATTGCGTACATGTTTCCTGCACTGGTATCCATTGAGCCGACATAGACAATCCCGCCAGAAACAGCTGGGCACGAAAACATATTGCAATTGGTTTTAAAACTCCAAAACGTAGATCCATCAGAGGCGTTGAGAGCATAGACGTATCCGTCGCCTCCACCCAAATAAACAACCCCATCTAGAACCGCTGCAGTGGAGGTATGGTAGCCATTGACGAAAGCTCTATTCCAGATCTGGGTGCCTGTTGAGCTATTGAGGGCGTAAAATTTTTCGTCCTGAGATCCAATGTAGACTACGCCATCCGCAACTACTGGAGAAGAATAAACTGTGCCCCCAGTTTTGAAGCTCCACAGCTTAGATCCAGTTACGCCATCAAGCGCATAGACGTAATTGTCATATGAGCTAACGTAGACAATTCCGTCTGAAATTGCTGGGGAGGATCTTACTTTGTCGCCAGTTGAGAAATTCCACGTAACCTGTCCAGGAGTCCAGTCGGCTGCTACGGTGCCGCTGCGGGAGAGGTCTCCGCGGAACATGACCCAGTTTGCATTAACGGTCGAAATTAAGAGCGGTAGGATAATAAACGCGGTACACGCAATCAGCCGACTCTTCTTTAACAATCCATTCATCTCGGGCACGACTCTAGGAAAAGCTCAGGAAAAACGCTTAATAACCGTTTTTATCAAGGTTTCTTGACAAAAAAAGCGTTTGGAGAAGATTTTTAGTCAAGGTTTCTTGACAAACCCCGTTGCTCCCTTGCATCACGCGAAACCACCGTTACAATAAAGGAGGCGCAAACAAAAAAGAAAAAGGGAAGGTTGCGCGGGAGACATCTCCAGTTGCCATGTGTTCCGCCGAACAGTAGGGCTTTTTGGAAGAACAGTAGCTCAGTTACTTCCGTTAAAGAGGGCTTTGCATTCCATCTCGCAAACGTACTCAAAGCTCACTTCGAGCAGTGCCAAATCTAGTATGCTGAACATAAAACGTCTCTCTATTTCGGTGACTGCCCTATCATCAGACGAAAACTGGTACATTATGTTAGAATATGATGAAGTCGAAGATTACAGCATAACTGTAGAAGTCCAAAAATAATGGCGTACGCTTGAAGACCTTTGCCATTTAGGATTTATACTGGGTCTTTTGGTTTTTCTTGAAGGTGTTTTAGGAGCTTAGGAACATTATATCTAAGAAATTTTTGCATGCTTTTTTCTGGGTTGTTTTCGACTATTGCATGGAGCAGATCGTCTAGAATTATTGAGGCTGGATACTGCTTGAAGTAGGGGTGTATTAGATCGTCAATGAGTTTGTTTAGGTTGACTTTCGTGGTTTTTCTTTTCTTGGGCATTTTCATCACGCTTTTTTAGAAAAAAGGTGGAGAGTGATGTTTGAAATCGACGCCGCTTATCGTCTTGTCGGCGGATCAACTAGTGCTATGAGTTCTTGGATGGTCTTCTTGTCTCTGCCCATTAGTTCTAAGCCTGCTTTTAGTTCGATCTCTGCTTGTTTGGCTAGTTCTGCGCGTTGTTCATCAGTCAATGCTCTAAACGATTTCCTGAGGTCGCTAATTCTTTGGCCTACGAGTTTCGAGCGCTCCCACGGATCGGTTGTCCCTTCAAAGTTAATTAGAAATGTTGGATCCTGCAAGCCTTTAGTTAAATGACTCATCCAAGCTTCGTAGCCGCCTCGCCCCATAAGTGTGCCCAAGAACCATTGTTTTTCTTTGCTTGATACCCCTGATAGCCAGCGCCAACTGCCCCAGCCAGCAGAAAGCCTTTGCAATCCTTTGCCTTTTCTTGACAATTTTCCTTTGTTTGCAGACATTTTTATTCCTCTTTATGGTATATACTTAAGGGTGCCGTGGGTACCCAATTATCGGTGATGCATATGGCAATCCAATTAACATACCGTAACACGGGTATAGGTCCAGACGATGTTACTTGCGCCTGGGAGCTTGGAAAACTAAGAAAATTCCGTTGGAAATATCGCGAGAACAACTTGCAATGGATGCTTTACCCCGAAAAACATCCTGGTGTAAGTATTCAAATTGAAAGGAATGTAGCCAATGTCTGGGTTCAGGATTTTCATCAAAGAGATGGAGTCGAAGATCTTTTAAATGGGATTTTTGCAGACGGAGAAAATCCTACGCCCTTCAAAGATGCAGATATAATGCTAAATGTGGGAGAGTTGAGGAAGATTGTTGACTCCCCTCTGGGTTTCTTCGCCAAGATTGCTTATTATAACTCTTCAACAATTGTGGAGGCTGTTGACCAATATATTAAAAACGTGGGCATCCCGTCTAATAGTTTTGGGAATCCCCAATCCAGAAAGAGGTTAAGCAAGCTTGTAAATTATGGACAAAAAACCAAGAAAACTAAATCAAATCAGCTGTTTCCTTCAATTTTCGACTATTTCTAATTGTATTATAGCTTGATGATTTCGTTTTCCATTATCCAAAAACTACATTGTTTTAGGCGCAGATTTAGGCTTTTAGATACCCCCTCCCACCCTCTTCCCGAAGGGAGATTAAGGCACTCGAAAAAGACAAGAGCGGGCGCATAACCATACCAAAGCTGACGCTGAGCCTGCTGCAGAGCCGTGCGGGCGAGCAGAGCCTGATTGGCGCGGCTATGGAAGTCAGCATAGAGCCCGCGTAGGCTGGGGACATTTGAGAAACTGTGGTTACTGCTGCTTCAGATGGGTCAGTTTTTGTTTTATTTGTGAAAAGAGATTTTCGCCTGTTGCAAATCCGTAAATTAGATAAACGGCGCAGACCGTTAGGGTGATTACTGATATTATTAAACCGAATTCGAATTCTATTTGAGATGTGTATTCGATTGTTATTGTTAGGTCTCCTGTTTCGTTGACCTCCCAAGTATTTGTTATTTGTCCGGGTCCTGAATCTAAGCTTCTATGAAGTTGCTGGTTGTTTTCTTTGCCAACAATAGATGCAGACCATCCTTCCGAATAAGTTGCGGGCAATATGAGTTCAAAAGGGTTGGTTGCATTGATGTTTACTACAATTCTTGTGGGAGTAGCCTGAACAGTTTTGAGAAGAGCTGCTTCTTCAGGCAAAACCTTGACTTCCTCTTTAAAGGCTTCGTTTTTGTATACTATTAGATTTTCCGATGTAAAAATCGGTTTGAAGTACGTTGCTTCGTTTAGATTTTCAATATAGTAGGATGCATTGCCCTTTAAGCCACTCTCTGAGCCTTGTGTAACGGATTTGTCAATAATAAGATAGGCAATGTTTAAGAAAGAAAGACGTTGCGCCCACAGGTAATCGTCGAACTCTGCCGTATGAGCGGATACATCATTAATTATGAGGTTAGGATTATTTTTCTCCATTCCAGTCACGTAGTATCGAAGCCAGATTGTAGTTACGCTGCTTCTGTTGAAATCTGAAAAATCTGGGCTTTGGTTAAGAGGAATATTAAATGTAAGAGTGTTATTGTAGGATTCATAAGAATCAGGATTGGGCAAATTATACCAGCCTACCCTTTCTTTATCATCGCCAAATCCTATCATAAGATTAGTCATGTTGGTGTTTTCTTGCTCGAAAACTATCTTGAAGTAGTTGTAGGCTTCCCAGTTTTGGGACCAAGGCAATTGAAGCCTTATTTGATGCCACTTTTGTTGGCTATTAGAGGCATTGATTGTCCACAAGGTGTTTTGGTTGGAGTCTTTTTTTATTATGTCATTTTGGAAAGTGGACCAAGGGAGTTCTTTTGGCACTATTGTTTCTGCTTCAGTGGATAACGCTGAAACGGTTGTTATAGTCATGTTTCCGATAGAAGGTGGTTCTATGCGTATTCTCAGAGATGTTATATTTAGTAAATCTACAGCGCTACCGCGTTCTCTACTGTGAAGAGAAAAATAGTAAGTTTTTGAATCAGCGGTCTTTTGAAATAAGTGTAGTTCTGAGCGCCACCATTCTGCGTTTCCCGCGTTATCGCTTATTCCTACCCACACCTCTTGTTCAGGGATCTCTGTGCTGAGCACAAGGCTGAGGAAATTAAATTCTGCTAGATTTTGAGGTGTTCTGAAATCTATTGAGAAATCTAAGTGATTGTAACTTGAGGTGTCACCTGCTGATTCTATTTCAATGCGATCGTTTGTTGCTACTATGGTTCCTTTTTGCCAAGCCTTGGCGGTCGTTGGATTAAACAGTGGAATGAATTCTGTTGAAGCAAAGATAGGCGTTGATTTCAATGATTCTGTTTCATTTAGAGATTTGAGAGGCAGGTCGTAAATGCTGTTAAATGATTCTTTGGAAACAGTTACGCCGTAAGGTATTGAGTTGCCTGTTATTGTCGGGATTTCGAAATATAGATTATAGAAATTACTTGCGCCTTGGTAATACCACTTAGTCCCAATATATGTTGAAATTTTTGGTAACATCAAGCCTCTAACCATAAAGGAATAAAAATTGTTCTGAAATACATCATTCATTATGAAATTGTTGGCACTTTCGTAGTCGCTGGGTATAGCAACTCCATATTGCTTTGTCCCAAACGCTTGGCTGGAATAATAATTTGTCATTATTTCACCAGTAATCATAGGCCAACCAGTTATCACTATGGGCATTGAAAAGGTAATTAGTAATATTATTGTGAGGATTTTCTTGTTGAATCTTTTTGATAAACGGCTAATTTTTAGACTACGATTTTTTATAAACTGAGATTTGGGTAGGCGTTTGCTGAGTTCAACAATAGTGTAGGCGGATAATAAACTGTAAAGGGGAGGAAGGACAAATAGTGTAATCGGACTGGTGACATAAAAAGCCTTGAAGGGATAGAATCCGCTTATGTTCAGGGATACTAGGGCAATATAGATTGACTCAAATGGTGGGTTGCTACCCTTTGCAGCGAATAAGGCAAAAGCAGTCACAAATGTCAACGTAATAATTTTCTTATTCTTCGGAGACAACAGCAAAGCAGAAAATGCTAAAAAGGGCCAAGAAAAAGTCAGAACTATCAGGAGGGGATTTGTAGAATAAGCTTCTGCATATGGCACGTATCCGTTCCAAAACCCCCACGAACTAAGCATTCTCACTGTATTACTTAGAGTACTCCATTTATTGAAGAAGAAATTCAGAGGGCGTGCATACATAACTTGAATGTGTTCACCTAAATGAGTAAAAACCGGGTACAACCAGTAAAGATTTATTAAAAATGACAAAACTGAGAAAACTGCAAAAAACGTAAGCCAGAACCGTATAAATTGCCTTTTCTTGTGTCTTTCGGACAGCATCATGTAAACGCCTAATAATAGATAAAATAAGAGAAAGAATACTATCCGACGGTAGGTTCCGGCTGGGGAAGCTATAAAAGTCCCCACACTTATTACTGCGCCCAATATCGCATAATTCAAGTTTCTCTTTTTAAGGCCCCAAACAACAATAGCAATAAGCAAATAGAATAGAGACATATCAAAAGACAGCAAGTACACGAGACTTTTGAATGTATCAGAGAAGAGCACAGGAGTAAGGAGATATATTGTTGCAGAAACTATGCCGATTAAGAAGCGATGTTTATTGCTAGAAAAAACGGAAGTAGTTAAGAAATATATAGAAATAAACGAAACCAGAGAAGATACAATCAGATAGAAGTAAAAGGTTGTATTAAATGGTAATTTTAGAACATTGCTAAGAAGCGAGAAAAACACGTTTTCTAAGATGGGAGTATTGGAGAATACTGATGAGATAGTGGATCCAAAATCTCCCCACCAATTGTATGAATAAGAAAGCCGTTCCAAGTAGACGCTAGATTGAAATGGCAATTGAAGGTCGCCACCAAAAGCAATAGAGCTTGAGGAGAGCAAAGGTCTGATTAATAATAACCCATACAATAACGGAATTATCAAAAATGGAAGATACGTTTTGATGTTTTTGCTTAATGACTTATTTAAGTGCTTCAACCAAAACATAAGAATAGCTCTTTCTTCTTTGAATTCTAAAAATACGGATTAGTAAAGGATTTGGAAAACATCTAAACAATCTACCTAACGATTTGTATAAATTGAACCATAGAAACGAATACAGCCCAAAAAAAATGTTACCAACTTCAATTATTTTACTCGAAGCAAAATTGGCTTGGCTCAGTAAATTAAAAATCTGGTCGGAAGTATAATACGTTGCGTTTTCTAACAGAGGTTTTATCAATCCAATTTTTATTGCTATTCTTAACGAAGTAGAGTTAAGTAATGGAGAAGTAACCACCAGTTTGCCTCCTTTTTTTAAAACCTTCCGAGCTTCTATTAGTGATTTCAATGGGTCAAAAAAGAATTTGAATGAGCGGCTGAAAATTACTGTCTTGAATATCCCTTCCTGCAATGGAAGATTATGCACATCTGCCTGAATTAGGTTTACTTCTATTTTTTCTGAACGCAATCTTGCCTTACAATTAATTAGCATTTCTTTACTAATGTCAACGCCAAGGAAAAAGGAACCTTTACCAAAAATTAAAGCGTTTCTTCCAGTTCCCACACCGCATTCCAAGATAGTGTTTCCTCGCAAAATTTTTGCAATTTCTTCCCTTTCTAGAACTCCCAAGGGGCCACTTTCCCATGGAAATCTGCTGTTATTATAAACTAACGTTTCACGATCGTAATGGCTTTGTAGGGTCTTACCATTCTGGGGTATCGAAACTCACTTCTTTGACAATACTATCATGCTCAAGGTATCAAGAATCCATAAAATTCTGTAAAGAAACTATATGGTCATTTTTCAACGATTGACTGAGTTGTAATAAATCCTAAGCCCCCAGCGCTAAACTCACATAACTTCATGAACAACATACCACACGCGTGAGTTGGATCTTTTGCCAATTTTCTCCAATGTTTTACAAAAGATAGTCTATTTGGACTTAATTGTATTCTTGCTTCTTCAGGATGTTTTATTTGATAGCATCGTAAGGTTTTGCCATAATAATGTTTTTTCAAGAAAATCTCTTGTAATCTCAATTCTCTTACATTATGTTTAATGACCACACTTACTCGACCAATTTTCCCCATTTTACTAATTCGTAAACTTAAATCCCAGTCCTCTCCAGCCTCTAGCTCGTTGTCATATCCAAAAGCTTTTCGAAAGGCAGTTCTCTTGAAAAAGCGTGCGGCTTCTATTAGATTATCCCCAACGTAACAAGATTTCTCCAAAGCCTTACATTTTGCCCAAAACCCTTTGCCAATAGACAATTCAGGAATTATAATTCCTTCATAACCTTCTCTAATCTTTGCAACACACTCGCTAATCACAGTAGAATCTAGTTCCATATCCGCGTCTACAAAGAGTAACATATCTCCGTGGGACCTTTCAGCGCCCAAGTTTCTAGCTTCGGATCGTTTGGCACGAGTTGCGATTACTATAGCTCCAAAATTTTCCGCAATTTCTCTTGTTCTATCAGTTGAATGGTTGTCCACAACGATAACCTCAATATTGGGATGTGTCTGTTCCCTAACAGACTTTAAACAAGCACCAACTGTTCTTTCCGAGTTGTATGTTGGAATCACAACAGAAATCAGAGGCTTACTCAACTTTTCTTACTAACTTCCTACGCTTTGAACGCAGATCAGCTCTACATAATAATTGATTATAAATTTCTTATATCCCAAATCACAAAGGGTATTGGTATTGGCTCATGTTCTTTCTCAGCAACTATTATGATTTTTTCTCCTAACCGTGGAATTTTTCTGGCAACAAACTTGGAAAGCGTGTTTCTGAATGGATAAACGTAGGTTCCCTCTATTTGCAATACTCTAAATCCTTTAATTTTTAGTAACTTTTTCACCAGTTTTACAGTGAAGTCTCTAACATGAGGAGAATAGCTCCTTGCACAATACATTGGCGGCAAGTCAAGAAAGATAGTCATTAACCAACTGATTGGTTGATTTACATTAGGAAACGATATTATTGATAGCCCTTTATTGCATAGAACTCTGTTTATTTCATTCATAAAGTGCTCAGTATTCACTATGTGTTCTATAACTTCACTAAATATTACAACATCAAAATACTCGTCGGTGAACGGCAGTTTTTCCGTTTCCAAGTCTTGCTCGTATATACTGTATCCTTTCGCTTCTGCTCGTTTCAACTGTTCTGACGAGATATCTATACCATAACATTCATTATTTCCACAAAAAGGTTCAAGAAGTTGACCACAACCACAACCCACTTCTAATATTCTCTTTGTACCAGTTCCCAAGTTTTGTTTCACAAGTGTTCTTAGTCTGGCATTCTTTATTCGATCTGTGCCATTTTCATGGAGATTGTCATACGTTTCTTGTTGATACTTGGCTGAACCTACAGAATCATCTTTCGTTAATTGTCAACTCCAGAATCTTCATGAATTCTTCTGCTGTCTTGTCCCAGCTGAACTGTTTAGTGGACTTCAACGCGTTCTCACCCAGCCGACGCCTCAACCCCTCATCCCGCAAAACACGAACCAAAGCCTCAGCAAGTGCCTCCACGTCACCGCTCTCCACCAGCAAACCCGTCACCTCATCCTTAACGCTGTCACGCAAACCCGCCACATCGTACGCCACACACGGCACACCCAACGCCGCCGCTTCAATCACGTTCAAACCCCAACCCTCCCTCACACTCGGATTCACCAAAACTGCACATTTTCCAATCAAACCACGCCTCTCGTCGTTGGACAAACCGTCAAAAAACTTAACGCCCTCACCAGCCATTTTCTCCAAACCTTTCCTAAGAGGTCCGTCCCCCAAAACCCACAACTCAGCCTCAGGAACCTTCGCCTTAACAATTTTAAAAGCCCTAACAGCATGGCCAGGACGCTTAGCACGCTTCAACCGCCCAGCATAAACAACAATAGGCACAGCGAGCTTCACAGGATACGCGGTCAACGGCTCAAAATTCAAACCCTCAGGAGCCACAAAAACCCGCTTAAATCCTAAACCCATTAAATCTTGGCAAGTACTTTCAGAAACCGTAACCGTGGGAACATCAACATAACCCTTCAACCACTTCTTCTCAAGATAATAATACCCGATATGGCTAATCGGAAAAGGCGTCTCGTAAAACCAGTACTCACGAGCCAACTGATGAATAAGAGCCACCACAGTTTCTCCGTTATCGACAAATTTCGGCGCAAAAAACGGCCGCGTATTAATCTCATCAACAACAACATCAAAACCCTCAGCTCTAAAACGATCTGAATAAAACTTTTTAGCTTCCCGATAAACCGAAAGGCGCTCCCCAGACCTAACAACTTTCACTCCATCTAAAGTCTCTTCTTTCCTACAATTAGGAAACTCTGAAGTAAACAACGTAACGTCATGCCCAGTCTCAGCCCAACGCGCTAGAACCTCACGAGTAAAAACCTCAGCGCCACCCATATCAGGATTAAGCCAACAACGCCAATTAAACAAGAGGATCCTCAAGATATCAATCACACTAAGCCTAAGAGACCCAAAAACTATCTGTTTGATCTAAATTTTTGATAATAATGCTTCACTCTCAGTCTATAGGCTATTCCGAGCAAATCAACAAGCATTTTCCACATCTCTCTAAGTTTAAAGGAGGCACCCATTTTCAGCTTCACAGGCATCTCCACAACCTTCAAACCGTAAAGCTTAGCTACAGTTAATAACTCAACATCAAAAGCGTACCTCTTAACAGCTAACTGAAGGAAAACATCCAAAAAAGCACTTTTTCTAATTGCCTTAAGCCCAGCTTGCGTGTCCCTCCAAGGAACGCCAGTCAACAATCGAACCAAAACGTTAAAACTATGACTGAGAAGCCTGCGCACAAGCGGCATCTCCACAATAGAGTGCGGATGCCATTTAGCAGCAATTACGATATCTCCAGTTTGCAGGGCATCAACATAAGTTGAAACCGATTCTAAGTCTATGTCCATATCGCCGTCTGTAAAAATTACGACTTCGCCATTCGCCTTTGTGAATCCCTCCTTTATGGCATAGCCCTTTCCCTTATTCGACGAATAGCTTACAACCTTCACGTGCCCATTTCTACTCGCATACCTTGTTGCCTTTGGCAAAGTCTTATCTACACTACCATCGTTAACCACAACAATTTCATAAGGCAACTTGCTGTTCTGCACCGCTTTATCTAGCCTGCCAAGCGTATCCTCAATCGAGTCTTCTTCATTGTACGCGGGAATAACAAATGACAACGCATTCTGCGTCATTTACTCGGTTCACCTTCCCTCTTGCGGCATTTCAGAAAGCAAGCAAGCTGGAGGACAACTCCTACAACTAAAGCATAATAAGCGTAAACAGCCATTTCATCAGCTAAAACAACGTAATCCATAGACAAAGAAACCGCGGCAACCATCAAAAGTGCCATAAAACCCACAACAAAAGGAGCACCCCAATTCTCCTTCACGTAATCCTTAACTTTTGAGGGAATCCTTCTGGCAAAGACTTTAAGCCCGATCCACATCGAACTGCCTTTTATCCTCAAATCAACAACCTCAAGAACTGTCGCTTATCAAGTATTCAGAACCCGAAGCATTAGCGTGGTACGCGTAAACCGCTATCCTTCCACTTGTGTAGACTTCTTCAAACTTGGAAGACACATTTGGCTGACCACACCAACCACTACCATTAACCCACCAAATCAGATACATCTGATACGGTGAGCCATTCTTAACCAAACTTTGGGCGTAAGAATCAGGGTTAAGATACCCATACCGAACCAAATGTTCTTCATTAAGCGTTAACATTGCCCAACCGTAAAAGGCATCGTGAACAAGCAAACGCGATCCATTATCCATATGGCTTCCTGCCCAATGTAACGCGTTCACGGTATCTTGGCAATCACTCAGCGGCATAGTATTATGAATCATCGAGACAGGCGTGTACACTGAGCCAAAAGAAAAGTAGGGAAAAGCCAAACTGTATGGCAAAACCAGAAAACTCAAACTCAACGTCCCCAAGACTAAGCCAATGCCCGCTTTGTACACATTCAACCTAAGCCTAACGAAACCCTCTACCGCAAAGAAAGCCAAAGGGTACGTGAGCAACAATACCCAACGGTGAGGAAGAGCGGCAACAAACGCGTTAGGACTTACAAAGGCTGAGACTATTGCTATAAGAACCCAAAAAACCCAAGCGAGCAACTGAAGATTGCCTTTAAGCTGCTTGAACCCCAACACCACAAGAGGTAACAAAGGCAAATAACAGAAAACAAGAAAACCCAACGTGTCAAAAACCATGTCTGAATAAGAAGCAAAACCAGCAAGCGCCATAAACCCCTCAGCCTCCTTCGCAGGAAACCCACTTAACACCGAAAACTCAGGAGTCACAGCATAATTCGCGTAAACTATCATCGAAAACAAAAATAGAGCAGGGACACAGCAAACAACAATCCTACGTACATCAATCATTCTCCGATTAAGCAACAAACGAACGCCAGTGACTAAAACGATAAAGAACATTACAACGGCTACAAGCTGATGAGCAAAAACCACCGAAAGCATAGCCAACGAAAGCAACAATCCATTTCTAAGAGGCTTCCCGTCTTTTTCAATGAAAATCAGAGTTACGAACAAGAACATCAATGCAAGCTCGGTTCGTAGCATATCCCACGATATTCTTAAAGCCACAAAGTATAAAGTCGCAAACAAAACCGCAAGAAAACTCTTCTTAGGACTCCAAGACAACGTTTTATTAGCATAAAAGTAAACAGCCAAGCCTAACAATCCAAGAAGCAAAGGAGACAAGATCTTCAAAGAAGCAACAATAGGAACTCCAGCGGCGGTAACACCCATTAAAAGCACGTATAAAAAGGGAGCCATCGCCAAAAAATTCCAAAAACCTATGCCATCCTTTAACCAAACAAGAGTATTCGGAACGTAATAGGCTAAAGTGTCAAATCCCACCACATAGGAACCCATCAGAACCTCAGGTATAACCCGCATAACTAACGGCACAAAGAAAGCCAATAAAAGAAAAACTCTGGGCTTGAAATCCAACTTAACCATGACTCTCATAAGCAACTCAGCCCAAGTGGAATCGAGATTTCCAACTCGAAAGAAAAACTCAAGAATACCTATTTACTACGATTTTTTGGTATCCGCTTAATCTTGAAAACAACTGTTCCCCCGCCAGTGTAAGGTGATCCTGGATCCACACATTGAATATACGCATGCTTCCGGTCTTCTGGCTTTGTCAAGCCCAGAACTACAGGATCAGCCCCATGCTCCAGCGCAACCGTGTAATGAAGCAAACTAGAAAGCGCATGGGTACACAACGCATCTGTCTTCTCTAGAACTATCTTTGGATCATCAACCACAATTCTATCTCCTACCTTGTAAACAGGACATTTACCTCTAACTTCACAAACTTCAATCTCAAGCATCAATTAAACCCACAAAACAACCAAACATTATAAAAACCTCTCTCGCGCTCTTTCAACAGTTACTGTACCTGAGTGTACTGTCTTGCGCCACCGCTTCTTTCTCCGCAAAACAATCTCAAACAACGCGTACATAGCTATGAAACTCTGAAACCCCCAGTAGGCATAGATGAAGGGAAGCCACAGCACGTTTCTCAACCTGACAGGCTTCGTCATAAACGCAAGAGCAACACCAATTACGCCCAAAAAGAACAGAGTGGTAAAGCTGGTGAACTGTGCAATTACCGCTGTAATCGAATTAGCTGGTAACGAGAAGGCCCAAAAAGGCGCGAAATAATTAAGCACACATGCCAAAATCATGAAAGTCCCAAAAAACGTCATCTCCGCGTCCAACCGCCTCACATTCGGCCTCTTCATCAATCTGCCAAACCTCAACCCAACCTCGATGTTGCCCCTGTACCACCGTGCTCTCTGAGCCAACAAACTCTTAACGCTAGAGGGGCTCTCTTCAAAAGTACGCACCTCTGAAGCGTAACGGATGACTTTGCCCTGCTCAATCAACTTCATCGAAAGGTCAATGTCTTCACCGAGACTATTCTCGTTCCACCCGCCAATTGCATCCAAAGCCTCTTTCCTGATAAACTGACAGGTTCCAGCCAAACTCACATACAAGTCGAGAGCATCCTTCCCCTGCAAGTACAGCTCATACTGCACCGAACACTCATAGGACAGAAAACGAGTCAACATGTTTTGCCCCGCATTTATAGAGCAGATTCTCCCCTGCACCGCACCCACAGCTGGATCCCCAAAGTATTCAACCGCCTTCAGGAGAGCGTCTGGTTCCGGAACGCTGTCACCGTCAAAAGTGGCTACTATCTCACCTTGAACGTAATTAAATCCAAAGTTAAGAGCACCAGCTTTAGTAGTTGATTTTGCCTTATCCAAAACCCTGATTTCGGGATGAGACAAAGAGTACTCAAGACAGATTTCACGGGTTCTGTCAGTTGAAGCATCATTAACCACAATAACTTCTCTCTTGCTTAAGGGATAATTCAAATTCGTCAACGCATCCAGCAGCCGAACAACCACTTTCTCCTCATTCTTCACCGGAACAATTATCGAAACAAACGGCAACTCCCTTTTCCCACTTTCGGTTCCTTTCAGCTCCTTTCTATGACTTCGCCAAAGACGCCAGAAGCCAGTGGCGACTACAGGAATGTTATAGATAGTAAAAACAAAGAAAATCAAGAGTAGCGCGGTTAAAATCAGAAAGATTAGACTCTGCATGTTTCAAGCCGCCTTACCAGTGACAGAGCCATGAAGAATGAAGAATGTGAATTAGAGTATCCGCCAGCCCATTTCCAACGCGTTTTTTCGCTTTGAATCATCCACTGAACAGCTTAGGCTCGTTAAAAGACATAGCCGCCAAATATTTGGCAAAACCTAAATCGGATCCCCAATCTTTTGCAGTAACGTTGCCCCATTTTTGGGCCATCAAACAAAGCCTGCGAGCGATTGGAAATCCAATTTCTTGGACGGCGCGCAAAAATCTGCTTTCCATGCTGCTTTCCAGCTTTCTTATGACGGCAAGAATGTTCTTTGCCAAGGTGAAACTGCGAACAGTGCCAGCAACTTTTATCGTTAAATCAACAAGCATTCGGTCAATTCTAGACAGAACTCTGAACCACACGCCGGAGCGCATGGCTTTCAACTTCAACTTCAATAGCTGCGCTTTTTCTAGAAAGCCAGAATCTGCATTATGCAGAATATTGTTACGCATATCGGATTTAGCCCTTCTCAATTCTCAAATCGTAGTTCTTACCTTACATCTTGGACTTAGCATCATAAAAGATTTGCTAGTTGTTCAAAGTCCGAATTTTTAAATGTATTTCTATAAAATCTGCAAAAAATGCCTACATAAGAAATCGAAACCTAAATTGAGGTCAAATTTGCAGCAAGAACCATAGATGTCCCAGATGCCAAATTGACGGAAATCAATAAAATTTAAAATCAAAACGGGAGTTACTTCGGAAGTGTATCTAGTTATTTGAGTTTTAGAGAAGTTATTCCCAAAAAACTTAGAAAAACATCCTTAGAAAACGGAGTTATTACCGCTGAAGCCTTCGGAGCACGTGCAATTTCAACTCATCTGCATAATTACATCAAGAAATTCGCGGGGGTAAACAAAAGCATTATGAACCGAGAATCCTAACTCTAAATTACTCGTAACGCGAATAATGCACGACGCTAAACGGGATGTAAAAATGAAATCCTCTGCAAAGCAAATAGCTAAACAGCGAATACAGGTTCTCTTCCAACAAGCTAAAAGCGTCTACAAAAGCAATCCTCACCTGTCTAGTCGCTACATAGCAACTGCCAGAAAAATAGCCATGGCCGCAAAAATACGCTTACCAACAACGTATAAGCGCCAGATCTGCAAAAACTGCAACATGCTGCTTGTGCCAGGTGACAATTGCCGCGTGCGAATAAAGCAAAAAAGAGAGCCGCACGTAGTAATCACGTGTCTAAACTGCGGCTGCAAAACGCGTATACTGTTAAGAAAGAAAAAGGAGAAAACTAAACTTGAGCAAGATAACTACCCGAATGAAACGCCACGTCAGGCATAAGCTGAAAGATGAAAATCCTACCATATGGATTGGCAAGGATGGCTTGACACCTCAACTTTCAAGTGAGATTGAGAATCAGTTGGAAAAGAAGAAAATGCTTAAAATCAGAATTCTAAAAAGCGCGTTGCAACAGGAAACCGCGAAGGACATCGCGTCCAAAGCTGCCGAGCAGGCTGGCGCATCGTTAGTTGAGGTTAGAGGACACGTTTTCATACTTTACAGGCGCCACAAAAAGCCACAGCCGTAATGCTGATCTAAGATGAAAGAGAAGGAGCACACCCCTTAAGTTGGCTTTTGAACTCACATCTGTGGGAGTTTAGCTAAAGCCAAACGTATCAAGATTTTATACCAGCTTGTTATTTACACAGTTGGTTCAGGCCAGGAATCAAGAAGCATTTTCCAGAATTGCTTAAGCTTCCTTATCTTTTCTTCGCTGTATCTTTCACCACTTCTCAGAGTTTCGCCCCAAAATTTTGATGCGAGGATCAACAAGGTTCCTAATTGGTCGAGTTCTTTGAGACTAAGCCAAAATTCCTCATGCTTTTTCTTATATCCGTTCTGATATTCTGATTCAGTTCTTATGTAGAAGATGGCGTTTGGAGTATACTCTGGCGCTGTGTCAACACCTGCTATGAATCTGATAGTCTCATTTCCTAGCCTTTTTTCAAGTTTATGCAGCAAAATCCTAGACATATCTATCCCAAATCTGGTAGTATTGAATTCCGTTTAAAATTTGTACAAAGAGTTAAATAAACTTTCCAATTAGCTCACTCAATATTCTTTGTCGGATTCGTAATTAGTGGGATTTTAGTCAATCCATTCTATGTAAAATCACCAAAAGTTACCAAAAATTATCAATTCACTTCTGCAACACCACCAATGACAACGCCATCATATTTGGAGCCTATTAGCGATTCTATGCAGAAAATAGTAGAGGGGTCTATCCGTATTGGCGCTTTTCACAACCAAAAGAATGTTGATTCCCAACAAAAAGAATACGCCAATGGCAATTAATCCATGCACAGGCCTTCAACGCGCGCATTCGCAAAGGTTTCACGCAAATATCGCTCAGACACCACCAATTGGCTCGACACCTCAGGCGGTTGGGGGCCGCAGGCTGAGCTGGTCGACCGAAGTCTTCCAGCTTACACCCCGGCTCCATCAAACCCATCTTTTATGGGAGCCTTCGTCCCGTGAAACGGGATGGCTGCCTCTTTTCGGGAGAAGCTTCGAGCTTAGATGCTTTCAGCTCTTATCTCCAACGGCGTGGCTGCCCGGCGACTGCCTTGTCAGACAACCGGTTAACTAGAGGCCACAGCGTCCCGTTCCTCTCGTACTAGGGACCCTTTCCCCTCAGGCAGCCAGCACTCCCAGCAGATAAAG
>Ga0209636_10001254_pt1 | contig 25335 bp, 14 predicted proteins | sample DeeMarSWOR152_54_FD_187464 | JGI IMG/M metagenome (GOLD analysis project Ga0209636, IMG submission 187464) | Marine sediment microbial communities from White Oak River estuary, North Carolina - WOR-1-52-54 (SPAdes) (version 2) | ecosystem: Environmental > Aquatic > Marine > Intertidal zone >...
AGCCTGTCCAAGACATAAGAATCTACGGCCTTGCCATACCCACAGTGGAAGTGTGGGTATCCGTAGCCGTGACCGACATCAAAGTTCGTTTGATAAATGATGGAACTGAGACCGAAACATTCGATCTACATGTCTATGCCGATACACCCCAAATTCACTACCAATCAGGCATTGTACTGAATGCTGGTAACACAACTGACATAACAGTTACATGGGACACAACTGGAAGTTCAAGGGGCTCGTATGTCATATCAGCCTACGTGCCTACTCTTCCAGATGAAATAGGAGACGACACGGTCGACAACTGGTACACTGGAGGCTCAATCTACGTGAAGGCGCTGGACGGCGACATCAACGGCGACGGCTGGGTAGACTGGAAAGACCTACTACTCGAACTCGTACCCAACTACGGCCAGCACAAACCATAGCTCCTGTTAGATGAGCACGCGTACGGCGTGCACCTCTCCTTTTTTATGTTATCCCAAATTGAAACGTTAGATTCAGATGAAAACAGCTAGAGTTTCATCGAAGGTTAGCAGGTTCCCCGATGCATGCATAAGGGGGTATCCAATCGACCGTTTCAGCACGCACTAGTTTCCGAGGATCCCGTGTTTTTTCGATCCTAAAACGGCAACTTTCCTATGGATGCGCGCAGGCGCGCGATTACTTTGCCCGCTATTGTCCTTCTAAAAGCGTTTAGGCGTTAGTTACTCAACGAGTGTTGAGTAGGTATCTATCCCTTAGTTGGTCAGCAACAGTTGCGCGCGTGCGTTTCCAATCTGATGCGTGCATGCATAAAGTTGGAATGTGAATCTGTTGGCGAAAAAATATCGACCCGTTTGTTCTCACTTTCCTGCACTTAGTTTAGGCTTCTTTTCCGTAGAACGGTATGAGATACATGAGTAGGTCTCTCCAGTCTATCCAGCCGTCGCCGTTGAAGTCGCAGCTTGGATTCCATCCGGGATCTCCTATGGTGGTTCCGTAGGCTGGAACCAACTCGAGAAGCAGATCCTTCCAGTCTACCCAGCCGTCGCCGTTGGCGTCGCCGGCTAGTTTGACTTTTATTGTTTTGGTACTCGTGGCTTGTTCCGGTCCGTGGTGTGCGCTAACGCATATCGTATAGTTTCCTTGCGTGAACCCTTCTACTTTTGCGTCTACGGGTGCTTTGAAGACAGAGTTGTAGGTTCCGTTTGTGGTTGGCGGTGGGCTTGTCCCAGATGTTGGTGTTCCTGAAGGTGGGGGGTCTAGGGGATTAATTATTGGAAACGTCAAGAACTTCTCTGGGCAGTATGGGTATCCGCCTGAGTGCGGATAAGTGCTGAGAACGCTAACATAGACAGTCGCATTTCCAACAGAAATCCAATCTGGAACTGAAATGGAAATGGGGGAGACGACAAATGACTCTTCGGGTGATAGTTCGGTAATTCCCACCGTTGCCCGGCTTAGCGGATAAAGGTCTTGATAAAGGTTGAGAAATATAGATGGCGATAGCGTTTCATTTCCAATATTTTTTACGGTGAAACTGACATATATGAAGTGACCTTTTATGGCGTAGTTTCTGGGGTTGCCTTCCGCGTCGCTTAGAAACAGTTCGGTTATGTTAATAGTGTTTCCAGAAATTGGAGCAGTTCCCGTTTTTGAAGTTCTGAAGACGAGCGGTTGGTTGGCTGGGTTGCGAACTTCCAACGCAACAAGTCCGTCTGGTACAGGATATCCGTCAAATATCAGGTTTCCTTGAATCTGAATTTGGTCTAGATCAATGTAATATTTTGGTTTATCAGTTGTAACTGTTAGTTCTAAAATCGGCAGGACGGGGACTGGTTTGGAGGTGGTGCACCATAATCCTTCGCTGTCGGTGACGTTTAGGGTTACCACATAGACTCCAGACTGGTTGTAGGAATGGAACACGATCATGCCGTTGCCGGTTTCGCCGTCGCCAAAATCCCATCTGTAGTCAACGATGTATCCGCCGTTAGATGTTGAGTTGGAGGCGTCGAAAGTCACGTTGCCGTTAACGTGTGGATTAGGCGGCGAGTAGGTAAAACGGGCTTGCGGGGCAGAGGATGCGGTCACTGTCAAAATGAAACTGGTGTTTGCGGGTTGTAAGGATTGTAATAATGTAAACGTGATTAGTAGAAGAATTGGAAATGAAGCGAAGAGTAACCTTCGACGAGTTTGTGTTATCACTTTCTAACGCTCCATTTTGAGTTGTGTATTTCGCGATAGGGTTTAGGTCTTTGCACACCTTTTTGTTGTCGTTGTTCAAGGCACGCACGCCCACTCACATACAAGGCAGATAATGTGGTCAAGAATAAGATTATGTAGAGATAAGCACTAAAAATGTTTTCAGTCAAATTCCAGTTCATTGCATCAAGACTAAGGCTTAAGCTTTCAACAACAGTCTTGTTTGAGGTGGCGTTGTCTTTTGCCCCTTCATCGTCGGTTACGGTGAGAGTTACCGTGTAGTTTCCAGCCGTCGTGTAGGCATGTTCTACGGTCACACCTGTTGCGTTGGTTTCGTCTCCGAAGTCCCAGAAGTAGCTAACGACTGTGCCGTCAGGATCATAACTGTCTGAAGCGTTGAAGTAAATAGACTGGTTAACAAGAACTGTTTCTGCGGATTCGGTGAATAAGGCAACTGGAAGCTTATTCGAAACAATCACTCCGTAGTTGGGTGTGAGGTAGATGAGTAGGTCTTTCCAGTCTACCCAGCCGTCGCCGTTGAAGTCGCAGCTTGGATTCCATCCGGGATCTCCTATGGTGGTTCCGTAGGCTGGAACCAACTCGAGAAGCAGATCCTTCCAGTCCACGGTTTTGTCGCTATTCGAGTCGCCAGCAAGTTTAACTCTTATGGTGCCGTCAATCATGGTGTTGTCGGGTGGGTTGGTGTCGCCAGAAATTTCGCTTGTTTGAGCCATTATTCTGAAATGTTGGTAAAGCGTAAAGCCTGTGATGTTTATCGTGAAAGTTAAAGTTTCATTTGAAAGGGCATATAGTTTAGTGACGTTTTGAGTTCCGATTGCTTTCCATTCGTTTGTAGTTACATTGTGATAGGCGGCGGTGACATTGAAGGTTTCTTGAGTTGTTCCGTTGTTCCTTACGATTACTATGATGTCGACTGTTTCTTTTCCACTGTATACCACTGGAGGTGCAAATGTGATGTTAATTATGGCTACATCATGTCTTACAGGTTCTATGTGAATTGTCAAATTTTGTGATGTGGTGTTCCACCATCCAATTGTGTCGGTTACGTTTAGAGTAACTGTGTAGTTGCCTTCCGTCTGATAGATGTGGGTTGTGATAGGATCATATTCGATAACCACCGAGGTGTTATCTCCGAATTTCCATTCGTATTCAGCGATAGGTGGGTGCACTGTGCCGTTCCAACCCAGTATCGTGGAGGATGCGTCAAAGGTGACTGACCCGTTCACAAATGGTTGTGGGGGTGAATAGATGAAGTTGGCGTTTGGGCCGTAAATTGAAAGGACGGGGACTGGTTTGGAGGTGGTGCTCCATAATCCTTCGCTGTCGGTGACGTTTAGGGTTACCACATAGACTCCAGACTGGTTGTAGGAATGGAACACGATCATGCCGTTGCCGGTTTCGTCGTCGCCAAAATCCCATGCGTAACTGATAATTTCTCCGCCTTCAGGTGTTGAAGTAGTGCCGTCGAAAGTTACGGTACAGTTCACCCAAGGTTCGGATGGTGTGTAGGTGAAAGAGGCTTGAGGGGGGTAAGATGCGGAAGCTACTGCATGCATGCATGCAGATGCGAATGTACATATAATCAACAAAAAAAAGAGAAAAAAGGGAGTTTTGAGAGCTTTCAGCCCTCTCACGACGCTACTATTTCAGTATTTCCAGTTGGTATATTGATGCTTCTGGACACCAGGGTACGGCATATGCCGGCTCCCACGGCCACCATGTGTACGCGTTGGCGTATACACTGGCGTGGGCTCCAACGTAGGCCCATTTTGGAATGTGGAACGTGCAGTTCACTGTAGTTTCGCCGGGTGTGCACCATGGATCTTCTGGGGGCATCGATATCTTAACGTGGCAGCTGGCGATTATTGTGCCTACATCATCGTAGATGGCAAAAGCCACGACTGCATCTACTGGTTCCATGAAGCAATTGCTCAAGGTAGCTTTAACGGTTATATCTTCGCATTTCTTCATTTGGGTTGTTGGAGTGGTTCCATTAAGAACGCTTAATGAAATGATTGTCACTTGCCAGGAAACTTTGAAGTGTAAGACGTCCTCATAGATTGTCTCTTCGCCAGGTTTAACATCGGGAAGTGCTACTTGTACCTTAACAGTCCATATTCCGAAGACTATCTGTTGCGCATAATCGCATGGCCATGGGATTCTGAAAGGTATCCACGCTACGCCGTCGGGCATAGGAATCATTTGTGTTCCGTTCCACACTGTTCCATTTGAACTGAATGCCGTTCTTGTGAAAGAGAAGTTTTGAACTGAGTTTATTGGGCCTTCAATGTAGAACTTAACGAGTTTGTTTTGCACCGCATCGTCATTGTAAAATACATAGGCGTATAGGTCGACGTTTTCTTGCGGCCTAAAGCAGCTAGCATTTTGCAATGGTCCTGTTCCGTTTGCATCAGTGTAGTACCAAGGCCATCGGAAGTTTTCGGTGTAGACGTCAATTCCAGTGAAAGCCAAAACACTGATTGTTACGCTTCGCATAAAGGGTAGAGACGTATTTTGGTAGCTTGCGTTTATGAATGGTCCTACGCCTGGCGCCACAACAACTAAGGTTACCGTGTAGACTCCAGGTGCTACATATATGTTGCTTGCGGTATCTACAACCGCATCGGTTGCGTTTCCGTCGCCGAAGGTCCAGTTCCACATTGTTATGGGAGTGGGGTCTGTATCTCCGTCACAGCCTCCGACAGAGGAGGAAGCGTCGAAGTTCACAGTAGTGCCTACATAGATTGGTGTTGGTGTAAGGACACTGAAATCGGCTACTGGACGTCTCAGCAGCATGGGCTGCGCTTCGTAGTGGAAGTGGGCTGATCCCAGCACACTAAACGTCGTGGCCACTGGACCGGGGGTTTTGACCCATTGGGTGGCCATCTTGTATCCTCCAGGAAGCACATAATCGTTGTTAACTAAGACGATGTCTGTGTCGACTGGGGAGCCGATCGATGGAGCCGCGCCTATATATTCAAACTCCAAGGTAACAACCTTTCCCCAGGTGGGCGATGTGAAGCTAAGTGGCACATAGGTCGGGATTTCTCCGTAAGCCTGCTGACTGAAGTTTCCGTCCGAGAAATACGTGATTGTTTTCCAGTTTCCAGCTGCGGGCGTAACCGTGGTGCCGCCTGTGCCGCCTGGTGCCGGTACCGCAGCGGTTCCGAAGACACAGTCGTTGGTGAATAGGACGTTCGTCAAGTTCAAATACGTTGGGTCCCAATGGAAGCTAAATGATATGCCGACAAAGTTTGAGACGTTTGTGATGTTCATCTGCACCGTAAACTTTTTGCCTACTGGTTCACTGCCCACAAGCCACGACACGTTTTGTGGATATAAATCCAACGTTCCCTCAGCGGCAGCAACCATCGGTATTGTCGCAATGATAGCAGTTGCAACCAAAAAGATTAGTAGCATCGACAGCTTTCGCTTTTTTCTAAACATATTGTATTCTCCTTTCTCGTATTCAGCACTTGAACTAACGATTTCTTCGCATTTAAATATTTCCGTATTATATCTCTAGTCAAACAAGTGTTAAGTTTTCGTCTAGAAGTTCAAGAAATTTAATCAAAAGTTAGAATTTGGAATGTAAATTTAATGATGAGTCTTTCTATTCCATGGACGCGCGCGTAAGTGAAAACCTGTGGAAAGAATAAGCGGTTGAACCGAATCTTTCCAAGCATGTTGAAACGTTTTGAGGACCGGTAAACCGAAACCTCAAGACAAAAAATAAAGGGGGGTTGGAGCGCATCGTTCTACGTGGCAAGAACACGGTTTCTTCGCTTGGCTGACCAAATTTTTCCAAGAGTAGCCAAAGCCAGAGTTGCAATCAGTAGCAATGTTAAGAATGTTAATGTTGGAAACTCTGGAATAACCCATGTTCCTTTGATTACAACTTGTTGTGTGCTTGTATGTGTGTAAGTGAAGTCTACAAATGTGTGGGTAGTGTTTTCCCTTCTGATGAGTGAGTCGGGCGAAGCACTGTTTACGGTAACGTTCATAGCTTCTAGGGGTTCAGCATTCAGTAGCGCTTTTGGAATGGTAACGTTGCAGAAGCTGGACACACCAGCCAAACCGGTAACGTTGAAACGTAACTCCAATTGCGGTATGCTTAAGGTCATATCAGAAACGCTAGATTTGCTCACCGTTACAACGTCATAGCCGTCAACGTTATGAATCAGGGTTTCCACGACTTGATAGTGGAAGTGGCATGATCCCAGCACGTTGAATGTTATGTCCTGTACATTTGCTGGAGGGGTAATTAGTTTAACCCATTTTGTAGCCATCTTATATCCTCCGGGGAGCAAATAGTCGTTATCTACGATGAAGATGTCTGTGTCGACTGGGGAGCCGATCGATGGAGCCGCGCCTACGTACTCAAACGTCAAGGTTACAACTTTTCCCTGGGCGGGCGAGCTGAAGGTAAGTGGCACAAAGGTCGGAAGTTCACTGTAACTCTGCTGACTGAAGTTTCCGTCCGAGAAATACGTGATTGTTTTCCAACCAGTAGGCACAATTATGGTGCCGCCGGTGCCGGACGGTGCTGGTGATCCGGCGGTTCCGAAGATGCAGTCTGTCTCAAATTTGACGTCTGTCAGGTTTAGGAGCGAGGAGTCCCAACTGAAGCTAAATACTATACCAGTTATGCTTGAGATGTTCGTGATGTTCATTTGCACCGAGAATTTTTTGTCTACTGGTTCACTGCCCACAAGCCACGACACGTTTTGTGGATATAACCCTATCTCTCCCTCATCAGGGTCACCAAAGACCACCTGTATTCCAGCAATAAATGCTAGACTGACGATGAGCGCTAGGAAAAGCACAGAACCAGAAATTAGGTATTTTTCTCTTGCGTATAGGAAAGACTTTTTCAATTTTTTTCAACCCGAACTCATTATTTAATCTGAAGAATTTTTAAAGGTTTGCTATCTTCGTCACGAGACGAATTTTGAAAGACTTGTCTACCCGCCCACCCTAAATGCCAACGTGACTTTAACATCCAACGCCTGAGTGCACATCACTTAAATACGTTGACGCGGTGAAAATAGACAGATCAATATGTGCTCGAGGACTGTTTTGGTGCTTATTGGATTAATGGTGTTTTCATTCACAATGCTCAGAACGCAATTTATAGTGCCAGTTATGGGAACGCCGGGAACAATAAACGTGGGGCCTGGGCAAGATTACGAAACGATACAGGCAGCTGTAAACGCGGCAGGTGTCGGAGACACCGTTTTGGTGGCTTCAGGAACTTACCACGAACACTTGATCATAAACAAGTCTCTAACGCTTAAGGGAAACAGTAGCGACACTACCTTAATTGACGGCGGTGGGGAAAACCAAGCGATTTTGAGCATCGCCGCATCCAACGTGGAGGTTAGTGGGTTCACGATACAGAATGGAAGTCAAAGCGCAGAGTACCCCTATGGCGGGATACAAATAATGCATAATGTAAGCGTCACAATTCGCAACAATATTATAAGAACGAATTATTTGGGCATTTTCTTGTCTATATCCAACAGTTGCGACATTATTAACAACATGATCGTCGGTAATTATGCCTTTGGCATTAAAGTTTCTGAAAGTTCTTACAATCGTTTCGTTGACAACATTATCAAAGGAAACCCCGTTGGTATTTGGCTTACTAGTTCAGGATCCCAATCCAACCGCTTTTACCATAACAATTTCATAAACAACACGTCCCAAGTCAACGTGTTCTTCAGTCCAGGAAATACTTGGGATAATGGCTATCCTTCTGGCGGAAACTACTGGAGCGACCACACGGTTGCAGACCTGTATAGTGGTCCGAATCAAAATGAGGCAGGAAGCGACGGCATTGGGGACCTACCTTATCCAGACGAATTCTCCGGATGGGACAAGTATCCACTCAAAGGTTCAATCAGCATCTTTGACGCCTGTACCTTAGATGAAGCAACCTACTACGTCAAGGTAATTAGCAATTCTACGGTTTCAGATTTCAATTTCAGTAGAGACAGTAAGTTAGTTACCTTCAATGTCACTGGACCAAATGAGGAGGGAGGCTTTTGTAGAGTCATTGTTCCCCATGAACTTCTGTGGTGTGACACTCCAGAACAATGGACAGTTCTAGTGGACGATAATTCAGTGATTCCCACAGTAATCGACGACGCCAGCTACACATACCTATATTTCACCTATGTCCATTATACCAAAAAAGTTGAAATAATTGGAACTCACGTGATACCTGAATTTCCAATGTCACTGCTCTTGTTGATATTTATGATTGTTACTTTGATTGCAATGGTTTTCGCGAAGCTAAGAAATCGACTAGACTGGGCGCTCATACAGTGACAGTAGCATGCATGCATGCGTGATGGTAAAATATGAAGAAGATTGTTTTGTTATTTTTTCTACTAATGCTCTCTTTACCCATGACAGTTGTTATCTACTTCTCAGCGCCGGTTAAGGCGGAGCCTAAGATTTGGACCGTGGATGATGATGGACCAGCAGACTTCCAAACAATACAAGAAGCAATAAACGCAGCAACTTCAGGAGACACGATATTTGTTTACAGTGGAACATACCAAGAATGGAACATTGTTCTCGCTGAGGATAATTTGTCGCTAATCGGGGAAAACAGGGACACTACTATTATTGATGGCGGGAGTGTTTATTATTGGATTCTAATAATAGCTGCACAAAACGTCACCGTTACCGGTTTCACGATACAAAATAGCCCCGTGGGAACTGCGGGTATCTTTCTGGATCATGCGATGAAGAGCAAAATCAGCAATAACATTATAAAAAACCACGATTCTGGGATTTACGCCTTGTTCTCCAATGAAAATATAATAGAGAACAACTGGGTGGCGAACAATAATGAGGGCATCATTTTATCAACTGGCTGCAAGGAGAATAAGATAAGGGGTAATAATGTAACCGGCAACACACACCCTGTTTTTGGTGGTGGTATTGATCTAACTAACGGTGCTCGCAACAATGAGGTTGAAAACAACAACATAATCCAAAACAAATACGGTATCATAATCAGCCACGAGAACAACTCGATATTTGGCAATCAGATCATAAATAATGATGTTGGTATCTATGAATATTCAGAATCTACTCGCGAATACAAAATCTTTCATAATAATTTCATCAACAACACGAGACAAGTCGATCTAGGCAACTTGAGCGTTAACGCTTGGGACAACGGAGTGGAAGGCAATTATTGGAGTGATTACGACGGAACTGATTTCAACCAAGATGGAATTGGTGACGCCCCATACATTATTAATGGAAACAACACAGACTGCAACCCTCTTATGGGAACATTTTCAGATTTCACAGTTGCTTGGGAAGAAAGAGCTTATCATGTAACCACTATTTGTAATTCTACGATATCAGCTTTCCAATTTGACCAGGTGAACAAGGTAATAAGATTCAATGTTACTGGTGAAGAGGGAACATTAAGCTTTTGCAGGATAAGCATTCCCAAGGCTTTAATGAATTACACATCATACACGGTCTTAGTGGATGGTAATGAACCGACACTGCAGAAAGATTTGCCATGTTCCAACAGCACACACGAATACCTATACTTCACTTACATCCATTCCACCCATGAGATAACAATAACAACAGAGTTTCCAACACTAGCAGTAATGCTACTTGTATTCGTTGTGCTCACAATCGCTGTGACTATCTACAAACATAGATTTCCTAAACGCCACTAAAATATGCGCGCCTTCACCTGTGTACTTCCTACTTCAATATGAACAAATGGGTTCCACAAGGCTTTTTAGATACTTTTTAGATAGATTTAAACGCTAGAAAAGAGAAAGGGGAAAAGAGGATTCTAAAAATGAAAATCTACAAGAAGAAAGTTTTAACGCTGTTTGCTTTAACTCTTATGGTTACATCTTTGCTTCTGATTAACATGAATGAACCCACAACCGCGCAACCATCCACGGACCTCATCCACCTTGACGGCCCGCCCCTTACACCCATACACCTGAATTCGAACAAAACCCTTACGCCCGTACACATGCACTACAAAGAAGGTCTAATCGAGCAAACACCTCCGAATGGAACCGAATGGCACGAGCTTTATCCAAACTTCTGTGCTGATTGGAACATCACCAACTGGATTGACGTAGACTATGATACTTATCTTAGTCCCAACGACCAAATAAACATGACTGACAAGGATGGAAACTCGACTTTCTACCACATAGACCGAGTTACGTATACTCTCAACATTTCCCAACTGTCTCCCGAACCATTCGAAAGAAAATTCATCGAGTTCAAGGGACCTCCCGATTACCCCAACCCCCTCAGCGCTCCGGTTTGCACCTATTGGCATGAAGTCCACCCCAATTATACCAGAGTTTACCATATCATTGCTTCGACCGGACCTCTTCAATTCTGCACCAATATTACTCTACAAGAATTTGTTAACGGTATGCCAGTCGGACTGCCCACCATGTGGCACGTTGATGACGTAGCTACAGACCTCATCCTCAGGGAGAAGATTACGGATCCAATATGCACTTGGTGGCATGCAATTTATCCAGAGGAAGAATACTGCAAATGGTACCACATTACAAGCTGGGAAGACATTGAGACATTGGAAGAACCGGGATATGGTATGCTCAGTCCCGGTGACCAAATCGACATGGTTGAAGAAGAGACTGGAATCAAGACATGGTATTTCGTGGACAGAGTAACCGTCACCCTCAATGTTTCATGGTATTACGAACCAACCATATGGATGAAAATCGAGTTGAAAACGTGGTGGTTCGAACAAATGTACGAGGCCTTCAAACATCCATTGTACAGCTTGTGGCACGAAGTTTGTCCAGTCTACAGCAACGTTTACAATCTAACCGGTTGGGACTGGATGATTGACGACAACTGTAACGGCGTCCTTGATGTCTGCGATTACATTTGGTTGCAAAATGTAGATACGGGTATGGAGGATAGATGGCACATTGACGATATCACCTACGACCTTATCCTCAACAGAAAAATGGGGGATCCCTATTGCACTTGGTGGCATGAACTTTACCCAGAATGTTGTGTCTATGACTACCACGTAATAGGTTGGGAAGACAACGACGATGAATTGCTTAGTCCTTGCGACAACCTCACAATGGCGAAATCACCCACAGGTTTCACTGACAAATACCACGTAGAAAACGTGACACTGACCCTCAACCTGTCAGTAACCGATTGGACATTACCCGAGCCCCCTCCAGAACGGATATACCTCGAATTGCAGGAAGTCTATGAAAAGATTTATTTTGCTAAGATAGAGCCGTGGGATACCACGTGGGTAATAATTTGTCCAATAGATTATATCGGCGATACCTACTATATTTGGGATTGGATCGACGACTGCAATGGTGTCCTCAGCTACTGTGACGATATCACGTTGTATGATCCGGTCTACCAAAATTTTGTCTACGGTCACGTTGATGAGCTAGCCATTGACATCATTGTTAAGAAGATAGGGGAGCTACCTCCACCTCCTCCAACACTATACTGGAAAGAAAGCTACCTGAACTACACTCCAAGCGGAGTTCCAGACTTCGACGAGAATCAAGGACCTTGGATGCAATACTGTGCACCATCCGCCGTAGCCAACTCGCTGTGGTGGCTGGACTCACGGTTCCACCCATCCAACCTAACCACTAAGTATCCCGCAGCCACAGGCGAACACGACCCAAGCAATGTTGTCCCCTTCATCGACCACCTAGCGTGGCTCATGGACACGAACGGACAACGAACAGGAACCCCCGGCAAAATGGGCACAGTTGTACAGGACATAGAAACTGGAATAGCCCAATACTTATCATGGAACGGAGAAAACCCCCTTGGAGATGTGAACGGCGACGGAATAGTCAACATGACAGATTGGCACCACGTGAACGCTATGGTAAACGGCACGCAACCATTTGACATTAGTGGCGACATCTATCCAGAAACAGTAACTGGGCCTTTCACGGCTGACAACGTTGTCAACATGAGTGACTTGTGGCTTGTGGGAAACCATACGGGTGAAACTGGCAAGTTCTACGAACGGACATGGATGATACCAGGATTCGATGAGGTAGCGCACGAAGTTGAAGTATGTGAGGATGTAGTTCTCTGCCTGAAGTTCTACGACAACAGCACCGGAGACTGGATACCGTGCACATACCCCGAATGGGAACTAGGACACTGCGTAACAGTGGCTGGCGTAAACTCAACGAGTATTCCACGGTTAATTGCCATAAGCGACCCCGACAACGACGCCTTCGAAGCAGGCTTGACACCAGGCCGCTCACCAGGTTGGCATCCATTTCCCCATGGCCCCGGCAGTCACAACAACGCAAGCCGAGTATCCCATGACATATACAACGTGACACTGTTACCGCCATGGGCCCCAGGCAAGTGGGCCTTAGAAGGATACGTAGGAGGTCCAGGATTCCCATGGAACATCGCGGTAGTAGAAGCCGCTATCATAACGTCACCAGTGGCAACACACGATGTGGCTGTCATTGACGTTACAACGTCTAAGACTGGGTGTTTGCCGATGGAAACAGTCGGCGAAAATAAGTCCGTAAAAATGGACGTGACAGTCGAAAACCAAGGCGGCTTCATGGAAACTTTCAACGTAACTGTCTATGCCGACGCCACAGTCATTAGAAACCAAACGATCACAAACTTGCCACCTGGGAACACTACTTCCTTTACCTTCTCATGGGACACTACGGGCTTTGCTAAAGGCAACTACACCATAAGCGCTGTTGCAGACACGGTTCCAAGCGAAACAGACACAGCCGACAACACCTTCACCTACGGTGACATTTTGGTTACGCTTGTTGGCGACGTCAACGGTGACCAGTGGGTGGACTGGAAGGATCTGCTCCTCAGGCTGGTTCCAGCCTACAACAGCCACGGCCCAGACATTCCTAGTCCAGGCGACCCTGCTAGCCCCAGCTGGGACCCCAACTGTGACTTCAACGACGACAACTGGGTAGACTGGAAAGACCTACTCCTCGAACTCACACCCAACTACAACCAACACTGGCCCTAAAAACACAACAGAACGCGCACACAGCGCGTAACCCCCCTCTATTTCTTTGAAAAAATCCCGAAAAGTAACAATTCACATCATAATAGCTTCTTTCCATTTTCTCTTAGACCTTGGAAAGATGTAATGTGGAACATCCAGCCAATGATCAACATAGCAGGGAAGTTTCTCACGAACGTAGTGGTTATATAGTTCATTGTACCACACTATAGCCTCTGGGTGAAAAACTTTGAGGAAGAGAGTCTTGATTACAAGAAAGGGTCTACTTTCCATACTTCTCGCGTTTATCTTCAGCACAGCCATAATATCAGTGGGAACAGCCTTGTCTATTCCCAGAATCGATCAGACAAATTCCGCGACAACGGTTCACTTAAATCCACCAACGATCACAGGGGTAACCGTTGGCGAAGAGTTCAACGTCAACATAATGATTTCTACTGACGAACAAGTTCGTAGTTGGATGGTCGGTTTAACCTTCAACTCCACGGTTTTGAACTGTACAGGCTTCGTTGAGGGCGAATTTCTTTCGAATGCTGGACCAACCTTTTGGATAGAGGGGTCGATTGACAACACCTTAGGAGTAATAACAGCTCACGGTGCTGTATTCTTGGGAGAATACACTGCGACTGGCGACGGGCGATTGGCTTACCTCACCTTTAGGGTCAAGGCACCAGGAGTATCAGACCTGCATCTCCGAGATGTAAAAGTGGTGGGCTACGACTTTGATCCAGTTCCCACTAGTATAATAGATGTTTTCACAGTCATTTTGGATACAGCTCCCCATAGTGTTGTCACAGTTAGCGACTCAACCGGTAAAGAAGAACAGTATGGCTCCGGTTTCTACGATCACGCCTTTAGCGAATCAGCAGAAGAGATCAGCTTCAAAGTCACTGGCCCCTACGCAGGCTCCTCCAAAGTCACGATTCCAAAAGCACTTCTTAATGCATCAACTTTAGATCTGTGGAGAGTCATAATAGATAGTACACCAGTCAGCACTGCAGATAGAACCGCAACTGAGAACGCCACGCACACATCTATATCCTTCGACTACATTGCTGGCATTCACAACATCAAGATTACTACACGGACGCTTCTGAGCAGCGATATTTCAATCTCTCTAAGTTCAGACTCGGTTGATTTGGAATCGGATGTAATCATAAGTGGAGATATTGATCCAGTGCGCGACAACGTTACAGTAACGATCCTGCATAGATCGAGCGGTGTCACAACTTGGACGACGCTCGCAACGGCAAAAACAGATTCTAACAGCCACTATTCCTACACATGGACAACAGACAAAACAGGAACCTATGAAGTTAAAGCCAGCTGGGCCGGAGATTCGGAAACCGACGGTGCTGAAAGCGAAATCGAAACCCTAGCAGTGAAAGGAGCAGAGGCTGGCATTCCTCTGGAATACATAGCAGTCGCCGTGGTTGCAATACTCATAATAGTGGCAGTGATTATCTACTATGCAAAATTCAGAAAACCCGAAGAAGAATAGCAACTGAATAAATAATTTCAAACATTTTTTTCTTTTTATATGATTCGTGCAAGCGAAAAGCAAGGCATATGATGCAACCAGCCTGTGAGAATTCGTGTACTCGCAGATGTATGCGCGCGCACTAAGGATGGTTCCATAATCCGGTGCTTGGGCTAGAAGCACAAAATGCGACCTCGACAGCGACTAGATAGTTTCGCATCATTTTTTCTAGGTGATTGCTGTTTGAGACGTTCTCTAGCAAACTTTAAAAATGTTGTACTTTACTACAGGGTAGGTGAAAAACTTTGAGGAAGAGAGTCTTGATTGCAAGAAAGAGTCTACGGCCCATACTTCTCGCGTTAATCTTCTTCACAGCCATAATGTCGACGAGAGTAACCTCTTTTGTTCCTATATTAACTCAGCCGAATTCGGAACTGGAACCGACGATTGTTTACTTAGATCCACCGACGATCAACGGCACAGTAGTCGATGAAGGTTTCGTAATCAACATAAACATCCACGCTCCCTATGGTATCGGATATTGGCAAGCAGGTATGACCTTCAACGCAACTCTTCTAGAATGTACAGGCTTCGTTGAGGGCGAATTCTTAAAAAGTGTTGGCGGTACCCTCTGGCTACCTGGAACCATTGACAACACCAACGGAGTGATAAGCGCCCATTCCTGCAATTTCTTGGGCAGCTTCAACGCAACTGGCGACGGGCGATTGGCTTACCTCACCTTTAGGGTCAAGGCACTAGGAGTATCAAACCTGCATCTCCGAGATGTAATAGTGGGGGTTTTGATGACCGGAGCCCAAGTTCACGTAATAGACGTTTTCACAGTTGTTTTGGATACAACCCCCTACACTGTTGTCATTGCCAGCAACACAACCGGTCAGATAGGAACACAGCATTCGGTTTTCTTTGATCACACCTTCAGCCTACCCGACAAAGAGTTAAGTTTTAAAGTAACTCAGCCTTCTCCACTCTTCCCCATCCGCTCAGGCTTCGCAAACGTCACGATTCCAAAAGCACTTCTTTCACCCGAGCTTTCATATGGATGGGCAGTAATAATAGATGGTAACCGACTCAGCACTGCAGATAGAACTGTAACTGAGAACGCCACGCACACATCATTTTACTTCAAATATGGTCCTGGCACCCACACCGTGCAGATCACAACACGATTCCTAAGCAGCACCATTTCAATCGCTCTGAGCCCAACAGTTATTGCTTTAGAAACCAATGTAACCATAAGTGGAGACATCGACCCTCCGCGTCCAGCCGTAAATGTCACAATATTATATAGAACGAGCGGTGGAACGTGGGGCACGCTGGTGACAAGAACAACCGATTCGAATAGCAGCTATTCCTATGAATGGACACCAGAAACAACCGGAACCTACGAAATCAAAGCAAGCTGGGATGGTGACTCCAACATTCTTGACGACGAAAGCAATGTGCAAATCCTTGAAGTAATACCAAAAGAACTTGTTACATCTTTGGACTCCCCAGATATTGTTAGACCTGGTGAGTCATTCCTTATCAATGTGACTGTCCACAACTTCGGACCAGATGAGACCGACGTGGAGTTGCAGCTACTTATCAACGGCAGTCTAGTTAATTCCACAGTCATCCCCTTCCTAGAGCGAGATTCCAACTACACACTAAACGTCCTTTGGACAGCCCCGGGTGTTGAAGCGACATATAACCTGACAGCATATGCTCCGTCCCTTCCCAACGAAAACGTCACAATCAACAACGCCGCAACTAAATTCATCGTAGTTAAGAGCATGTTCATTGACGTAAATCCTGACTCAGGTCCAATAGGAACAAAGGCAACCATAACTGGGTGGTATTATCCTCAAACCCAAGTGGGTGTAACCTTTAATGACATGCTAGTAGGCTATGCCATGACCAACGAAGATGGAGATTTCACTTTTGTCTTCAACGTACCAGTCTCTGTTGCTGGCGTGCAAACCGTGACAGCATTCGATGCAAAGGATGCTTCTATACATGCAGAAAACATATTTACTGTGCTAGACGTCACGCCCTTAGAAATCGAAATCGGTGTAGGAACAATACATTTCAGAGGAGAATCAGCAGATTTTTATATACAGACAGCCTTCAAGGGCAAAGCCGTAAACGCCACTTCCATCAACGCTGAACTATACGGACCAAACAACGAAACTGCCTATTACCAATCTCCAGAAAACATTACATGGATTGCAGGCGCGCGCGCAGGCTTTTACAAGGTAACATACTCTATACCTCTGAACGCATCAACAGGGACATATTCCCTGGTCATCGAGGCAAGCTACACGAAAACAACGATTGACGCCTATGGAACCTCCTTCAAGAACTTCTTATTAAGTCCGACATTGACCATTTTCAACGCAACACTTGTCAGCCTCAATGGAACAGCAGCTTGGGTGAAAACAGAAATAGGCGTAATCAAAACGGACATAGCTACTATTGGGCTAAACGTGGCGGAGATCAACGGAGACATAGTGACACTCCAGACAACACTGGGCACAATCGAGGGGAAAATAACGTCAATCGAAGGGGACATAGCCACTATAGAAACAGATGTAGGCACTGTCCAGGCGGACATATCCAAGGTTATAGGAGCGCAAGAAGCCTTCGCGACTCCTCTATACGCCGCTGTAGTACTCTCATTGATAGCAGCCGTTGGAGCAGTATTCATTATGTTCCTCCGTCGAAAAGCCGCACCTTAAATTTTAATCTTTTTTTCTTTTTCAAAATCAAGTCTACTCCGTTAGAACCATCAATAATTGAACAATCGCAGGAAATTACTGTACCCCTATTTCCCAAATACTTTTACTCTGGATTTTCGCATAACATTCAGAAAAGATGTTTAGGTTAACGAAGCCTAGGATGTGCCATGTTGCTAACTAAAATGCGGTCATTCTTAACTCAAATAAACATCAAAGCCGCTGCAAAAAATCTTGTAATTCCCTTTTCCTTTATCGCACCCATTTTTATGCTCTACATTCTTGATCCAATCTCATTCAATTACACTTGGAAAGGTAGAACTTTGTACCTCTTCTTTTTATGGCTTCTATTTCTGGAACTCATACTGGCTTGGGAAAAACTTACCCAAAAAAACCTAGCTTCCTTAAAAAAATCCAGGAAAGCGGCCGTAGGAATTACGGCATCCATTCCCGTTGTGTATGTGATATGTGTGTACCTTCTCGGACTAAATTCAGTGCTCACAGAACTGGGCAGACAAGTGCTAACCCATTGGCACTTCTCATTAGAAAATCTGTCATTCTGGTCTCTGTCATTAGAATACCTAATTTTCACCTTCTTCTTTATTACTACAATATGGCTCGCATACGAAGTTGACGGCCTGAAAGAATTCTCTATTTCTCTTGGCCTCCTCGGGGCAATAGGAACTATCTATATGATAGACACCTTATACCCTTACGGAGCTTTCACACCCTTCCAAGCCTTTGTACCCCTCACAGCATCATCAGCGGCACAAGTTCTAAACTGGATGGGCTACAAAACATCTTTTTTGCCATACCAAGTGAAGGGCACACTGGTTCTTTACGTATCTGGTTCCTCAGACTCGATTGCATTTGGGATAGGTTGGCCGTGTGCTGGCGTACAAAGCCTCTTCATCTACACCTGCGTCATCCTACTGTTCCTAAAAAAATCAACGATTCCTGTGGTGCAAAAAATAATCTACTTTATCATAGGAGCAATCGGAACGTACATCGTCAACATTCTCAGAGTAGTTTCTATCTATGTAATTGCAATAAACCACGGCATGCTTGCCGCGCAAGTATTCCATGATTATTATGGAGAATTATACTCCATAACATGGATCATAGCATATATCATAATTATCATTCTCAGCCGCAGAATTCGACTAAGCCGGCAGAAAATGCGCGCCTGTATTTAGGTTTCTGATCTACAAACGTGTTCTGCTGGGAGTCAAGTCTATATAGAGAGAATAAGATAAGCAATAATGATATGATAGGCAACACCCGTGGTATTGATTTGTCCCACCACGCTCGTTACAATGAAATCGGAAACAATAACACTGTCCAAAATAAATACGACCTCTAAATTAGCCAACAGACCAACTCGATATTTGGCAATCAGATCGGAAACAATGAGGTTGATATCTACGAAGATTTAGTCATGAGGGCTGCTCACTGATACATAATCTTTCATAACAATGCATGCATGCATAACTCAAGTGTCAACTCTTGGGATAACAAACTAGAAGGCATTTTCTGGAGTGATTGTAACGGAACAGATTTCAACTAAGATGGAATTGGTGACACATCTCCATAAATTATAAACGGAAAAATACAGACCACTATCCTCTTATGGGAACATTTGCAGAATTTCCAGTTACCTAGGAAGAAAAAACTATCACGTCACCACTATTTGTAATTCTACAATATTACCCTTTCAATTTGACCAAACGAACAAGATAATAAAGTTCAAAGGTACTGTTGAAAAGGGCATAGGATTTTGCAGAGTGACCATTCCAAAAATCATAATTCAAGATATATGGCATGGCAACTGCACAGTTCTAGTTGACGGAGAAGAGCCCATTATGACGAATAATTGGACGGACACCGAAAACACATACATATCCTTCACGCACTAATACTCAGAACACGTATGCATACCTATGTTAAATGATGAGCGAAACATTGAGATTCTAGAGGAAAATTTAAATGTTTCTCACCGAATGATCATAAGAAGGAAAGGAGTATTTCAGAAATTGCCTCGATACTATGGCGATTTCACAATCGCATTTGTTGCCGCATTACTGGCAATATGCATTCTTATCTTCTCAATGACCACGAATAGCACTACCCGCGTCTCAGCCCTAGAAACAAATGGAGTTGGAGTCTATTGGGACAGCAAATGCAGTAATGCAGTGTCTTCAATTGACTGGAGCACCCTTGTACCCAGATCAGTGAAGAACATCCTGGTCTACATTCGAAACGAGGGAGAGGAACCGATGTATCTCATCTTGTCGACGAAGAATTGGAACCCGCCAGAAGCATCCGAATACCTAAATCTTAGGTGGAACCACACTGAGGGGCGGCAGATGAATCCTGGAGAAGACCTCCAAATAACGCTGACTTTATCTGTATCGCCCTACATCGAAGGAATATCGAGTTTCAGTTTTGATATTATCGTAACTGGGAGCGATCGCTTGATGGGCGACGTGAACGGCGACGGCTGGGTAGACTGGAAGGACCTACTCTTAGAGTTGTTTCCAGCTTACAACAGCCACGGCCCGGGCATTCCCAGTCCAGGCGACCCTGCTAGCCCCACTTGGAATCCCAACTGTGACTTCAACGACGACAACTGGGTAGACTGGAAAGACTACCTCCTCGTCTTCAACCCCAACTCCAATCAAAATTGGCCATAGAAACATAAACAAACGCGCACACAGCGCGTAACCCTCCTTTAGCAATGTTATTAGCTGTAGCTGTTACAAGAGTAGTCTACATTAAGAAAAAGAGAGAGATACAAGGATTAACTTCTGAATGCTGTGGCTCTGAATCTTCCTTATGTCATGTTCGCTGCCTAGATGTAGAAAAACAATTCCTTGCTGGTAAAATTGCAACCGACATTTATATTACTGAGAAAAGGCAAAATGGGAAAACGTGTTGAAATGTGTCAGTATTAAACCGTAAGTCTAGCGTAGCGTTAATCATCGGAATAGTCATGGTGCTATTGCTCACACCCATATGGTACGTGATGTTCACACCTTCTATGGTAGCATCAGAACTAGAGAAAGTAGATTTAATAACCAGCTATGAGGGCACCTTAGAATATCTATCAGAGTTGTGGTCTGTTCCGATAGTAATCACGGTGCACGTATTCGTTGAGGAGGTAAAAGGGGAAAACATAATTCTGAATATGGAGACAAACACTACTTATATGAACGTGACATTACCCCACGTTTCCGGAAATTCAACATATGTATTCAATAAGTTCACAAGAGAAAATGTGGTGGATGCCCCTGAAGCTGATAGGCCTAGAGAGGGATACGACAATTTCTATCCATTACACCTTAAAGCTGGTGAAGACATTCTTAACGCCTGGATTGAAAACTTAAACACTACAGCCACCTTGAAATTCCAAGAGAGCATAGTAGAACAAGGCCTCAAACTTCACAAGTACCTCGCAGAGAAAACAATAACAAAAGAGATGTATGTTGCAGGCATTGGAACAAAAAATGTTACGTTAACGGCTACAAAAACCATTCTAATTGAACCTCTTTCAGGACTGTGGGTTTACACCGAAAATGAAACATTATACTTGAGAGATGAAATTGGGCAACTAAACTACGCATACTATCACTCTACAGAAAAGGCAAAGGCTGAGGGATTGGCAACCGCTAAGGCGGCCTACGACGGTATGCAGCTCTTAGAGCTATACGTCCCAATGATTCTTGGCATAGTCACTATAATATTGACGATAGCCCTTATCTGTAATGTACGAAGACCCGAAAGAAAAAAGCCACCTAAACCAAACCCCTAGTGCGTGCGCGCGCGGAGCTCTTTCTAAGATACCTTTTCAATTGGTATATTTCTCATGTGGGAATATGACGTTTAAGTTGGCTCATTGTAAGGTAAATACAGATAATTGTTACAGAACCACTGTGGTAAGTTGTTGGGTATGCACATAGAAGACAATTCCAGAAACTTTATAACGGTTTTCGTTATTGGAACTGGTGCCGAGAAGAGAAAGGAGAAGGTCTTTTGAAGGGAACGATCGCATCGGTATCTCTAACTATGTTGATAATCCTCAGCCTCCTGCTCGGAGGACTCATCACCACGGCAACTGTAGTAAACACTGGAGAGCTGGCTTTCTTTCCATCCAACGTATCTTGGGTTGTAGGCAGTGAACCAGTAGACAAAAAATTCTCGGTGCAAATGAACATCACAGACGTCTCAAGCATAACTGGCATAGTGTTTAGCTTCAGTTGGAACGCATCGCTCCTAAACCTGACAGACGTCAGCTTTACGCCAGATTGCATCTTCGGAACCGCCGGATCACCAGCACCAGGCGGCACCGGCGGCACCGTGATTGTGCCCGCTAGTTGGAAAACGGCCACGCATTTCTCGGACGGAAACTTTAGTCAGCAGAGTTACAGTGAACTGCCACTCTTTGTGCCACTTACCTTCAGCTCGCCCGCCCAGGGAAAAGTTGTAACCTTGACGTTTCAGTACGTCGGTGCAGTTCCATCAATCGGCTCCCCAGTCGACACAGAAATCTTCATCGTAGATAACGACTATTTGCTCCCCGGAGGATATAAGATGGCTACAAAATGGGTTAAACAACCAGGGTCAGTGGCCACAATATTCAATGTGCTTGGATCATGCCACTTCCACTACGAAACTGCTCTCAAAGCTGTTCATTTAGAGGCTGAGGAAGATACCAGTGTATCCACAAATCTTGGAACGATAACCTTTGATGGTTTATCATATACTCTTCCAGACGACGTTCCTAAGACGGTTGGAACCTATCAGGCTCAGTACTTTGCTGATGCCGGATACTTGTTTGATCATTGGGAGACAAGTGGTCTGATCTCCATATTTGACGCAAACGCTAATCCAGCTACGGTAACTGTCTCAAATGACGGATCCCTCAAAGCAATATATAGGAAAGTTGCTGCTACCTACGCTGTTCGTTTGGAGTCTGAGATAGATATCGGCGCATCCGCAAACCTGGGAACCATAACCTTTGATGAAGTATCATACAACCTATCAGTCAACGTTTCAAAAACGGTTGGAACCTATTCTGCTGAGTACCTTGCTGATGTTTGCTACATGTTTTATCATTGGGAAACAACTGGAATGGTCTCCATGACTGATGCGAATGCTAATCCAGCTACTGTGACAGTTTCTGGCAACGGAACCCTCAAAGTAATATATGCCTCGCATCATATTGACCATCTCCACGACGATTATGTGCCGATGGTAATACCTGTCAACGACACGAACATCACGATAGCGCCTGTCATTACTTGCACGGTCTTCGATGATGATGTCTGGAACCCATTTCACTATCCGTGTCAATTAGCACAGACTACTCTAATCGATGATGACTGGAGCAATGGGGACGCGAATTACACGTATGTGTTTGAAGATTGGGTCGACTATGATTGGAATGATATCGTGGTTATTTTATACGCCTTTACTAACGACGTAATAACCGTAGAACTTCGCATAGAAGACCGTGAAGCTGCTTGGAAGAACCCGTTTGCTGTTGGAATAACGCCGATGGGTATGGATGTATGGGTACATTGGAACAGCACCGATTACCTCTGGGAGCATATTTTTAGGGTAAATTCCAGCGAGCCTGAGGATATCGAGTTGTTTTGCGAGTCTAACCCCGGAGATAACGCATCTATCACGATAATTCCCATAATTCCGCCGACATACACATTAACCATAACCTCCACGTCAGGCGGAACAACTGATCCTGTTCCAGACAGCTACTCTTATGATAAATGGTCTGTTGTGCCTGTCACTGCCATTCCTGACTCGGGCTATGCTTTCGACCATTGGGAACTAGATGGAGTTGATGTTGGATCGGCTAATCTAATAGACGTGACGATAAACACTGATCACACTCTACACGCAGTCTTCAGGTCTGTGGTTTACTTTACTTTGACTATAACTTCAACGACTGGTGGTGCTACTAATCCTTCGCCGGGCACGTACTCATATGAAGAAGGGACTGTTGTCAGCGTTGAAGCCAACCCTGATACAGGTTATATGTTTGATTGGTGGCTTATGGACGGCGGGCATGCTGTGGTCAACAATCCACTGTGTGTAAAAATGAATGAAAATCACACTTTACACGCTGTCTTCAAAGAACCCCTACCCTCGCCACCTGTTGGAGGCCGCGCTCTGCCAATAGGTAAACCTCACTTGCTAATCCTAGAAATCGGCTTGACCCCGAGAATCGGCTTAGCTTCTGTTCTCCTAGCCGTTGTGGCTGCGATAGTTATCTTAATTAGACAGAAAAAAAAGACATTAAGACGGGACCATTAGCGATCCAGCTTTTAGCGGAGAATAACCTTATTATGAGCACTAGAAGGAAACGAAGGAAAAGTAAGAAGAATCTAGCATACGGGATTGTTACAGTCTCTTTCATTCTCATATGTATCGTCACCTATTTTTACTTGAATCCATCGAACCCCTCTCCTTCCCCTCCCGATCAACTGCCTAGCGAAGCAGCGATAGTCGATCATCTAAGCTTTAGGGAGGAAACAAAAAACGAAACCTTCAAAAACTTATCTATAATGCTGCTGGAGACAGCCGGAGTTAATGTAACCTACTATCCAGGCAAAAGCGTCACTGTAAGTTTCTATAGAAATCTCTTTTCGCACAATTATGGCTTAATCGTTCTCAGGGTGCACTCGGCAATGATAGGTGACACGGAAGATCTTGGTCTCTTCGCTTCCGAACTTTTGAACCCAAGTAAGTATAACACCCCGGGGGCATCTTACTATGATGATGTCGTAAACAACCGAATTGTAAAGGCCTATTTTCCAGAAGATCCCGCCACCGAGTACTTCGCAGTAGCTCCTAAGTTTATCGAAAAATATGGAAGCTTTCAGAACACTACGATCATAATTATGGGTTGCGACGGCCTGAAATATGACTCGATGGCCGAGGCATTTAGAAGAAAAGGAGCTAAGGTTTGCATAGGGTGGAACGGACTTGTCAGCACACCTCATACCGACTGCGCAACCATGCGCTTGCTTCAACATCTGACCCAAGGAAACACGATAGACGAAGCAGTGGAGAAAACAATGGAAGAAGTGGGTCCAGAGCCGATGTACCTCCAAGATCAGGGGTATTACAGTATATTGAAATACTATCTCACATCCGCCGGAAACCAAACTATTCAAATCATGCTTAGCATCTCTAGCGTAGATACCGTGAAAGCAAACACAGTTTTGATGAATAAAGAAAAGAAAGGAACTAGACTAAACTAGTTATAGCAAGTATCCTTTTTTCCATGCACACAAAAAACGAGGAAGCATTGAAAAACTATGTTATTCTGTGTTTTTCTCGACTAGTGTGTCTCTCCAGTCTTTGAAGTGGTAAACTTTTGTGCAAAAATACGTTTTTATGGACCTGACTCCTTCCACAGCTTTTATGGCGTTTTCGTTGTCGTAGATGTCGCTGAATCTTTTTCCGAAGAATATCATCAGTATAGTTGGTGAGTTAACCATGATAAAATGGTTGAAGAGATTTTTGACGTTACCGGTGACTGATTTTACGATTTTTTCTCGTGGGAACCTCGCGTCGTGTTCCGCGAAGATTCCGTAAACTATGGTGCCTTTTGACGCCATTGGGTCGAAGGCTATTATGTGGTGGATGACTCCGCCGTTGTAGAGTCTTTTCAGTCTTCTGTTCACGGTTCTTGTTGAAATGCCACATTCCCTTGCGATTTCGCTTGGACTTTTTCTGCTGTTGAACCTGATGGATTTGATGATTTTCCAGTCTAACGGTGAGATGTCAATTTTTTTGTGAAGGTGTTGCGACGAGTAGATGTATGTCTG